>Ga0180007_10007737_pt1 | contig 10086 bp, 9 predicted proteins | sample MM_PC_MetaG_FD_121122 | JGI IMG/M metagenome (GOLD analysis project Ga0180007, IMG submission 121122) | Groundwater microbial communities from the Aspo Hard Rock Laboratory (HRL) deep subsurface site, Sweden - MM_PC_MetaG | ecosystem: Environmental > Aquatic > Deep subsurface > Groundwater... | reverse complement strand
TTAAAACAGAATGCACTTTTCAGCTTTAAATAGTGCACTTTTGAAATTTTCCCAACAGATAAAAATGTAAAACTAATACCCCTAATGTATCTTTGCATACATTAGGGGTTGAAGAAGTAAGGATAAATCATAAAAATACATAGAAAAATGCATTTTTATGATTTTCTGACCAACTCTTCTTCAAGAAAGTAAAGTTAAGAATTAAAAATGCATATAATGCATTTTTAATTCTTTTCGATCTACCCTTTCCTAAAAAAATAATTGACATTTAATAATTATTAATTACATTAACTATTGATTTATTTATAAATTAAGGAGTAACTTCATGGGAAAAGGCGATGTCATAAATAGTGTTATTGGCGAAGGATCGGTTTTTGAGGGAAAATTCTATATTCAAGGATCTCTGGAGATCAATGGGAAATTCGAAGGTGAGATCAGGACAGATAATCAGATCATAATAGGCGAGACCGGAAAGGTAAGGACGAATATTATAGCAAAAAAAGTCGTAGTAGGCGGTACCTTGATAGGAAACATTAAAGCGGATGAAGAAGTATTACTTCTTGAAACCGGAAGGATCCTGGGTGATATTCTGACCCCGATCTTAAACCTGGAAAAAGGTGTTGTAATACAGGGAAGGATCGTGATCACGGGTGGACAAAAGAAAGAGACCAAGAAAATTGTAGAAGAGTCTTATTCAACAGGCCCTGTTATGCCGGCAATGACAAGAAGAGTAAACGGGGATAAAGAGGGTGATAAAGAAAGTGGAAAAGCAAGTGCAAAAAATAAAGAATAGATGATCTTAACTCACTTCAAGTGGAATTAAGACGGGATATTATTAGTAACCATTTTATAAAAAATATATTTATTGTTATTACAATTCAGGAGGGTGCTCAATTGAAATTGAAATTGAAATTAAAATTATTTATATTTATTATTCTGTCAATCGTGTTCATCTTTGGTTTAAATGCTTCAAAGATACAGGCAGATACCAATACATCGTCTTTGGCGACAAATCAACAATTATCCATTCATGATGCGCATGCATATCCTAATCCATTTGATAATGAAAGGCAGGTTGCGAAGATCAAATTCAAGATCCATGTAAAAAAAATGATCAATGATGTCTCTATTGCTGTTATTATTTATGATTTTAACGGAAAGAAGGTATGGACAAAACGGGGAGGCCCGATAAATTTAAATACAGGATATAATGATGTGGAAGTACAGTGGGGTGGAGATAATGACATGGGTGACAGAGTAGCTAATGGTCTCTATTTTGCAAAAATTATTATTGAAGGATCAAATACAAAAATTAAAGTAGTGAAAATACTTGTAAAATAATTCGAGGAGTTAAATTAAATGAAAAAAATTATAGTACTGATCGTTTTGATGATGATCTGCCCTTTGATCTTAACTGCTGAACAGGATGAGCTGTTCCGGTATCGCGGTAATTCCGGTAATGGAGCGGATTTTATAAATTCTATTTTCAATCCTTATGGCGCTTCTGTGGGAGGGATCTTAACTATTTTTGGTAACACTGCGGATGCAGTCTTCTGGAATCCGGCAGGATTAACGCAGATCGAGAATGCACAGCTTCAGTTCAGCGGTGCACAATTGAGCTATGACAGAGTGGTCAGCTATGCGAGTTTTGCAAAGCCATACGGTGAAGATAATGAAAATGCATTTGCTGTTACTGTGCTGGGGTCTTATGTGGATGATATAGCCGGTTATGATGAATATGATAACTATTTAAAGAAGTTCACTTATACCGGTGGAGGATTGATCCTCTCTTTTGCAAAGCCCATGTCCATGGTTAAATTCGGTGTGAATTTAAAAGTATTGAATGAAGTGATCGACGAAGATTATGCATGGGGTGGAGCAATGGATTTTGGATTTCTTATTACTCCTCCATTACCTGTTTTTCTGGGTATAAACATAAAGAATTTACCGGGTTTCATTAAATGGGACAAGGAGAAAGAGGTCTATTCGATAGGATCAGGTTATCAGATCGGTTTTGGATATAAAAGCCTTACAGACAGTATGAAGATCGGGCTGGTCTTCTCAAAAGACCAGGGTGATGAAGAGGTCAGCGTTAATATAGGAGGGGAGGTAAGCCTGGCTACCGTTTTGGCACTAAGATTTGGTTTTTTAAAGGGTAATTTTGGTGGTGGATTGGGTATTGATCTTGGATTCCTGAATATTGATTATGCTTTTTATAATGAACAATTCATAGAACTGAATAACTCAGCTCATATGATATCTACCAGATTTAATTTTTAATTAACTGATGTGTCTGTACAAGTATCCTGTTATTCTGATTTCAAATAATATATGAAAATAGGTAGAGTCACCTCCAAGATAGTATCTACTATTAAACATCCTGCTTATCAGAATAAACCGATCTACATGGTTCAACCCCTCAATGAAAAACTTATTCCTGATGGAAATCCGTGGGTAGCTGTCGATTATGTAAGCTCTCAAATAGGCGACCTGGTTCTTTTCGGGGGTGCTCCCGGTGTAGCTAAAGAGGTGTTTGACCTTGAGCTTGCTCCTATCAGAAGCCTGATCGTGGCAATTATTGACATCATAGAAGTTGATGGAAGTATCGTTTACAATAAGGCTTCCTGAAGCAGCAGGGTTATTCTTTATTATTCTCTCTTTTTATTTAATAATTCATATAATTTGAAATTACTTATAATATAAGTAGCAGAGTGACCTAATGCAGCGAATAATCCAGCCAACCCGTCTAAAAACCCAAGCTTTAAAAAATATTTTTTAATGAACATGAAATTTGATCTGAAAAATATAAAAAAAAGAAGTTTGATCATGTTTGTTCTTACCCCGGCGTCAAACCAGAATTTTGACTGGAAGGAAGTATAGAAGTTTAACTTTTGAATATACTCTTTAATACTACTGTACGGATAGTGATTAAAGGGGGAGTTAAGCTTTCCTGTCTTCCCTTTAACATGAAGTTTTTCATGAACATGCCGGTTGGGGAATTCAGCTTTATCCTTTTTAAAGAGCCTCACCTGATAATCCGGATAATTCCCTCCATGTTTTAAAAATCTAAAGATATAAAAATTTTTTCTGGGGATCTTAAAGGCATTACAGTCCTGATCATTTTTAAGCACGGAGAGGATCTCCCGTTTTAAGGAAGGAGTGACCTGTTCATCCGGGTCAATGTAGAATACCCATTTGTTTTTAGTTTTTGAGATCCCGAAACTTTTATTTATATTTAAATTCGCATCATTCTTGCGATGGAAGATTTTCTTTGTATATTTTTTTGCAATCGGGACAGTCCTGTCAGTAGAAGCGCAGTCAATCAGAATTATCTCATCAGCCCACTTGATGCTCTGCATGCACCTTCCAATATTCTGTTCTTCATTGTGGGCAATGAGTGAGAAAGATATTTTTTCCTGTTTCTTCATCCCTTATTTAAAAAAATCAAGAATTGTGTTAATAACCATATCCTGTTCTTCCTCTTTCATCTCGGGGAACATGGGAAGGCTGAATACATCATTGGATACTTTTTCACTTATTGGAAGATCATTCTCTTTTAATCCGAGATATTTAAAGCATTCCTGTAAGTGAAGAGGTTTCTGATAATGGATCGCTGTCGGAATTCCATTCTCTGACAGGTGTTTTATCAGATCATCCCGTTTTTCGGTTCTGATCGTGTATTGATTGTATACGGCTTTATTGTCATCCCTGATAACAGGAGTCGTTACATGGTCTTTTAAATGCTTGGTATATCTTTCAGCGAGTCGTATGCGGTTATCTATCCAGGTATTCAGATGTTTCAGCTTTACGATCAGAATAGCTGCCTGTAATGTGTCCAGACGACCGTTTATTCCAAGTTCAGAATGCTCATATTTAATTGAAGATCCGTGTTGCCTCAGCATTTTTATCTTTTTAGCATATTCCTCGTTGTTCGTAATGACCATCCCGCCATCGCCATATCCACCCAGGTTCTTTGACGGGAAGAAACTGAGCGCACTGAAGTCTCCGATACTGCATGCTTTCTTATTTTTATATTCAGCTCCTATTGCCTGACAGGCATCCTCTATTACCGTAAGATCATGTTTTTTTGCCAGATCCATGATCTCATCCATGTCAGACATCTGGCCGAATAGATGGACCGGTATAATAGCTTTTGTCCTATCGGTGATCTTTTCTTCTATTTTTTTCACATCGATGTTGTATGTTGTTTCATCTATATCTACAAAGACAGGTTTGGCTTTTAGAAGTGCAATTACTTCCGCCGTAGCAATAAAAGTAAAAGGAGTCGTGATAACTTCATCTCCGGGCTGGATGTCGATAGCCATTAACGGCAATAAAAGAGCATCGGTGCCTGAAGCAACACCGATCCCGAACTTGCTGTCGCAGTATTTGGCAACTTCTTCTTCAAGTTTTGATACCTGCGGTCCGTTAATAAATGCTGAGCTCTCCAAAACCTCTTTTACAGCTTTTTCGATCTCTTTTTCAATATTTTTATACTGCCTCTTCAGGTCAGTAAAATTTAATTTGAATTGTGACATGATAACTCCTTATATAAAATAAAATGCTTTATAATAGAAATAAATTATAATATAAAGTCAATATTTTTATGGTTTATTATTTGAAATTTTAATTTAAAAAATTATACTTGAAGACTATGATTATGGTATTATTAAAAGTTAAAGTTGTACTGCTGGCTGTTGTTTTTTTTTTATCATCAATGTTTTTTATTGATGCAGATAAAAATCCTGATAGGACGCAGTCCTGCCTTCCGGGGATCCAATATTATGCTGAAGCTAATTATAAGAAAGCACTGCTTTACTTGAGAGGATGTACCCGTGATCCGGGTTTTATAGATTATTTAAAATGCAGATCCTATTATGAAATTAATAACTTTTCTTCTGTCACTTTGTTTAACCACTCGGCTGTTCATGATCCGTTCCTTGATAATATGAAACGGATATATATTGCGCGGGCCTATTTGGAACTGGGTGATCCGACTAATGCGATACAAACAGCTGATAGCATATCTTCAAAGAACATATACATCAATATTTTTAAAAATAAAATACTGGGTGATGCCTATTTCAGAAATGAGGAGTTTAAAAATGCTGCTGTCCATTATTCTGCTGTCTTACAAAAAACAGGGTACTGGAAGTCTCACCAGATCCGCCTTCCTTTTATGGAAAAGAATGTAAGTGAGAAGCTTTTTTTAAATCTTTTTCGTTGTTACAGTATTCTGGAAGACCGTAATAACAGCTTGAATACTTTTTACCGGTATTTTGATCATGTAAGAACGCAGCGGTCCAGAAAGAGTGTACTTCTGAAGATCCATAACATGATCAATACTAATTTTTCAGATATATCTCATAGGATACTGTTTCAATTCGCACAATCTCTGTTTTATTTTGGGAAAAAAGATATCTCTGAAAAATATTTCAGTTTTATTGCTGGACGTGATGAAAAGGACACTTTCAAATTAAAAGCATATTACTTTTTGGCCCTAGTTCATAAAAATGACGATATGCTCTTTATAAAGTATACTGATGAAATACTCCGGATCTTTGAAAGATCTGATACGGCATTATTTTATTATGCAAGGGCACATTATCATGCCGGCAGAATTGACGAAGCTAAAAAGTATTATGATCAATTGATCAACTCGAGTAATGATCCAAACATCATCAAGAAGTGCTATTATGACCTGGTCAGCTATTATCGATCTCACAAGGAGTATGAAGAGTATGTCAGTAAGTTCTATGAAATGTTCAAGACAGACATTACCGCTTCAAAACTATTTTTTAATACGGCTTTAAGAAAATTAAATAATGGATATATCGATGATGCCATCAGGATGCTTTCAATATTAAAAGGAAACAGATTTTTTTATTGCCAAAGTCTTTATTTTTTAGGAAAGATCCATTATGAACAGGGTCGGTTTGAAGAAGCATATAACCTTTTCTTTGACCTGATCTCTAAAGATCCGACTGATTACTATCTGGTCAATACATTAGATTACTTCCGAATATTAAAGAATGATAAGATAATAACCACTCTTATAAAGAGAGCAGAGACGTTCAGTTCTGACGAATTAAAATATGATATGCTCCGTTATCTGATACTTGGTAAGAACAAATATAAGGAGAATGTTTTTAAATTGATTGGAAAAAAGAGAAATATCAAGCATCTTGTGTTCGGAAAGGATGTTATAAGTTTAAAAAGAGACAGGCTGTTGAAAAGGTATCTCTTTTTCAGGCGGAATGGTCTTTATGATGAGGCACATCTTATTTATAAAGAATTATATCGAAAGTATGATAAGAAGCTGGATCTTTATTACAGCCTGCTTGCTTATTCCGTAAAGAATGACCTTTTAAGTGACAGTCTTAAATTTCGAATGAATATTCTGTATAAACTAAAGCTGATGCCTTATCTTATCTGCTTTGATGATGAATATTTGAGATATTACTATCCTGATCATTTTAGGAATATAATTGAAAAACCGGCTAATAAAAAAAAGTACAGTGTTGAACCCATGCTTCTTTATTCTCTAATAAGGGCTGAGAGCCTTTTTGATAAGAGGGCTTTATCCCCGGCTAAAGCATACGGGTTGTTCCAGATCATAGAGCCGACCGCTAAAGTAGTAATAAAAAATGCCCGTATAAAAACAGATGATACACTTTATAATGTAAAGATCAATATTCGATTAGGTATGATTCTTCTGCACTCTCTTTTAAAGAGGTATGATAATAATCCTGTTTTTGCTTTAAGTGCTTATAATGCCGGCCGCGGAAGGATCAAAAAATGGAGGGAGAATACAACCTTTAATGAGAAGTATCCTGAGGCGTTTATTGAACTTATTCCCTTTCAGGAAACAAGGGATTATATAAAAAAGATACTGGCTTTTCAATATTTTTATTTGAAACTGAAATAGTATAGACCTTTTTTTATATCTCCTGAATGATCATTTGTTATGAACTTGATATCTTTTTATGATCTTTTTATAAAGCAGTATAAGATCATTGATTATGATCCTGTTATCAAATTTTTTAACATAGTTGCTGATGTTCTTTACAAGTTCGCTCCTGCTGAAATCTTCCTTCAGATAAAATGTGAGCTCTTTAATAAAATCCGTATCTCTTTTAACAGGACTTATGCCAAGACTCTTTTTAACAGGCAGGACCGCTTTTGTTCCCCGTTCATAGAAGGAGATTATTGGCAGATTGTTCAGCATTGCTTCAATAAGTACCAGGCCTTGAGTTTCTGTTTTGGACGGGAAGACGAAAAGATCTCCTGTTTTGTATATCCCGTGGATCTTTTTATACTCAACAAACCCGGTCATCTTGATATATCGGGAAAGATTGTTTTTCTTAATATATTTTAAAAGGGGTTGAAATTCAGGCCCACTTCCGGTCAGTATCATATACAGGTTATTGTGTTTTGCTTGCTTCGTAATCGAAACAAACAGTTTTTTGAATACATCGATCAGGAAGTAAAGGTTCTTTTCTTTAGCGATCCTTCCTACATACAAAAGTACTTTTGCTTTTTCGGGTATCCTTAGTTTTTTCCGCCAGTCCATGCTTTTTTTTATTTTAAAAGCAGCCAGATCATAACCGGACGGAACAACGGAAATATCTGATTCAATATTATAACTCTGTAGTACCTTCTTCATGAAAGATGAAGGGGCAATGACGTGATCCATTTGGTTGCAGTACCATTTTGAATAAAGCTGAACGATTATTTTACCCGGTTTTTTCGGGATCTTAACATAGTGCATATACTCTTCAAAGTATGTATGATAGGTATGGACAATCGGAATTTTCAAAATACGGGAGAGCATGATAGCATATGTTCCCAGTTGAAAGGGGGTATGTGTATGTATGATATCTATTTTAAGCTTCCTTATTTTGTACAGGTTTTTTAATGAAAACAAAGAGGGTATCTTGTATTCCGAGAATAAAGGATTGGGCAGGACAGGGATGGTAAAAATGTCTTTATCCTTATATTTTTTCAATTTAGGCACTAAAAGTGTAATGTTGTTTAGTTTTAATTTTAGCGAGCGGCGCTGGATCTCTAATGCTGTTACCAGGCCATTTATTTGAGGTTTATAAGTATCTGATACTAATAGTATATTCATGATCTTAAATGATAAGATCAAATTTTTTCAGTATTTTTTTATGATTCTTGTTCCCGATAGAAGCAATGATCACTTTATAGTCATCCGGGAAAACAAGATTAATTGCGTTTTCAACATCCTCTGAACGAACCATTTCGATCTTTTTAATTATTTCATCAAATGTAAAATGCTTCTCATAATAGATCTCCTGTCTTGCCAGGTTGTTCATATGTGTATTGATGTTCTCATAAGCCAGGGCCAGATTTCCTTTTAAATGTTCCTTGGCATTACTGATCTCTTTTTGTGTGAACTTATCTTTCTTTATTTTAGATATCTCCTCTAAGATCGCCTTTAATGCTTTTTCAAAGGACTGGATACCTGTACCTGTATAGATGCCAAAAAGGCCTGCTTCCCGATACAAGGAGTTAAAAGAGTAAATAGAATAACAGAGACCCATGGATTCACGGATCTTCTGGAAAAGCCTTGAACTCATTGTCGACCCGAATATGGCATTAAAAATATAAAGGGCATATCTTAAATTATCCGTGATCTTAATACTGGGGAATCCAAGACAGAAGTGAACCTGAGCAAGATCCTTTGCCATGATTATATCTTTGGACTTGATCTGTCCCGCAAATCTCTTTTCTGCAGGTCTTGGCAGATGTTTTTTATCTAAGAATTTACTTCTGATCAGATACTCTTTGATCTTATCATGATCGACATTACCCGCTGCCGTAACTATGGTGTTTTCCGGATAGTAGTGTCTGTTATAGAAGGTTTTTATTTTTTCTTTTGTGATCTTACGGATATTTTTTTTTCTTCCAAGTATGGGATTACTGATGGGATGGCCGAAGAGCATGGCTTCGGTCAGATTATCCTGTACCTGTTCAAGGGGAGTATCTTCATACATCTTGATCTCTTCAAGAATGACCTGTTTCTCTTTTTCGATCTCCTGGCTGTCAAATACCGAATTATCAATTATATCGGTTAAGATATCCATGGCAAGATCAATTTTGCTGTCTATGATATTGATAAAGTAAGTGGTATATTCTTTTGATGTGGCAGCATTGATATACGCTCCTGCAGCATCAATCTCTTGAGCGATCATTTCAGGTGACCTCTTTTTGGTTCCTTTAAAGATCATATGCTCAAGAAAATGAGCGTATCCGTTCTCTTTCTCTGCTTCCTCAATACTGCCGGTCTTCAGCCAGAACCCCACTGAAATAGCGTGGGAGCTCGAAATATGTTCTGTTAACAGTGTTATTCCATTTTTTAAGACTGATTTTTTCATAACTTCTTTAATTATTAATTTTGGTTTTACATTATCCTTATATTTACTCTTCGGCGTCTTTCATGCTTAAGTTTATTCTTCCCATCCGGTCAACTTCAACAACCTTTACCCTTACTTCCTGGTCTATCTTCAGCACATCTGCCACTTTATTGACCCTTTCTTTTGCGATCTTTGATATGTGAACAAGTCCCTCTTTTTTCCCGGGTATCCCGACAAATGCTCCAAAATCCATGATCCTCTTTACCACACCTTTATATGTTTTCCCAACCTCGACATCCATTGTTATTTCTTTTATTGTTTCTTCTGCTTTTTCCACTCCCTTTATATCTGTACCCGAGATAGTCGCAGTACCCTGATCTCCTTCATCATTTATGTTGATGTTTGTTTGAGTCTTTGCGATAATATCTTTGATCATGGATCCGCCCGGTCCTATTACAAGTGCAATCTTATCTTTGGGAATTTTAACTATCCTGATCTTTGGTGCAAATTCAGATACCTCTTTTTCAGGAGCGGAAATTGTTCGATCCATTTTTTCGAGGATTGAAAGCCTTGCTTCTTTTGCCTGGGCAAGGGCTTTTTTCATGATATCAAAGGTAATAGAGTCGATCTTGATATCCATCTGAAAAGCGGTAATACCGTTTTTCGTACCGGCTACTTTGAAATCCATATCACCCAGATGATCTTC
>Ga0180007_10007736_pt1 | contig 10086 bp, 12 predicted proteins | sample MM_PC_MetaG_FD_121122 | JGI IMG/M metagenome (GOLD analysis project Ga0180007, IMG submission 121122) | Groundwater microbial communities from the Aspo Hard Rock Laboratory (HRL) deep subsurface site, Sweden - MM_PC_MetaG | ecosystem: Environmental > Aquatic > Deep subsurface > Groundwater... | reverse complement strand
TCTGATTATAATCCTAAGGACTATGATTTTAAGACTCAGGTAATTAAGGATAAGGAGTAGCTCAACCCATGTTTAAATCTCACCTTACACGTACACAGGAGGCTCCTGTAGCGAAGAAGTACAAAGTCTATACAGATGGCTCAATACTTAACAATGGTCAGCCAGGAGCAATTTCTTCATCGGTAGCCCTAATTGAAAATGCTGGGAGGGAACAGAGATTTATAGCTTCTTACAATCAAACTCAAGCTACATCAAACAGGGCAGAGATGATAGCGGCTATAATAGCACTACAATATATTAAGTGGGAAGCTGAGTTCACAATTTACTCTGATAGTGAGTATTTGGTAAAGGGGTTTAATGAAAAACTGGATGTTTGGGTAAAAAATGGTTGGAGAATTAAATGTGGGTCGCCAGTGAGTAATCCTGACCTCTGGAAAGAGCTGTCGGAGATGAAAAAGTTTCATAAAGTCCAAATGGTATGGGTTAAGGGACATGCTGGGAATGAAAAGAATGAGGTGGTAGATACCCTAGCTAGAAAAATATTACATTACCCAGATCAATATATTAATAGTTCTGAATATTTAGGAAAAAAGTTAATTATAAGATAAAAAAGTGTTGACATTTAACATCAAGTATGTCATAATATCTAGTTACATGAGTTTTTATATTTTTCGGGGCTTAGGGAGACATTGGAAAATGGTGTCCAGCTTTACTCCCTAAGTTCCAGCTGGGTTTAAGTCATAGTAACAAAAAATTGTTATTATGATGAAATTAATGTGTGAGTAGAATGAGTAGTAGACGTAAACGATTAGTTATTAATAATATTGAAGAAATGCCTCAAATGTATAATGAGCGTACTATATCTACACGTGCTGCTGCTAAGGGGTATAAGGATTTTGACTATCTTCATAAGCTCCCTAAAGCAGAACAAGAGTGGATGGCTAAGTTTATTCAAGAGTATTATTATGATTCTATATCAAATGTGTCTCCACTGCATAAGGGTAAGAAAGCTCGAAGAGAATTAGACACTGATAATAATAAACGTAGAGTTGATATAAGTAACTTACCTAAAGTAATTGTCCAGATTCCACGACAGCCTCTAAAAGTATCATCTCCAGAAGATGCAATAATTGAAATAATAGACCAATGCAGAAAAAATCCAGAATAATTAAGAATTGGATTCCTAAGAATAAGTATAGCCGATTGACTGTGCTCACCACTATCCCCACGGCTTTAGGTCATTATAAATGTAAGTGTGAATGTGGACATACCGCATTTAGGACTCGTGAAGAACTAGAATTTAATCAGGGAACTCATTGGTGTAGTGTTGGCTGTACATATAGAATTAATTTAACAACTAAACGTAAGCCTCAAGATGCAGCTGTACTACTCTTAGCTCAAATATATCAGAAATATCAATATTATGCCAAGGATACTGGATATGAGTTCAGTTTAACTATTGATGAGGTAAAAAATCTTATTTATGATAAGTGTTATTATTGTGGAGCTACTACAAAAAACAGGCATGGTATTGATAGGGTTGATAGAAGTGTAGGATATGTCAATACTAATGTGGTAACTTGTTGTAGTTTATGTAACAGGTTGAAATCCGCCCATTCGGCTGGGATTTTGACTCGCGTAGCTCAAATATACAATAAGATTCAAGAATTCTACTCAATTACTTCCAATAAAGCTTAAATTACCCCTTCTAATTATTAGAAGTCAGAAAAGCACATCAAATACAGGACTTTCATGACTTAAAATTTTATTATCTTACCCACAGTAGGTGTGGATAGATGCCTCAAACTACAAACTTGCGTTTGGAGGAACCTCCCGATGTCGAAAAGATCCAAAGAAGAACAAAAATCCTTTAATGAAATTCTCAAGATTCACCAACATACCAAAAATACTTTCCAGAATTGTGAGCGATTGCTTAAGACTGCTACTTTTTCAGGGGCTGAATGCCTACAGGTTAGTGATTGTATTAATCTTATGCAGTATATGGTTAAAGAAACTGGCACTACTATTCAGAAAAGAATTGCGGAATTTAAACAGGGATCAGATGAATCAATATCAGAAGCAACCCCGGTCCCAGCCTATGTCCCCCCTACCCCTACTGATTTAAAGCCACATCTTCCAGAAGAAGCTGAGGAAGTTAAGGAAGGTGAATAATGAGACGCGCTCTACAAGTTATCCGCATTCTCAATAAAGATGGTAATGTATCTATAGCTAGTTTAGCTATGTATACAGTTGTAGTTCTAGGTATATTCAATTGGATATATTTTGTTGTAGGAACTCCAGTGGTACTACTTTATGGTATCACTCGATGGATTAATTTTAAACGTGGTCAAGTTGTTGATGCTGCTATGAGGAAACTATTAGAGAATCAAGCCTCACTGCAGACTCAGCTGAATGAGCAGAAAGATAAAATAACTTCTCTGTCTATAAAGGCTGGGCTTCTGAATAGTAATGTTGCTATCCCCACTAACATCAGAAGATTCTAATGACTGAAGAACAAAAATTCCCCAAAAAATACAATAAGCATAAGCCTAAACTTAACTACCAATTGAGTAGAGTTTTAAGGCATGCAAAGTTCTCACCTTTAAAAAAGCTTTTAGATGATGTGTACCCACGATTAGAACCTAAAGATCAGATGTATGCGATCTTTAAGATAATGGACTACTTATATCCGCGCCCAAAGGCTATTGATACTAGTGGAGGTAAAAAAGTACCCGGAATTCAAACAAACGTACAGGTCAATCTTCCAAATGGTTCTAAAGTTGAAGCTACTAGTAAACCTCCGAGTTATGCAGATGTAGTTGAATTGATTGCAGCAGCTGAAGGAAAAAATGATAACTAAAGAGGCAGCACAACAAGCTTTATGGCGTCAAGGTATTTTACGTTGGATGTTGGATGATAATCAGAAAGAGTTTTATGATGCATTTTATAAGTGTACTGGGTTAAAATTTGTTTTAAACTGTTCTAGACAGATTGGAAAAAGTTATTTTTTATGTGTGTTAGCTATTGAGCATGCTTTACGCATTCCAGATGGGGAGCTTAAATATAGTGCTCCAACTCAGAAGCAAGTTAAAAAAATAATCTTTCCACTATTTAAGCAAATTTTAAAAGATTGCCCAGAGGATTTGAAGCCAAATTTTCATGCTCAAGAGCAACAATATGAATTTAAGAATGGTGCTACTATTGTAATTGCTGGAATGGATAGTGATAGAGCAGATAATTTAAGAGGGTCTAGAGCACATTTAGGGATTGTTGATGAGGCGGGATTTAGTAGTTCTGCATATGTAACTGAAATGGTCCAGGGAGTTCTTCTACCAATGACACTTACAACTGGTGGAAAACTGGTAATAGCGTCTACACCCCCAAAAACTCCGCATCATGCGTTTCAGAAATATTATACGGCTGCATTAGCGGAAGGTAATGCTTTACATAGAACAATATATGATAATCCTAGACTTACATCAGAAACGATTGATAAGTATAAAAAAGAATCTGGGGGAGATAATACAACTTATTGGAAGAGAGAATATTTAGCTCAATTTGTTATAGATAAAGAGATTATAGTATTTCCAGAATTCTCTGAGCGTGCACAAGCGGAAATAATAGTAGATAAATATGAGAGACCAAAATATTTTGATTATTATACTGCAATTGATGTCGGTATTAGGGATGCAACCGCGGTCTTATTTGGGTACTGGGACTTTTTAAATACAAAGTTAGTTATTGAGGATGAAATCTTACTTCATGGAGTATCAGAAGTTCGAACTGATATTATAGCGGCCAAAGTTAGATTGAAGGAAGAGGAGCATTTTGGTAAGAAAGAACCATACTTTAGAATTTCTGATATTGATCTTTTATTAATTAATGATTTAGATAAAATACATAACTTAAAATTCCACCCAGCAAAGAAGGGCAATTACTCTAAAGAAGCTGGAGTAAACGAAGTACGATTAATGATAAACACCAGACAACTAGTCATTAATAGTAGATGTAAACATCTAGCAGCTCAATTGGAGTCGTGTATTTGGGATACAAAGCATGAAAAATTCGATAGAGTCGAGGGAATGTACCATTTTGACGCCGTTGATGCATTAATCTATATAGTACGCGGATTGCGTAGAAATAAAAATCCATACCCCGCTGATCGCTACGACATTGACTCCCAATTCTTCTGGAATCAACCAAGTAATAAAACACCAACAGGTCAAACTTTTGTAAATATTTTTAAACAGAAAAAATTTGATTAATAAAGAATTTTAATAACCTTGATTTATATACTACTAAATAAAGGATATATATAAATGAGAAATTATGAATCTTTTAAAGCACCTAGTGAATTATCTGATGATAGATTACGGATACTCGGGGACACTTGGTTAAAAGAGGGTAGTGATTTATTAAAAGCTGTAAATATATGTCCTACATTCGTTCATATGGCAGTTAATTCTATAATGTATGATATATATCCAGACTGGGCAAAAACTGTTGGCCCAGATGAGTGCTTTGTACTTCCGGAATTCTTTTCGTATTCAAGAGGAAAATATTTTAAATATTTAGCTGAAGCTATTGTTCAGAGTATACAAGAGCCTAATGGAGAAAATAATGGATGACATAATGAATAATATAGGTGATATGGGAAATATGGATTCCATGGACTCTATGGAACAGGTAGACCCTATGGAAGGTCTAGAAGTTTATTTTGCTGCTAAATCTCCAAGAGAGTTGACTGATGAGCTAATTAAACGTGTAGATAGTTATTATCGTCATTTAGAGACCACAGGACTTCTTAGAAAACTCCAAAAGAGTTATGATAGATACTATGGAAGTTCTACTTCTGGGATGTATAATTCATCTGCAGATGTTGCTTCTGGTGGGGAACAGGGAGAGCTATCTCTAGTTAGAATTAACCACTACCGCAATTTAGTCCAGCATTTACTAGTGATGACCACCAGTAACAGACCAGCCTTAGAGTGTAAAAGCATTAATTCTGATGTTAAATCATTATCCCAAACTACTCTAGGATCTGGTATTCTTGAATACTATATGAGAGATAAACGCTTAGAACGCTGTGCTAAAATAGCTTGCCTACACGGAATACTCTATGGTGAAGGCTATATTCATATGCGTTGGGACACTAATCTTGGTGAAGCATATGGAGTTAGTCTTGATACTCAAGAAATAATGACTGAAGGAGATATTAAGTTTACTAATCCCATGGGTCCACTTGATGTTGTTAAAGATTCCAATCTTAATAGCCAAGAAGAAAACTTATGGTATATCGTTGTAGAAAGAGTGAATAAGTATGATTTAGCTGCTCAATATCCTGAAAAGGCTAAAGATATTCTAAATGTTGGTAAAGCTAAAAAGCGTTTTACTCAAGATGAAATACTTCCTAACCTCAGTCCAGAAAATGAACAGATTCCAACTTATAGATTTTATCATAAGCCTACTTCAGCAGTTAAAGAAGGTAGAGAATTTTTATATCTAGAATCAGGACTATGGTTGTTTGATGGTCCACTAGCATATAAAAAGCTCCCAGGTGGATTACCATTATTTAGAATGTCTCCAGACCAGTATGATGGGTCTCCATTTGGATATACAAATGCATGGGATTTGCTGGGGATGTGTGAAGTTTATGATGCATTGAATTCTACAGTAGTATCTAATCAATTAACATTTGGAGTACAATCCATTACTGTACCTAAGGGGCATGATATAACTTATCAGCAGTTGGCTGGTGGTATGAATTTAATAGAGTTTGATCCAGAGCTTGGAAAACCAGAGGCACTAGATCTCACTAAGACTCCACAAGAGATTTTCCTGTATATAAAAGATCTCAAAGAGGAAATGGAGACTTTAAGTGGTATTAGCTCTGTAAATCGTGGAAATCCTGAAGCATCTTTAAAATCTGGTGCAGCATTAGCTCTAGTATCTTCACAGGCAGTACAGTTTAATTCTGGATTGCAGGGTGAGTATACAGCGCTATTAGAAGATGTTGGATTAGGCGTACTTAAGATGATTCAATCGTTCTCACATACTAAAAGGGCAGCATCTATCGCTGGTAAATCTCGTCAGTATATGGTGAAATATTTTAGTGGAGAAGATTTAGAAAATATTAATAGAGTTATTATTGAACTTACCAACCCAATGTCTCAGACGATAGCGGGGAGGGTAGAGATAGCTCGCGACTTGTTACAGATCCCGGGAGTTATTAAGAGCCCGGAGCAGTATTTACAAGTTGTGAATACGGGAAGATTAGAACCTATGATAGAAGGATTAGAATCTTCGTTGCTAAATATTCGTCAGGAAAATGAATTACTAGCAGAAGGTAAACCAATACGCGCTATTGTCACTGAGCCTCATAGAGAACATATTATCTCTCATGGTTCAGTTTTATCTAATCCAGATGTCAAAAATGATGGAAAAGCGGTATCTAATATATTAAATCATATTCAGGAGCATATTCAAATTTTAGCCACAGCTGACCCAGTTCTGCTTGGACTCCTTGGGCAGCAGTCGTTACAAGTTCCATCCGCTCCACCAGACGGCAAGAGTAGTGCGAGTGAAGTTAAAGCTACGGGAGAAAGAAGCTCAATGAGTGCTCCTCAACCGAGCCTCCCCAGTATGCCCCGAAATCCAGGTAATAATAATGAGAGATATGACCCTGAGAGGGGAATGTAATGCCTAAATTCTCTAGACGTTCTAAAGCTAATCTAGCTACATGCCACCAGGACATTCAGAAAGTCATGAATGAAGCTATTAAACATATAGATTTTATGGTATTATGTGGCCATCGAGGAAAAAAAGATCAAGATTCAGCATTCTTAAGTGGTAATAGCAAACTGCGATATCCTAAAAGTAAACATAACTCAATTCCATCAACTGCTATCGATCTATCACCCTATCCGTTAGATTGGGATGATATTAATAGTTTTTGCTTCTTAGCTGGATTTATTATGGGAACTGCTAAGCAGCTAGGGGTTGAGCTGGAATGGGGTGGACACTGGAAAAAATTCCTGGATTATCCACACTACCAGATTAAAAAGAAATAAACTTATATTATAGGAGACTAAAATGCCAGAACCAACTGTACCTAATGTACCAAATACTGAACCAACTACCCAGGACTCTGCTCAAACTAATGAACCTAAAGTAGAACCAAAAGAAAAAACTACTGTAGGGACACCAGTAGTATCTGATAATGTCCGAAAAGATGGTAAAGATGATACTGGAGTGTCTGCCCAGGTAGAAAAAGCAGCAAAAAAGTTCAAGTTAAAGGTAGATGGGATAACTGAAGAGGTTGATGAAGAAACTCTTATAAAAATGGCTCAGCTCTCAAAAGCCAGCCAAGAACGCTTTAATAAAGCCGCTGAAATGAAAAAGGAAGCAGCTCAGTTTTTCAAAATGTTAAAAGATAATCCCATTGAAGTTCTCCAACATCCTAATATTGGCGTAGATGTTAAGAAGTTTGCGGAAGAATATTTAATTAAGGAGATGGAAAAAGCTGAACTTTCTCCAGAAGCTAGACGTGCATATGAAGCGGAACAAAAAGTAGCTCAATATGAGAAAGAGAAAGAGGAAACAGCTAAACAGGCAGAGGAAGCTAAACAAGTAGAACTTCAAGAACAGTGGTCAGCTAAGTATGAAGAAGATATTAAAGATGCACTAGAAAAAACATCTATTCCTAAGACTATACAATCTGTAAAACGTATGGTTATGTATATGCTGGATGCAATAGAGCATAAAGTTGATTTAACCCCTATGCAAGCAGCTCAGCAAGTTCGCAACGATTATATGGGTGATACAAAAACAATGTACTCACAACTCGATGGGGAAACACTCCTTCAAATACTCGGAGAAGATGTAGCTACTAAAATTCGTAAAACTGATCTAGCTAGACTTGAAACCAAAATTAAAGCTAAGTCCCAGCCAGATGGTGAGGCAGCTGTGGGTAATGTAATTGAATCAATGCCAAGAACTACATTAGAAGAAGCTAGTAAAAAACAAATGAATTCAATAGAGTGGCGCGAATATATGGAAAAACTCCGTAACTTATAAAAATTTTAAATTTTAAATTACCCCTATTATAAATTACCGGGATATATGTGCCCTAAATTTGTGTTAATATCGGAGGTTAGATACCTTAAATCACTCCTACCCGATAAACACTGTATATTTAGTAAGCTTAATCTCAAGGATGTGTAAAAGTCACTACCCACTAAAAATAAATAAAACTTAAATAAATTGTATATAGGAGTGTAAATTTTATGGCTGCAACAAATACTATTTCTGTCCTTGATGGACTGTTTAAAGAGTGTTATGGAGGTGGTCCGGTTAACTTGCTTCCAGATTTTGCGATTCTGAGTCGCAAAGTTTCTTTTAAAGTCTCTGAAAAAATTGGTGAAGGTTGGGCAATTCCAGTTAAGCTTCAGCATGAGCATGGCTTTACGTATGGCGCTTCTGGAGACGGTGCTTTTACTTTACTAGCATCTGTCGCTGGTAAAATTGGTAAGGCAATTGTTAATTCCGCTCAAATCGTTCTGAAATCTCAGATGGATTATGAATCAGCATTTAAAGCTGCTTCTGGTGGAAAACAGGCTTTCATGGACTCTTCGCAAGCAATGGTTGAGAACATGATGGAGTCTTTTGCTAAACGTCAAGAATTAGCTTTCTTGTATGGTGGGCAGGAACTCGGACTCATTGATTCTAACGTAGTTTCCGGTACAACTCTTACTGTTACAGTGAATGCCGCTTCATGGGCTCCTGGAATATGGGTTGGAATGGTTAACTGTCCGTTTGATATCGTTTATTCACCAAATAATACTTTAATCACAACCACTACTGCCGTTACTCTGAATTCTGTGAATATAGCTGCAAAAGAGTTAGTTTTCACGGGTACAGAAGCTGATTATAGTGAGATCGATCCTGGAACTGACGGGCTTGCTCGCTTAGTATTCCGTGGTGCATGTACTAAAGAATGTAATGGGATAGACACTATTCTTTCCAATTCTGGTTCACTATATAACTTAAACGCTGCTGTTTATGAACTGTGGCGCTCTACAAGTTATGATGTGAGTGGTACACTAACAATGGAGAAAGTTCAGGAAGCTGCTTCCCAAGCTGTTTCTCTTGGACTTAAAGAAGATGTTGTTCTTCTGTGCTCGCCTAGATCTTGGACACAGTTGAATAATGATCTTTCTGCACTTCGCAGACTTGATAAGAGTTACAATTCGTCTCAGTTTAAAAATGGGTCGGAAGGTATCGAGTATCATGGAGTGAGTGGAAAAATTGAAATGATCGCACATCCTTTCGTAAAAGAGGGGGAAGCCTTCATTATACCAATAAAACGATGTAAACGAGTTGGTGCCACGGACATTACTTTTAAACGTCCTGGTAATCCAAATAGTTTTTATCGTGAGATTGATGCTGCAGCTGGATTTGAGCTTCGCGCTTATTCAGATCAGCAGTTCTTCATTGAAGCCCCAGGAATGGCGGTCAAACTCAGTGGTATTACTTACTAATCCAATTATCTGGAATCTCCAGATTGTTAATGTTTAATAAGGGAACGTGGGGGACTAAATTAGTCTCCCCCGTCCCTGTCCTTATGAAAGAAGGAAACCCATGGCTCTTTCAAATAAAGCACGATGGTTAATGAAATGCGCTTTTGGCGCCCCAGCTATAGCTACTGAAATCGCGGACGCGATTGATGAAGCAGCCCTTATTGAAACTGCAGAAATAGATGCTAATGCAGTAACAACTGCTAAAATCGCATTTGCTAATGTGACTGTTGATCAAATGGCCGCTAATAGTGTTGATAGTGCTCAGTATGTTGATGGTTCTATTGATTTAGCACATATGAGTGTGAATTCCATAGATTCAGATCAATATGTTGATGGTTCTATTGATTTAGCACACATGAGTGTGAATTCCATAGATTCAGATCAATATGTTGATGGTTCTATTGATAGCGCGCATTTCTCTGCTAACTCAGTTGATAGTTCCGCACTTGGTCCAAATAGTGTGCCTCTGTACGCTATGCAAGTTAATTCAGTTGATAGTGATCAGTAT
>Ga0180007_10007735_pt1 | contig 10087 bp, 5 predicted proteins | sample MM_PC_MetaG_FD_121122 | JGI IMG/M metagenome (GOLD analysis project Ga0180007, IMG submission 121122) | Groundwater microbial communities from the Aspo Hard Rock Laboratory (HRL) deep subsurface site, Sweden - MM_PC_MetaG | ecosystem: Environmental > Aquatic > Deep subsurface > Groundwater... | reverse complement strand
TCATCATCCGTGAGCCGAACAATATACTTTTTCTTCATGCCGATCCTCCTTTTTAAAAGCTCCTCTATTATATATATCGGCATTTTTGTCAAATAACTAAAATTAAATGAAATAAAGCAGTAGCATTAGTTGGAAGGGTGCCACTAATACCAATGCCGTTATAGGTGTTTCCAGCTCCTTTATTGCCGGTAAATGTTGATATGGAAGAACTCATATATACAGCATAGTTCTTGTTGTTTGTGAAGGTATTATCCTTTACAAATACAGGGTTAGATTGCTCACAAACTATACCATTAAAATTATTTGTTATGGTATTGCCACTAATTTTGGGGGTAGATTGGGATGCACAATAAATGCCATCTTGGTTGTTGTTACTGATGGTATTGTTGACAATATTTAGGTTTGCTGAGGAGACAAGATAAATACCATAATTGCTACTGTTGCTTATCTCAGAATTGCTTATCGTTAGTGAGGTGTTATGGCAATAAAGAATGCTCCAATAACCGCTATAATAACCGTAGCCACCATACTGAATAAGACAATGATTAAGGATTGAAGAATTAGTGCTGCTTCCAAGGAAATAGATAGTACTCCAATCACCTTTTGAAGGTGTAGTTGCAGTTCCGTCATTGTTCGTATCCCCTCCATAGGTATCATCCTTAAATGAGGTGAAGACAACCTTGTTGTCTGGTGTCCCATCTGCAATCAGTGTGCCTTTGATATCTAAATAACCCGAAACAAACTTCACTACCACTCCTGGCTCGATATGTAAACTTGCCCCTTCAGCCACAGTAACATTCCCTATCACATAAGGGCTGCCATAGCGGGTCCACTCAGCGTTATAATTAATTGTCTGAGCACTGATATAAGTTGGTCCTCCGGAACTGATATGCACATCTTTGCCACAGGTATTACTAAATCCCTGGTTATCTTTTACTGTTAGTTTAACTGTTCTGAGAGCATTTTGTGTATATGTATGAGTAACCATAGAATTGGTAGTAGTGGTTCCTTTGCCATCACCAAAGTCCCATTGATAAGAAGTAATACCATTCTTGCTACGGGAATATGAGGCATCAAAGGTTATGGTGATAGTAGCTGGTCCACCGCTGGGAGTTGCTTCAAAGGAAGCGTAAACAGGATTTCTGACTATAATTGTTTGAATTGTTTCATCATAAATTTCTGAGGTTAGAGAGGCTCTCATCTTCACCTGATATGTTCCAGGAGAATTAAAGATACGAACAGGATTTACTCCTGTGGCTTCGGAGTTATCGCCAAAATCCCAGTGATAGGAGAGATTGCCGCCTGTTTCAGATATAGACGAACCAGCATCAAAAGAGACGCTCAACGGAGCAGAGCCTGTAGGGATGGAAGAAACAAAGGTTGCCTTAACAGGATTCTTTACAGTAACAATATGAGTAATGGAATTAGTATAGCTATCCTCTGTGGTCACTGTTAATGTAACATTGTAATTTCCAGGGGCATTATAGGTATGTCCTACTTCTTTGCTTGATGCAGTAACTCCATCACCAAATGTCCATTGATATTGATAAGTAGGGCTGACGGGTATTGGTCCTGCTCTGAATTGGACTGTTTGAGGGGCATAAGACGGGTTTGTTTGCATCTGATAGGTAAAGAGAGGAATCATTGACACATGCAATGGGCTAAATGAAAAGTGATAATCCTCAACATTAAACTCTATAAGATCAATGTCTGTAAAAGAAGTTTGGACGGTTTTCATTTCTCCCGCAAAGATATCTGTTGATGTAGTGTATTCATCAGGTAAAGTCCATCGCTCATTGATAAGGACAACATCTTTCATCAGATAATCTCCCTTATTACTGATAACTACAAGATGTCCCTCTGGTCCTTCTTCAACATATATCTCGCTTAATATTCTATCTTCATACTGGTTGATTTTGTTATATTCATTAACAAGATTGCGAATTTTATTTTCCAATTCTCGTTTTTCGTCCTCCATAAAACCTTCACCTTTTTCACGAATATTCCAACTTGCTTTTACCATTTCCTTGATATTGCTTTCCGTTTCAGTATCCCATCCTCCTCCATAACAAATCTTAATCATCTCCCATGCTTCAGGATCTCCATCAGGAGCATAAGATGCCACACTGATATAATCTATAATTATCATATTGAGGATAAATTCCTCGTATGCTTCTACAATTGTATAAGCCTGATAGCCCAAGAAAAAGTTATTGACTACCCCTGCTGCTATTGTCCAACCAGCCGCTTTAAGAATTACATCAATGGTATTCTCCTCCAATCCTAAATTCCAGGGCATTATTGTATATATTAATGTGGCAGCAGGATTAGAGGAGGTTGTTTTGTCTACCTGTTCTATCGCTACAATAACATCAGAAGCCACATCAAGATAGGTTGCTTTTTCGGTTAGATTATCAGGATTAGTTACTTTATTCCGTTCTGCCAACAGAACTGTTTTTAAGGTATCGAAAGGAATATCGGACAGACCTAAAGCAGACCGTACTTTTTCAACCTTGCTATCTACAGAATCAGCTCGGCAAGTAGATGAGATTCCGAATAACAATACTATCATTGCAAAAAATACTTTTCTTTTCATCATTACTTTCTCTTTTTGACAGGATTATTTTTGACAGGATTACAGGATAATTTATAGTATCCTCCATAAATCCGCACACAAAAGCTAAAAAAGGGTTCAAGGAATCAAGGGGTTAAGTGAAGGTAAGATTATTATTAAATCCTGGAATCCTTGAACCCTCGAATCCTGGACCCATTTTATCAAAGTTTGTGCACAGATTTATGTGATTAACTATATTCTGTCTCAAACGAATTCCAGCCAAGTAGTATAGGTGAAACCCATCTTGCATCTGGTTATCTTATCCATTCAAACCCAAGCAATCACAACCATCCCCAAAACCAAAACATTTCTTAATCTACCCATCACAACACCTTCTCTAACTATACCTTAATCTCAATCCCTCTTCTCTTTATTTCAGGAATTATAGGAAGCCAGTCATTATCAAATTCTTCTTTTGAGAAACACAGAGGCTCAATGTAACTGTTCACTTCTATTGCCTTTTTGAATATCTTCTTTTTTAACTCAAAATAATTTCCATCATCTATATCTTGTGAGATAATAGCTATATCAATATCACTATATTCATCTGGGTTATCTTTTGCATAAGACCCAAAGAGAAAAACTCTGTCAGTATGGACAATTTCGGCTATTTCTTTTGTAAACCTCTTAATTAGACTGATAACTTCTTCTTTTGCGTAAGCCATTCTAATACCTCCTTTGTCTTTTCAAAATAGTAACCTGCCTTCTCTTTGTTCATAAAAGCAGACAACCTTGCAATATCCTCTTTATACCTTGAATCCAGATAGTAGGCTGTAAGTTCCTGTAAAAAATCCTTCAAGTTATCTGGCAGGGATTCATAAACATCTATAGTCTTACAGAGGTTAATCAGATTATGAATTCTGGGTGGAGTTGTCCCTGTATCTTCAATATATGCCTTTAACCTTTTCTCGATTGCCTGCTGACACATAAAGACAACATAGATATATCTTCCTGTATCAAGCATCGCTTTGGCCGTATCCAAATCATATTGAGCACGGTCTATCCACACCTGAACCCTTCTTTGTTTTGCTGCTTTATCATTCATAGATTATTCCTTAACTTTATATATTTGCCGTATTTACAGCCGTCTGAATAGTCGCATAACTTCCAGGCACATAAATATCCGCTGCCTCCGCATACCCAATCATCCCTAAAACCAAACTAATCAAAACTACCTTCTTCATCATCTCCTCCTCCTTCTAAAAACCATCATCCCCAAAATCCCCAACAAAACCTAAAAACCTCTTCATTTTCTTAACCTTTTTCTAAAAACAAAAAAAGCACCCCCATCACACAATTTATGCAACAAAGATGCTTTCTTCTCTTTCAATTCACGATTCGCAATTAACGATTCACAATTCCTCTCTCTCTCTCAACATAACACCTATCTCTATAAAATCCCTGCATATTTAAGTGCCTCAGTAAGCCTTGGCTCTTTCACAGCAAATTCTTTGAGGACCCTCTCAAGATTCTCCTCCCTTTTCTCTAATGCCTCTACCTTTCTTACTGCAGGAGCAAGGGCTGTTCGTCTATCCCATAAGACAAAACCTATAAGTGCAAATATCCCAGCAAACACCACTCCAAAACCCCCTATTACTAAATTTTGCAGTCCATTTATCTGACCTTGAAGCCCATCTATCTGTTTTTGTAGGCTTTTCTGTCCTTCCTCAACTTTCGTTTCAAGCCTGGCAATCCTTACATCCATGCTGTTTAACTTCTCCAAAATCTGCCTGTTGGTAACATCCTCTGAGAAACCATTACCCGCTAACCCAAAAACCAAAATGATACCTGCAAAAATTATCTTCCTCATAGTTTCATATTTTATCCCTTAAAAGTATCTATGTCAAGATATTTCTCGCAGTAGCAAGAAATATAAGGGATTACGAATTTTCACTTCACTTTTACGGTGAAACTGACTGAGTCTAATTGGGAGGGAGGGACTGAGTGGATGAGCCACTTTAGTTTTGTGGCTGAGGGGTTAAAGGCGGGTTGCCATTTATTGCCATACCAATAATTGACTATGGCCTGTGGACTGTTGACTATGGACAGCTCTGTCTTTTCCGGCAGGACTTCAATAATGGTTACATCTGTGGCTGTGCCTTCTCCAGTGTTTTCGTATTCAATTGTGTAGGTAATGGTGCCTTGCTCTAAAATGGCCTTTGATGAGGCTTTCTTTCTCAGAATAACATTGGCTATCTGGGAAAGATAGAAATTAGATTGCCCGGTTGAGCTTATATAGCCACCCTTTCCGCATTTGACCTGATAGGTATGTGTGCCAGGCTTTACAAAACTTTGTGTTGCCTTCCAGAGTCTTAGCTCATCATCCCAGGTCATTCCTTGCCATTCTCCATTGTCAAACTTAATATCAGCTGCAGACTCCTGAAATATAGTCAGAAGACCTAATGATGTGCAGAGCATATCCGCTGCTCCATCAGAGTTTATATCCGTTAGCTTTGTTGTTGAGGTTGAAGCCTGAAACTTGCAGGTAAGACTGCCATTCTTCTCAAAGGCATAGAGAAAATCACCGCAGGCGACAATCTCATCTACGCCATCTAAATCAATATCACCTGCAGAGATAGAGGTAATATTCCCTGTGGGATACTGCCAGAGGATTTGTGTGGTTGTGCCTGAGTTCTTGATGGCATAAAGGATATTATCCTTTTCGCAGACAACATCATTCTTCGTATCAGAATCCAGGTTAATGACCAAAAGATCATTTATCAAATCTCCTCCAGAAAACCTTGTCCACATCTGAGTTCCTGTGCCATTAAAAGCGGATAAACTCTGATTTGCCATTACAACCTCATTGGAGAAGCCATCAGCGTTTAAGTCTCCAGCAGCCACAGAACCACCCACTACAGGATAGGTTCTGATAAGATTGCCCTGCCTGTCAAAAGCCTTATCGCCGCAGATAAGATTATCCATCATTCCATTTCTATCAACATCACCTATAGCTATCTTTGTGGCTAAGGGAGAGACAGCTGCATCCCAGAGTTTTGTGCCTGTGCCTGTCCAGACAGAGAGCTTGCCCTTGACTAAACAAGCTATCTCATTGGAAAGCCAAAGGTCAGGCTGGGTATCGCAAGCCTTGATGGCTAAGCAAGGAGAACCACCCAATTTAGCCGTATCTTTGCTGAAGATAAAGTTGCCCTCCTTATCAAAGAGATATAGCCCTCTATCTATGGAAAGAAGAGCCACCTCATTTAAGAAGCCATCGCTGTCTGAGTCCATTGCCTCTGCCTGGCAGAAACCATTCTCTAATGCAGCCTTCCAGAGCCTGTTGCCCTTGTTATCATAGATATACCCGGCATTCTTTCCGGCACAGATTATCTCATTCTCTTTGCCATTAGAATCAATATCAGCCAGAGCCAAAGAATAGAGGTTATCAGAGAGATCCTTCTTCCAGACTATCCTGCCTATTGGCTCGTATGTATCAGCCCTTCTGAAGTCACAAGAGAATGTAATCGGTTCATTGGCAAACAGTGTATGCCTCAAGGATTTTGGCTCAGCAAGGCTCAGTGTTGTGGCTATACTTCCTGTCTGCACAGGATAGACTGTGACTGTCATGGTGGCTACATTATTCTGCTCATTCTCCTCATCAAACTCATTATCCGGGTCTATAGCACAAGACAAGGTTCTAACACCTGCACATCCTGTTGTATTCCATGTCTTAGAGACGACAAGAGAAGAACCTGTTAAAATATAACCTGTCTCTAAGTCCGTGCCTATCCTTCTGCCGCTATCAAAATCCCTCACACGGACATTCTTTGCCTCCTTTCCTCCTGTTAAATTAACCTTGCTGGTAATGACGACTACATCACCCTCGGAGATACTGAGGTTAGATATAGATATATCCCCGGGGACAAGGTCAAAGCCTGGAACATAGCTCACATTCTCCTCTTTGGGCGCCTCCTCCATCTTGATCTCGCCGCCTTCTTCTTTATCAGCAAAGAGGGCACAAAATCCTGTAGCTACATTCATCTCATTCGTCTCCTCAGGCGGTTTATAGATACACACTGTAATGGGAATCTTCCTCCTGGCACCTGGCAGGATATGGGCTGGCTCCCAGGAGATGACACCTGTCTGCTCGTTATAGGTATAAAAGTCATTCGTGCCTATGCAGACTAAATCAACATTAAGGTCAAGCTTGGTGGAGAGGACGGTGTTATAGCCGATATCATTCCCCTCATTATAAGCGAGCAGGGAAATAATCACAGTATTTGTCCCGTCCTGTAGAAGATAGTGTCCATTCTCACCTACCTCCTTGCCGTTGACATTAGAGACCCTCTGCTTCAGAACTAAGATAGCACCCCTGGCTGTCACCTTCAGAACCCTATAAGGCTCAACATTATCTGTCCATGCCCAGGATTGACCAGCAACACCCCGCTCATCTGTGTAGAATAATTTCATCATTGTGTCAAGGGGTATGTTCTCATCAGATGTTGGCGGGTCAACAGTCGTCTTGGTCAGAATCCAGAGCTCAGTCTTATCTGGCTCTGGCGGAAAGGTCTTGTATTCTTGCGGGACAGAGTAGGAGAGCTGTTTATCACCCGTTACAGAGAGGGGATTAAACGAATTAAAGGAGGCTTCCTTCTGAATATCGGAAAGTCCGGCCCAGCTTGGCAATGTAGGATTCCATTTGGCATCATTAAAGGCGGTATAATCCTTTAAGCCATCTGTGAGGCTAGTAAGGTCAGCCTGGCCGATGATAAACTTGCCATACCTGCCACCTATGACCTTGCCATTACTGTCCTTATCTGCTAAGCTAAATCTCACCTCAGGAACTGCATAAGTAGGCAAAGGAAACCCTAATCCTCCTTGCTTATAATCCTTCTCATAGCCTGTCATTTCAAAGTTTATCTCATAGACCTTCTCCTTGGGCAGGGTTTTGTCAACCTTTATCAAAAAGATGTAGTATGCCCTGCGGGAGGCTAAAATTTGGGGAATCTCAGCTGAGCCATCACCCTCATAGTTACCTGGCTCCATCAGAACCTCTAAGGACGATGGATTGAACCTCCAGCCCATTCGGAATGTGCCAGGGTCATCACCGCCAATAACATCCCCATTTGGACCAATGTGTGCCGGGACAAGTGGTCTTGGATAAACAGAGTAGCAGAAGACAACATCCGAGTTACCTAAACCAACTAATTTTGGCGTAACCTTGACATTACGCCACTCCTTGTTGGTGTTGTTGTTCACCTCAATCCTTGCCTCAATGAATGCACCCCTTTCTGTCTTCTTCATGGTCGGATGCCTTGGACAGATTACTACCTCAGTCTCATCGTCCGGGTCAACAATGGCAGGCATATTTATATCTGGGGAAAGCAGGGAGCATGGGTCCTTTCCGCCAAGGTATGAGGTTACCTGCACATCCAAGAATCCTGCTGACCTTATCCAGGGGTCAAAGAGTAGATCAAAGGGGTGTGGCTCACCGACGCCGTTGCTATAAGGCATTTCCTTTATCCTGTGCTTGAAATAAACACTGGATGGGTCAAGCTTGATGAGGCTCGGGTCAACCCAGCCATTCAGCCAAATGACGCTTCCTATAGCAAAGGCGTGTTGGGTGTGGGAGAACTGAACCCAGGGTGACCCCCCAAATATCTCCTCATTCACTAGCCAGGCACCATCGTTTATCTTCAGGCTTCCCTCTCTGCCATTGTTCTTAAACTTGACATTGATGGTGAAGGTTACCCGACCAAGCTCCTCCACCAGGTCATCTCCATAGGTTCCATCCGCACCCTTATACCAGCCCTTGTGGTGCTCAGCCATATCACCCTCACCAACGCTATTGGCATCGCTGTCAGAAACCCAGTCTAAAGCCTCAACCTCAGCCCCAGTCATAGCTGGAAATGAGTCACTCATATAGCCTGTTGCAGATTTGAACCTATCCCCTTTGTCATCAAGCCAGTCGTCTATGCTGTCGTTGTTGTCATCGTCGAGGGCTGGCGGGATAAGCACCTGCGGGATGTAGATAGACCAATAAAAGGGGTTGTCAATTATCTGAATATCCGTCTCTATATCCTTATATCTTGGCCCAAGGTTATTTATTTTCTGAATCCAGACCTTATAGTCAGGGCATAGCTTCTGGAAATCTACTGAGCCATCAGCCTTTCTGGGCAAGTCAATCTTGTAGCCACCAAGCCCCTTTGGGATATTCTCCACCAGATACCCAAAGACACCATCGCCTGTGCCATCAGGGTCTATGCCGTCTCCAACATCTGTGCCAACCAGCTTTATCCAGTATAAAGAATACTCTGTTGAGCCGGTAATCTTGAAGGTAATATCAGCCTCGCCATAGGCCGGGAGTGAGTCAACAACCTTACCGTTCTGCTTTATCTCAAAGGTTTTGCTCAGATACTCAAACTGCAGAGGGTTTGGCAGGGGTGCATAGTAGGTGTAGGTCGTCCTGATGGGTGTGATCTTATACTGGTCCCAGGCGGTTTTATACTCAATATAGGAGTATGGTGAGAAGTCCGGGGTAGGTGTGCCCATACGGACCTCCTCTCCACCAAAGTTCAATATAGCATCATAAGAGGCGTTTGGGTAGGGGACAAGCCCATGGTCACGCTCACCAGGTTTCAATTGATAGCTGCCATCAACAAAGGCAAACCCCTCATAGCTGTCAATCTTCTGGGTGATGAGCCTCTTACAGACGACATCCCCCTGAGCATCCTTGGTCATCCATCTTGCCCAGTTCTCATAATAGTAGGTGTCGTTCAGGATGCCGTCCTTGTTCAGGTCGCAGTCCTTGAAGCCATCGTTGTCTGTGTCCCTGTTTGGATTAGTCGCCTGGACAGCACCAACAGCCATAGGGATGAGTGGTGGCGGGTCTATCCATAGCTCCCATGAAGAATATGGGTCATAGAATTGATAGCCAGGGACAACCCCCATATTCCATGTAACCTTCCAGGCACGGATGAGGTCGCCAAAGTCTATGTGGGTGAACTGAATATTGTCATAGATTGGTCGGCCATCACCACCATAGGAAAAGTCCTTTCCATCTGCTGCCCTTAAGGCTGTGCAGACCTCTCCATCTTTATCAATATCCTCAAACTGAAAGTTCCAGGGGTTTAGCCAGGCGATATGCTTTGTTTCTGGCTGAATGGGATAGCCATCATATCTTGGGTGGAATGTCGCCAGATCAAGCCAGGCATCTGGATCTCCATCTTTGTCCATATCATACTGGACGCTATTTTTATCATCAGAGCCTTTTAGAAGGTCAACAAAAATACCGCCAGGGGTCTTGACCACAGGCGTGGCACTACCGCTTATCCAGTATATAGGCACATCTTTAGGGATATACTGGGTGTAAATGGCGTTCACTGCTTGAGTCCTTTCCTTATTCTCCACGGTGCAGAAGATTTTGAAGGGCTGGAAGAACTCACCCAGGATATTCTTCCAGTTAAGGTCAGTATCTGCCACTAAGCGGGCTGAGAAGAGGAATCTTGTCCAGAGGCTGTTTCTGGAGGCATA
>Ga0180007_10007734_pt1 | contig 10088 bp, 9 predicted proteins | sample MM_PC_MetaG_FD_121122 | JGI IMG/M metagenome (GOLD analysis project Ga0180007, IMG submission 121122) | Groundwater microbial communities from the Aspo Hard Rock Laboratory (HRL) deep subsurface site, Sweden - MM_PC_MetaG | ecosystem: Environmental > Aquatic > Deep subsurface > Groundwater... | reverse complement strand
GTAAAATTTGGCTTAAGGTGCCGGCGGCGGTTAGATTTATATATTTAGGTAAGAGGGACAAATGGGTAGGAGGCAAAGACCTTATTTTATTTACTATCGGCCGGATAGGTGTTGACGGCGCTTTATATAAAATAATGGAATTCAGCGGGCCGGTAATAAGTTGTTTGGGGATGGATGACCGGTTCTCTATGTCCAATATGGCAATTGAAGCCGGCGCACGAGCAGGGCTTATCGCGCCGGATAACATCACCTGGCAGTATGTAAGGGCTTCAGGCTTAAAACGGCAAAAGGGTGGGAAAAGACCCTGTAGCCCGCAGTCTGCAGCTTGCAGCGGATTGTTCTCCGACCCGGATGCCCATTACGAAAAAGTTTATGAGTGGGATATTTCAGATGTAGAGCCGCAGGTGGCGTGTCCGCATCTGCCGAGTAATGTCAAACCGGTCAGTGCCATGCGCCGGGTCAGCGTCGATCAGGTCGTGATTGGTTCCTGTACAAATGGAAGGATAAACGATTTGCGTAGCGCCGCAAGGGTTCTCAAGGGGAAGAAGGCAAAGGCAGGAGTGCGGCTCATTGTCTTTCCCGCGACCCAGAAGATCTATCGAGAAGCAGTCAAAGAGGGACTGGCAGAGATTTTCGTTAAGGCCGGAGGAATTTTTTCGACACCAACCTGCGGGCCATGTCTTGGCGGGCATATGGGGATTCTTGCGGAAGGAGAAACCTGTATTGCCACAACCAATAGGAATTTTATCGGAAGGATGGGAAGCCCGAAGTCGTTTGTCTATTTATCGAATCCGGCAGTGGCAGCTGCGTCGGCAATTACAGGAAAAATCACCCATCCGGGACGGTTCTGAAGTCAAGATAAGAAGTGTCCCTGTTAAAGGAGAGGAGGGACAGTTCTCAGCACAAGTTGAGAACCGTCCCTAAAAAATGACAATTAAAGGCGTAGTGCATAAAGTAGGCGATGATATCAATACCGACGATATCATTGCCGCGAAATATCTAGTCTCTACCGATGCAAAAGAGTTGGGCGCGCATTGCTTGGAGAGTATCATGCCTGAATTTATCAAGAAGGTAAAACCCGGAGATATCATTGTCGCCGGGAAGAATTTTGGGTGTGGTTCTTCACGCGAACATGCGCCTTGGGCTATTAAGGGCTGCGGCGTTACCGCCGTCATTGCCAAAAGTTTTGCCGCAATATTCTTCCGTAATGCCATTAATATCGGCCTGCCATTTCTTGAACTCGATACGATTGAACGTATTCAAGATGGGGATGTGCTTGAAATTGATTTGAGCAGTGGTATAATAAATAACACGACCCGCAACCAGCGTTACCAAACTCAAGCTTTTCCTGAATTCTTGCAAGAGTTAGTCAAAGCCGGCGGGCTTATGAATTGGCTTACCAAGAAGGAGAAAAAGTGATGAAGGTGGAGAAGGATACGCGCAGAGTCAGAATCGCGTGCCTGGAAGGATTGTACCTCGAAGGCACAGTGTATGTTAATCCGGGCGAGAGGGTGATGGATTATTTAAACGACCAGAAAAAGTCTTTCTTCGTGGTGGCGGAAGTCTGTATCTTTGAAAATGAGAATGCATTCTTTCACCGCGCTGATCCGATCGCAAAACGTAATACAGTATTTTTGAATAGATCCGCAATTCATTATCTTGAGGAGGTAGAGGCGTAACTATGGGGAATAGTTATCGTATCGCGGTAATACCCGGAGACGGGACAGGTCCGGAAGTCGTCCGCGAAGGGCAGAAGGTATTATCCGCGGCATCAAAAATGTTTGGCTTCCAGTTAGAGCCTATGGTCTTTGATTTCGGGGGAGACCGATATCTTAAGACGGGGAAGACTATTGAAGACAGCGATATCGAGCAACTAAAAGAATATCATGCGATTTATCTGGGAGCGATTGGGCATCCTGATGTCAAACCCGGTATTCTTGAGACCGGGATATTGCTGAAGTTGAGATTTTCTTTGGACCAATATATTAATTTACGGCCGGTGAAACTTTATAATCCCGCTTTTTGTCCGCTTAAGGATAAGACTGCCGCTGATATAGATTTCGTGGTGGTGCGTGAAAACTCCGAAGGCCTTTATAAAGGAATGGGAGAATTTCAGAATAAAGGCACCCAAGATGAGGTCGCTATCCAGATTTCTCATAACACGCGTAAAGGGGTAGAACGCTGTATTCGTTACGCCTTCCAGTATTGTCGTAACCGCAATAAGAAGAAGAAGTTAACGCTCTGCGGGAAAACTAACGTCTTGACCTATGCCTGGGATTTATGGGAGAGGACGTTTAATGAGGTTGCAAAAGAGTATTCGGATATTACCACGGATTATGCGCATGTTGATGCAACGACTATGTGGTTTGTGAAGAATCCGGAGTGGTTTGATGTTATTGTGACGGATAATATGTTCGGCGACATAATTACTGACTTGGGAGCGATGGTGCAGGGAGGTATGGGTATTGCCGCGGGAGGTAATATTAATCCCCAAGGAGTCTCTATGTTTGAACCGATTGGAGGAAGTGCTCCTAAATATACAAACAAGAATGTGATCAATCCGTTGGCTGCCATCTGTGCCGGCGCGATGATGCTGGAGACATTAGGCGAAGTTAATGCGGCACAGGCGATTGAGAATTCGGTGATAAAGGTTGTCAATGAGAAGATAAAGTCGCTGGGGGCAGGGCGCATGGGTTATTCAACTGCGCAGGTGGGGGATTTGGTGGTAGAAGATTTATAATTTCGGCTGCAAGCCTCAAGCTTCATGGGCAAAGCGTGAGGCCTGGAGGGGCAAGCATAAAGCAAAGAGAGTTATTTAAGAATGCGCAAAAAGTCTAAATACAACGTTGCGGTAATTGGTGTCGGCGCAGTAGGCATTGAGATGCTGCGGGTTTTGAAGCAGCGTAATTTCCCTATTGGAGAGCTTAGGGTTCTCGCGCGTTCTTCGCGAAAGATAGAGGTTGATGGAGAGGAATATAGCGTGCAGTCAATTGCTCCTGAAAGTTTTGATGGTATCGATATCGCGTTATTTGCGGGAACCGAAGGCGAGAAAGGTGCCGCGGTCATCTATGCCCAAGAGGCAGTTAAGAGAGGTGCGGTAGTTATTGATAATGGCGCGGATTTCCGTATGGACCCTGCGGTTCCTTTAGTGGTCCCTGAGGTAAACGGGAAGGACGTGTTAACGCATAAGGGAATTATTGCTAATCCGAATTGCTCTACTATTCAAATGGTAGTTGCTCTTGGCCCGATTCATCAGGCGGTAGGGATTTCTCGTATAATTGTTACTACACTTCAGGCTTCTTCCGGAGCAGGGAAGCAAGCGGTCCAGCAGCTTAAAGAAGAGAATTCCCTTATCGCGGCAAATGGATACTTCAATCTGCATGTCAGCGCAGAGAAGAAGGCAATGCCTCAGCAGTTAGCGTATAACGTATTTCCGCATATCGGCAGTTTCGTGGAAGGCGATTATACCAACGAAGAATGGAAGCTCGTGCGTGAGACCCATAAGATCATGCATGATGATACTATTAAGATCTCCGCGACTACGGTAAGAGTGCCGGTGCGGACCGGGCACTCCGAGTCAGTCTATATCGAGACAAGGAGCCCTTTGACTCCAGAGAACGCAAGGGATATTCTTTCTAAGAGTCCAGGTATTGAGGTGATGGATGATTTAAAGAAGAACCTTTATCCGATGCCTAAAGATTGCGAAGGAAAAGACGAGACGTTCGTCGGCCGTATCCGCCAAGACATGTTCGTGAATAATGGCCTGTGGTTGTGGATTGTCGCGGATAACCTTCGTAAGGGGGCCGCAACCAACGCCGTACAGATCGCAGAAGTAGTGGTGGGTAATTATAAATAAAGGTACTCCTTTTTAATTACCCGTAACCCGTTAATAGTTACCCGTATTCAATATGCTTATCGTCTTCACCCGCCAGTTATATATTCTTATCAAAGCGGGAGTTCCTCTTTTAAAGGCACTTCAGATCATTCACGTGCAGCTTGCGGCGGGCAAGTTCAAGGAGAGCTTGGACTTTATCATACATGAAATCCAAGATGGACGCAGTTTCTCTGAGGCCTTGATCGCGCACCCTAAGTTCTTCTCTCTTTTCTATATCAATATGATCAAAGCCGCGGAGGTAAGCGGAAATCTGGTGGCCGTTTTAAAAGAACTTTCAGTCCATCTTATTGAGCACCGCCGGCTAAACCGCCAAGTACAGTCTGCGATCATGTATCCTGTTTTTATTCTACTGACTGCGACTTCAATACTTCTTGTGTTGCTGGTCTTTGTTTTGCCGGTCTTCACGCGCATCTTTCAGGATTTAGGTGCGAATTTGCCTCCGGCGACACAATTTCTTGTCTGGGTAAGTAATCTGCTTCTTCGGTGGGGGTGGCTTGTGCTTATCGTGGGAGCATTGGCAGGCGTTACGATTTTTACTCTTGCCCGCCGGCCTAGAGGAAGGGCGATCTTAGATGGTTTGTTCTGGCGTATTCCTCTCTTTGGAAAGATTTACAAGACCATGGAGATCGCCCGGCTTTGCCGTACTATCGGGACGCTGTTGACATCCGGAGTTGTACTGATTAAGGCATTGGAGGTTCTTATTGACATTACTCCTGCGGTATTGTTACGACAGGGTCTGGAAGATATCCGTTATAAAGTCGAACAGGGGAAAACTCTCTCTGCGGCGATCGAGGAGACCAATCTTTTCCCTTTGACCCTGGTAAAAATGATCCAGGTCGGAGAGGAGACCGGTAAGATCGCGGAACTCTTTCTTGATGCCTCGGAAGATTACGAGTCAGAGGTTTCTTTTGCGTTGACCGGGTTATTGTCTCTCTTGGAACCGGTTTTAATCGTGGTCATGGGTGCGATCGTCGGTTTTATCGTCATTGCGTTGTTCTTTCCTATCTTTACGATGGGGTCTCTCATCCGGTAAACGCAGGTATGCGCTTCTTTGCGTCTACCACGGCATATGCATATTCCTAAAAAAGGTTTTACCTTAATCGAAGTTCTCATCGCCATATTCATCCTCGGCGTCGGGATGCTGGGCATATTTTCCCTCTTTCCTATGGCGTGGCAGAATCTCAATTATAGCCGGAAACTCAATGAGGTCGCGTTCTTCGCGAATAAGAAATTTGATGAAATTAAATCGCAGGGCGTTTCGCTACCTATGGGAAATACGGCCGGTCAGGAAGGAGACCTTAATTGGGCGGTTACGGTAAAGACCTTACCGTTTGAGAATGCGATAGAAGTCGTTTTTGTGCAGCTTGAGGTGGATTTTATCTATAAGAATAAAGCCCAAAGGCAGCGCTTTATTACTTTTCTATGACGCATAGCCATACGCAGTCAAGAGGCCAGGCATTACTGGTGGTGCTTTCCGTGCTCTCCGTTGTTTTTCTCGTCGGGATAGCGTTCTTCTATCTTTCTCATGTAGAATATATCTCGAATCTGCGTTCCCTTGATAAATTACGGGCACGGTATCTTTCTGAAGCAGGAGTAGTATATGGGCGTAAGATCTTAGCGCTCGATAAAAGGGAGAACCTTCTTGATACGCTGCAAGACTCTCTGTATACTCTTACGCAAGGGGCCGATGCCGATGTTGATCAAGACGGTACTGCAGAGAGCCGTTGGTTCTCTGTTGCCGATACCGAAGATAACTTTTTCGGCCGTTTCGCGATCGCCATTACCGATGAATCTTCCAAGCTTAACCTCAATACTGCGGATAGTTCCAGTCTCGAACAGCTTTTTTCCGCGCTGCAGCTTCCCTCAAACAAGTTAGATTCGATTCTTGCCCTTAAGCCCATTCATGCTATTGAACAATTAAGCCAGGTTTTAAGCAGAGAAGAATTTGCGCTGGCGAAACGGTATCTGACGGTCTATTCCCGAGATCAAGAGACGGACGTTCAAAGAAGGCTGCGCACGTATTATAACAGTGCGCACGCCCCGCACGTTGCGGAAGGGTTTCTGAATCGCGGAGTCAGCAATTGTTTTAAGAACGCAGCGAACCTGAAGGATGCGGCGGATGAAGATTTGGCGCAGACATTGATCGATTCATTTGTATCCGGGGCGTTTGCCCCTACGGCGCTTACGGTCGCAGGCGGCTGGCAGAAAATAGGGAATATTTATCAAGCTTCCGCGGGGACTCAGAAGGGGACTTTTACATGGAGTAATCTGCCGGTTGCGGACGGGCAGTATTATTGTTTTCTGTATGGTGCGTTTGATAGCGAAGCCGTCGGCAAGGTTGAAATCCCTTCGCAAGGGTACGCGCAGACAATTCTTTCAGGAGAGGGCCTGGTGCAAAAAGTCACGGTGCAGGAGGGAAGCTTGAGTTTTGCGATTACCCCGTTACCGGACGCCTTAAGCCGATTTTCCCATATTGAACTTATTTCTTCTGTCCCTGCTGCAGGTTTTACCAGAAAGATCGTCAGTGGAACCGAGGCGTTGGTGATCAATGAAATTATGGTTAAGCCTTCCCGTGTGCTATCGATTGATCCGGTCGAACTCATCCCCGGCCAAAGTTACATCCACACCTTTCAGGCTTACGTACCCGGAATTTATCATTTGGTTCTCAAGGCGGCGGTCGCGGGGGCAACGGTTGGTGATGTCACGATCGGCTCGGAAAGAGGGAATGGGCTTAAGGATGGAGATTATTTCCCTCTTACCGTGGAAGTGGATATTCAAGGCAAGTTGGTAGTGGAAATAAAAAACAATACCCTTAGTAACTCCTCGTTTGCGGGGATCGGATTATTGCAAGAGCCTGATGCCGAATACATCGAAGTCCTTAATATTTCCCCTCAGGAGATTGATATCAGTAATTTTGTCTTGGAAGTATACTCCTTGCAGGGGGATCTAGTGGTGGGATGGCCGGCGCGCATACCTGAGGGAACGACGATTAGGCCTTACCAGCATTTGGTGTGTGTGGTGGATAATAGTGATGTTTTTCCCACTCCGGTGCGGCTTCGGAATAACCGCATTTATTTTCAAAAGGTATGGGGATTTAATACGGTAGGGCTGATCTTTGATGATTATGCCGATACTATCGATTGTTTGTTTGATTTGATCCCTAATAACGGAGGAAAGGTGTTTCTTAAAGATACTGCGGGTATCAAGGTTGACGGGGTCTCGTATACGGCGGCCAAGGTGCAAGATTTCGTCAGTATTGAACGCGCAGACCCTAGTGCGCAAGATGATGCGGATAATGACGGATTGTTCGACGGATGGTATTTTTCGGGAAGCGTAGACCAAGCAACTCCCGGCACCTCTAATGAAAATACCGGAATGTATATTTTGGATGAGGCTACGGGGATGCCGGTCAAACAAAGTTTAAATCAGGTTACCGTCTTCAACCGTGCGTTGGTAGATACGCAAGAGATTCTTAAACTTTCAAACGGCAAGAGTTGGAAGAAGTTTGAAATCAGGGATATCGTACGTCTATGTGACCGTTTTAGTTTTTATGTAGAAGAGCGAGCGTTAAAATCCCATTACCTCACGGGTGATTTTAAAGAGCAGGGAGGGGGATATGTTTCCGAAGATAAGTACGATAGCGGAATTTGGGAATTTTCCGATATCCCGGAGGGTAATTATCTTTTGAGTATCATTAGTGATGACCCGCTTCTTTCATCAGGCAGGATTCGCGTTTCAGTACAGGTCAATGTCCCCGCGGAAGAGGATTTTACCGATTTTTCCCAGCTTCTGTTCTATGGAGGGATTGCCTGGTATGGGGAAGTTCCCTGCGGAGCGACTCCGTCAGTTCTGCGTATAAAGATAATCAATGATGCAAATGTAGCGCTTTCGCTTACCGGGATTCGTCTTGAGCCGGACAATAGTGTGGAAGGCAGGATTAATGTGAATACTGCTTCCGGAGAAGTCCTGGAATCGCTTTTTACTTCCGCGCGTTTAGCGCAAGATATCATCTCCTCGCGCCCTTTAGGGCTTCACGATGCCGCAGAGCTGGGGTTAGGGGATCTTTTCCGCATTAATCCCGATGGCGTTAACTTTGGGAATATGCTCACGGTAAAGTCTGATATCTATGAAATTCAATCGCGCGGGGAATACACATTTAACAACCCGCCGGTTACCCCGTTTGAGACCATCCGTTCAGTCATAGAACGGGGAGAGTAATTACCCCTCGCCGTAACGCATCGGTGTTATCCCTTCAGGTACTACCAGACACGATACAATACCCTAAGATATAAAAAAAGCTTGACAAATACGATGAAAGTACATAGAATACCTTCAAACAGTATCAGATGTTATCAATGGTATTCAGAGTATATCAAATATGAACAAGAAGTCTCAAAGGCTATTTGTGATCCTTTGTCAAAGGGGGTGAGGACAGGTGCAAAAACCATTTTATTCTTCTCAAGATGTGGCGAAGCTTCTGGGAATTTCCAAACAGACGCTATTACGCTATGAGCGTAAGCGTATCGTTCCTAAGGCCAAAAGGAATCTGATTAATAAACGCAGGGAGTATTCCGCAGCGGATCTGGTTAAATTAAAAGAGCTTTTAGGAAGGACATAAAGAATGTTCGGATGGTTTAAGAATAGCATTGTAGGATTAGATATTGATGAGGGCAGGGTTATGGCTGCAGAACTGGTCAGGAAATCTGACCGTGTACAAGTCAACAGCCTTATGATGGCTAAGACTTTACAGGAATTGTCCAGCCAAGAGCCTTTTCGTCAAGCATTACGCAAAGGAACGGGTGCGATAATCAACTTGCCTACGCAGAATGCCCTTTTCCGGAATTTCCCCCTCACTCCTTCGTTAGCAAAAAGTAGGCAAAGAGTAAGCGAAAAAGATGTCATACTGTTTTTATCCCGCCAGAATCTTCCTTTTAAATTAGATGAATGCTTCTGGAATACCTTTGTATTAGATGGTCATTTGCATCTTATCGCGGTCAAGAAAGAGGTAGTTGATGGGTATATTGCGGCGGCAGAACAAAGCGGTGTGCATGTAGTAGGCATTACTACGTCAATGGTGGCTTTATATAATCTTTTTATTTATAATTATTCCCTTGAAAATAAATTTTCTTTATTACATATATGTAGCACTGCCAGTGATCTTATTCTCTATGATGCCAAACGCATGTGGGTGTATCCGCTTCCGCTGGGGAAAGATATCTTTGCCCGAGGGCCCGAGGCGTTAGTGCGTTTTTCTCAAGAAGTTGCAAGGATCTTCAATACGCATTATCTCCAAAATCCTTTGACCAGCCAAAAGACCTCACGCCTTTATGTAAGTGGGGAGGACTCTTCTCCCGAATTATTAGCGGCGCTTAAGAAAACGTTAGCGGATGCTGAGGTGCTCTTGTTAGATCCGTTCCAGAAGGTTTCTTTGACCCATTGTCCTGCCAGTAACGCTTCACGCATGGCTTTGAGTGTGGGGTTAGGGATTACCTATTTCTGCCTGCCCGGGCATCTTGCGATCAACCATATACTCGATCGTCTTAAGCAGAAGCGGCATCTCGTACAGCAGGTTCTTGCAAGAAAGATTCTTTCTTTAGTGATGGTGGGATTATTAGGTTCGCTTGGATATATGGGCGTACGTCTTTTCCAAACGGGACAGCGGGAGTCCAAAAGAAATAAGGAATTACAACGCAAGGTATCATATATGCTCCCGGAAATAGAACAGCTGAATGGGAAGAAGAATATACTTGCGAAACCCGCATCTTTTCTTCAACAACGGGTCGATCAGCAGCAGTTATATCTTAAGGTATTCGCGATGATCTCGCAGGCCAAGAGCCCTGCGATCAAGATATCCGAATGTAACCTTGATTCTAAGGAGGATGCGCGTGTTTCGGTATTCTTGGCGGGAACCGGCCCCGATTATGAGGAGATCAATGCATTCCTTACTAAACTTAAAAAGAATAAAGATGTGAAAGAAGCAAAGCTTATCTCTTCAAGCTTCTTGACTAAAGGGGCGTCTGAAGGCATCGAGTTTAAGTTGCGCAGTGAGGTAGGAATATGAGGGAGGCTTCTTTACCTATATATAAGAGTCTTGCGTTTAAGATATTGACCGGCGTTCTGTTAGTCTTCTTGGCAGCAGTGGGGTCCTTGCGTGTTCATTTAGCAGGGGTACGCAGGGATAATCTTAAGAAGG
>Ga0180007_10007733_pt1 | contig 10089 bp, 9 predicted proteins | sample MM_PC_MetaG_FD_121122 | JGI IMG/M metagenome (GOLD analysis project Ga0180007, IMG submission 121122) | Groundwater microbial communities from the Aspo Hard Rock Laboratory (HRL) deep subsurface site, Sweden - MM_PC_MetaG | ecosystem: Environmental > Aquatic > Deep subsurface > Groundwater... | reverse complement strand
GCCCTGCAGGGCCTTTGGCACCGTCAGCGGGCGATTATTGTAAGCCAGCATGGCATTATCGATCATAGTATCTCCCGTTTTTTGGGGTCAGACCCCGGTATCAGTTTCGGTCGGGGTCAGACCCCGCATCAGTTTCGGTTGGGGTCAGACCCCCGGTATCAGTTTCCGTCGGGGTCAGACCCCGCATCAGTTTCGGTTGGGGTCAGACCCCGGTATCAGTTTCTGCCGGGGTCAGACCCCCGCATCAGTTTCCGTCGGGGTCAGACCCCGCGGTTGGCGGCTTAGCGCTTAAGGTTGGTGGCGGTGGCCAGCATATTGTCGCTGGTCTGGATGGCCTTGGAATTAAACTCGTAGGCGCGCTGGGCCACGATCATGCTGACCATTTCGCGTACCACCGATACATTGGACATTTCCAGAAAACGGTGGATGGTTTTACCCATGCCGTCGAAGCCGGGGCGGCCGGCGATGGCGTCGCCGGATGCGTTGCTGGTTTTAAAGAGATTGTCGCCGATGGCGGTAAGGCCGACCGGGTTGGGAAAGCGGTACAGTTCCAGCTGGCCGACATCGATGGGGTCATTCAGGTCGGGTATTTTTACATTAATACGGCCATCCTGGCTTATGCTGAGTGTTTCGGGAATAAAGTTTTCCGGCAGTACTACTTCCGGCATCAGTTTATAACCGTTGCTTGTAACAATCTGGCCGTTGGAGTCGATCTTAAAGGCACCGTCGCGCGAATAGGCGTAGCTGCCGTCGTAAAGCATGATGCGGAAAAAGCCGTCACCGGTTATGGCTATATCGGACAGGTTTTCGGTATTCTGCAGGTTTCCCTGGGTGAACTGGCGCTGAGTGGCGGCCAATTTTACGCCATGGCCCATCTGTACCGGTACCGGAACTACGGTGTCTTCGGTGGCCGGAGTGCCGGCAACCCGCACCGTCTGGTAGATCAGATCTTCGAAGTCGGCACGCATGCGCTTAAAGCCGGTCGTGTTTACGTTGGCCAGGTTGTTGGAGATGGTGTCGATACTGGCCTGCTGGCCGATCATGCCGCTGGCGGCTGTCCATAAACTACGTACCATACTTGTATCCCCTTGTCATACTATAATCTTCGGCATGGCGGGGGGGCAGGTTTAGCGGGACTTCTCTTGTTTCAAGCCCTTGTGGCCGGTTTTAGGTTGACCAGTATAAAACCGGTCACCGTAGCGTCAGACCCTCGTGGCCGGTTTTTAGGTTGATCAGTATAAGCTCCGGCCACCGCGGCTTCAGGTTACCGGGGCTTAGTTTTTAGGCTGACCAGCATAAGATCCCGCCCGTTCTGGTCTTCAATTCTCGGGCAGGAGTTTCATAAGCCCTTCCTGCATCAGCGAGTGCAGCAATCCGTACAGTTCCGGCCTGGAAAGCGAATTCCGGTCGTTCAGATAATGGCACATGATCCCTATCAAGCCCGATATTGAATATTCGAGCATGTAATCCAGTCTCCGGCTTTCTGCATCGTCAAGTTTGCATAATTCCGCACGAATGAGATCTTTTACCTTGTTTTTTAACCTGCACTGGAACCTGTAATCGCCATGTTCGCCCAGGAGAACTGAATAGTATTCGGCTTCTTTTTCAAAGAGGGCAAAGAACAACTCGGGCGACTTTCCGAACGTTCCGGAAGACAGGCTAATTGGCGGCAGATCATCTATCGACGCTATCAGGCTGCTCTCGATGCAATCCAGTACCTCGTAGGTGCTTGAAAAATATTCATAAAAAGTACTCCGGTTATAGCCGGCTTTCTGGGCGACTTCCTTGATCGACACTTTATTTAATCCTTTAGCCTTGTATAAAACCCAAAATGCATCCATAAGATTTTGTTTTGTAGTCGAATTGTTATTCAATTCTATCCTCCTGGCGGAGCGCTTTTTCCGACATAGAGCCGGTTTTTGTTGGTTGTTTTTCTCTTCCGCACAGTTTATGTTAAATCCTACAACACGGTGTCGGATTTAACAAGGAGATAAAAACAGCATGATAACAATTTTATGCGCAGGATCGCGTGGTGATTTTCAGCCCTACATAGCACTGGCTCAGCAACTTAAAAAAATGGGGAAAGAGGTCCGGATCACTGCAGGCAAAAGCAATGCGAGCCTGGTGCGCAGCTATGGTATCGATGTATATCCAATAGAAGCCGATATTGAGACACTCAAGATTGACCCGAACTTGCTGCAGGCCGCCGGATCCGCTGACAATCCGCTTAAAATGCTTCTGGCCTTCAATAAAATGAAAGAATACGGCGTCTACATGGTCAGTGATTTCTATGCCGCCGGCGAAGGCAGCGAACTTGTGGTGTACCATCCTGGCTGCAGTATAGGGTATTTTGCTGCACAAAAACTCGGCATTCCTTCGGTGCTGGCTTCACCATTTCCGATGCACAAGACCGGGGAATACCTGTCTGTGGTCATGTACGGAAAAACCAAGCCTGCTCCGCTGACTATGAGACTCAGCTATACTCTGCTTCAGGGGATGCTGTGGATGGCTTCCAAAGAGTCAGTAAAAAGTTTCTGGAAGAAGCGCTTTGGAACTATGCCGGAGAATTTCGGCTGCCCCTTTGAACGGCATACAGACCAGTCCCATCCGGCGGTCATTTCATGCAGCAGCTCCGTTTTTGCCCGGCCTGCAGACTGGAATGAAAACATCCATCAACTCGGCTACTGGTTTGCCGACGAGCCGACCGAGTATGTGCCCTCAAGCGAACTTTCCGCCTTTTTGCAAGCCGGTGACAAACCAGTGTATATCGGCTTTGGCAGTATGATTGCCTTGGGCAAACACGGGCAACTGGCGGATATAGCTGTTGAAGCGATTATAAAAAGCGGAAAGCGGGGTATTATCAGCGGTATGGGGCGGCCGGCCGGCTTGCCCGCCTCTGTCATCGCGCTAGACAGTATTCCCCATTCCTGGCTGTTTGATCGGGTTGCGGCTGTTTGCCATCACGGTGGCGCCGGAACCACCGCTGCCGGTTTCAGGGCCGGTGTTCCAAGCATCATCATACCTTTTTCCAATGACCAGTTTGCCTGGGCACACCGCTCATATCATCTGGGAGTCGGCGCAGCGCCGCTTGCAAAGAAAAACCTTACATCGGATAAACTAGCCGGCGCAATCCGTTTTGCACTGTCTGAACCTGTTGTCGCCAACGCCAAAGCCCTTGGCGCTAAAATCGCTGCGGAGAACGGCGCGGAGGAATGCGCCAGGATTATCAAGAAGTGCCTGGGGCCTTAACTTTGCTATAACTGAGTTTTGTTAAATCTTGATCACTTCATTGATCAGCTTGCTGAGGGCCTGGTCGTGGCTCTGGATGGTTTTCTGATTGGCCTCGTAGGCCCGGTTTACCTCGATCATACGCACCATTTCGGTAACCGGATTAACATTGGCGGTTTCGGTAAAGCCCTGCAGTACCTGCGGGCGGGCTTCGCCGGTCATGATGCGGGCCGGTCCGGACAGCTCGGTATCCACCCAGAGGCTGGAGCCCTGTTTGTTAATGTAGCGTTCCAGCTCGAAGTCGACGATTCTTAAGGTGTCCAGCAGTACGGCGTCGTCCCAGCCGTTTTCTTCGCGGCCTACCAGGCGTTCCGGGTCGTCCTGCACGCTCTGGTTAATCCAGACACGGCCGTCTTTGTCGATCTGAAAGTTGTTGGCTTTTACCATGATGGGGCCGTTCTCGCCCAGAACGGGATAGCCTTCTTTGGTTTCGAGGTAGCCTTCTTTGCCCAGAATAAAGGAGCCGTTGCGGGTGTAGCGTTCACCGTAGGGGGTTTGTACGCAGAGGAAGCCTTCGCCGTCCAGGGCCAGGTCAAAGTCGCTTTCGGTTATTTTTAAGGCACCTTGTTCGAAGGCGGTAAATATCTCGTTGGTTTCCACGCCGGTGCCCAGTTTGCCCACCATCGGTGCGCGATCGCCGGAGCCCATCGGTATTTCAAACAGGCCGTCGTCGTTGATGCGTCGGAGCAGCAGCTGGGCAAAGGCCTTGTGTACGGCTACGTCGCGTTTGTAGCCGTCGGTATCCACATTTGCCAGATTGTTGGCAATAGTGTCGAGCTTTACCTGCTGTGCCGCCATGCCGCTTGCGCCGGTATACCATCCGCGTACCATACTTGTCCTCCGAAATCATGTTCTGCTGCCGTCCACTGCCCTTCGGGCACAGCTGGAGCGCTACTTCCAGTATCGGCAGCTTATTCCGGCAGGTTAAGCGGCGGCTGAGATATATTGACCAGTTGAAAATCCGGCGGCCGCTGCTGTTTCAGGTTTACAGCTGACCGTGCTATACTGCCTGCCGGAATAAAGGCCGGCCGGCGATTTGATTGCAGCGGTCAAACAAGGAGTTATAACTGAAACTGGCACTATTAGCCGATATTCACGGCAACCTTAACGCCTTGCGGGCGGTTTTGGCAGAAATTGCTGCCGAGCGGCCTGATTATATACTTGTAGCCGGCGATCTGGTGGGGGATTGCCCTGACCCGGTCGCCGTGCTTCGGCTGCTGCAAACGCTGCGGGTTCAAGTGGTGCGCGGCAACCGGGACCGAGATATTCTGCGCTACCACCGTGGTGAACTTCCGGGCTGGGACCGCTATAAGCAGATGGCTTCTATGCGCTGGACGGCACAGCAGCTGGGTCCTGCCAAACTGGACTGGCTGGGCGGTCTGCCGGAGCAGCTCAGCCTTATCCGGCGACAGGATGGCGGCTGCGACTTGGTGCCGGAGCGCCCCTTGCTGGAAAGCCGGGCAGACGGCACTTTTGTCGTGCCGGAAGTTTCACCTGGGTGGGCTGGCCCAGATGTGCGGGTGGTGCACGGGTCACCCTTTCATGTGTACGAGCTTCTGTTTGGTGACCATGCCAAGGCGGACGACTGGCACCGGGTAGAGCGGGCTTTAGCCGCCATTCCGGAGCAGATTCTGGTATGCGGACACACGCACGAGCCCTGGTACGAGCAAGTGCAGGGCAAGTTGATTGTTAATCCGGGGTCGGTAGGCGTGCATTTTAATACATCACAGGCGGCAGAATATGCGCTCTTGCTTTCGGATGACCACGCGGCCGACGGGCGGCTGGAGGTGCAGCTCCGCCAGGTGGCCTATGATATCGGTATGCTGCTTGAACGCTACCGTGACAGTGGCTTGCTGGAGACTGGCGGTATCTGGGGGCGCTCTATAATCGAAAGCATACTGCGCGGCAGTAATTTGTCTCAGGATTTTATCCATTTCGCGCTGGACCGGGTTCGCGCGGCCGGTTTGGCTGGTCAACCTTATATACCGGATTGGTTGTGGGACGAAGCGACCGCAGCCTGGTTAACAGTGCAGGATATGGCTTGACATATGTTGCGCGCAACATTATTATACACAATATAAGGAGCTTATATGAGCCAGTCTGTGTATGATTTTAGTGTTACCAGCAATTCCGGAAGCGATACTACCCTTGGCACTTATCGGGCCAAAGTACTGCTGATCGTCAATACCGCCAGCAATTGCGGTTTTACGCCGCAGTACAAAGGTCTGGAAGCCCTGTATCAGAAATACAAAGACAAGGGCCTGGAAATACTGGGTTTCCCTTGTGACCAATTTGCCCATCAGGAGCCGGGCAGCGATGCCGAGATAGCCCAGTTCTGCCAGCGTAATTATGGTGTGAGTTTTCCGCTCATGTCAAAAATAGACGTGAACGGCAAGAAAGCCCATCCGCTGTTTGCGTATTTACGCAAGCAAGCTCCCGGAGTAATCGGTGATGCGGTAAAATGGAATTTTACAAAATTCCTGCTTACTGAAGACGGCAGCAAAGTAAAGCGCTTCGCTCCTGCCACCGAACCGGAGAAGCTGGAGAAGGACATCGAGCAGGCGCTGGGCTTATGAGCTTTCCCGAGCTGCAGCTTTCTAATCAGCTCTGTTTTATGGTGTACCGTCTGGATCGGGCAATCATGGCGCGCTATCGTCCCTTATTGACCAGTCTTGGCCTGACCTATCCGCAATACCTGGTTCTGCTTGCCTTGTGGGAGCAGGATCGGCAGAGTGTGGGCGAACTGTGTAAGCGCCTCGATTTGGAAACTGGGACAGTGTCGCCACTGTTAAAACGGCTGGTCGCTTTGGGCCTGATAGAGAAAGAGCGGCGTAGCGATGATGAAAGGGCTGTCTGTGTCTGCCTGAGCGAAAAAGGCAGGGCACTGGAACAGCAGGCTCTTTCGGTTCCGGCCAGTTTGGCTTCCTGCCTGCTGACCGGGCCGGAAGAATATTTGCAACTGAAGACTACTTTTGCCGGCTTGCTTGCCCGATTGGAAAAAACGGCGTCTGAGCAAGCACTTACGAAATAAGCGTTTACTTCTCCGCTTCCGAAAGTCTGCTGTCTCGTTACCAGGACAAGTGGCCATATGTTTCTATTGACAGAAACATATGGCTCGTGTTATCGTTACTATGCGCAGTAACACTATGTCCGGCGCGGACTGTGTAAATCCAGGCTGCGTTTTTATGGCGGAACTTATGATAACTCCGGGCAGAGCCGATTTTTTGTCGGCAGCGAACAGCTATACCCTGGTGCCGGTATTTAGCGAAATACGGGCTGATTTCGAAACAGCCCTGTCGGTGTTTCTTAAATGCAAGGGTGATTGCTTGCTGGAATCGGTAGAAGGCGGCAGCCATGTCGGCCGTTATTCAATTGTCAGCTGCGGCAGCATTGACCGCTTTACGGTTCGTGGGCAGAAACTGGTACGCAGCCGACCGGGAGTAGAAGATATTCAGGAGCAGGCAGACTTTTCGGAAATTCTTGGTAGAATACGCGGTTGGTTTTCTGCCTATGTTTGCCCGGAAATAGCCGGCTTGCCGCCCTTCTGGGGTGGTGCTATCGGTTTTCTTGGCTATGAGGCCGTTCGCTGGTTTGAGGATATTCCGCTGCGCGAAGAGTACTCGAGCATCCCTGATGCCGTTTTGAATATTCCGCGGGTTGTGCTGGTTCTGGATTCGGTGCGGCGCAGTCTGTTCATTATAGTCAGTACTGTACTGCAGCCGGACGCCGCCCAAAATAGTGCCGCCTATACAGAGGCCTGTGCCTTGATAAACCATTACACTGAACTGGTTTCCGGATATCTGCCGGTACAAGACCTTTCCGCTGGCGGGGCAGGCAGTGCCGCAGGTGATTCGCTTATTACTGCTGGTATTTCTTCGGACAGCGATGCAGTGGATTACTGCGCTCGGGTGCGTCAATGCCAGCAGTTTATCCGCGACGGTGAAGCTATTCAGATTGTACTTTCCCGGAAATACCGAGCCACTATGCCGAAAGATGGTTTTGCCGTATACCGGACGCTGCGCAGTCTAAATCCATCTCCCTATTTGTTTTACCTCAGATACGATTCGCTGCAATTGATCGGTTCGAGCCCGGAAGTTATGGTTCAGTTACGTGATGGCCAGGTGCTGGTAAAGCCGATAGCCGGTACCCGCCGACGCGGAGCCAGTGCCGCCGAGGATGCCGCTCTGGCCCGTGAGCTGCTTGCCGACGCCAAGGAACGGGCCGAGCACCTGATGCTGGTGGATCTGGCGCGTAATGATGTGGGCCGAATTGCCCTGCCGGCATCGGTGCAGGTGGGCGATTTTATGACAGTGGAGCAGTATTCGCATGTGATGCATCTGGTCTCTACTGTCTATGGCGGCCTGCGCGAAGGTCTGGATGCTTTTGACGTTATCCAGGCGGTGTTCCCGGCCGGCACCCTTACCGGCGCGCCGAAAATCCGGGCCATGCAGCTGATTGCCGGTTTGGAAAAAATGCGGCGCGGACCGTATGGCGGCATGGTGCTTAACCTTGGCTTTAACGGCAGCCTGGATTCCTGTATTACCATCCGGACTATCTGTGCCGAGGGCGATGTCGCCTGGGTACAGGCCGGCGCCGGAATTGTGGCCGACTCGATACCGGAATCTGAATTCCGTGAAACCGAAGACAAGGCCGCCGCCCTGCTAAAGGCCCTTCAGATGGCAAACGCCGGAGCAGCTATATGATCCTGCTTGTCGATAATTATGATTCCTTTACCTATAATGTGTATCAGGCACTGCTCGGCCTGGGGCGCGAAGTGAAGGTAGTACGTAACGATACTGTAACGGTAGAACAGGTTCGCGAAATGGATCCGGAAGCCATCATCATTAGTCCCGGTCCGGGGCGGCCGGAAGACTCAGGCTGTTCGATGGCCCTGATAGGTGAATTCAGTGGCCACATCCCGATTTTAGGCATCTGTCTGGGGCATCAGTGTATCGGTCAGGTGTTTGGCGGAACGGTGATTCCGGCCCGTGAACTGTTTCATGGCAAAGAGTCTATGATTTATCATGACGGCAAGGGATTGTTTGCCGGGCTACGCAATCCTTTCCGGGCTATCCGCTACCATTCGTTGGCTCTGGACGCGGCTGCCATGCCGGCAGAGCTGGAGGTCTGTGCCTGGACCTATGAGGGTGAGATTATGGCTGTACGCCATCGGCACTTTAGTGTCGAAGGCGTGCAGTTTCATCCGGAATCAATCGGTAGCGAATTTGGTCCTCAGCTCTTTGCCAATTTTCTTGATTCGGGACGGGAGCGGCTGAATACCAAAACAGTACTTACCAGGCTGTTTGCCGGTGAAACGCTGCAGCGCGACGAAGCCGAACAGGTGATGACCGAGATGGCAGAGGGGCGCTCCAGTCCGGTACAGATGGCGGCGCTGCTGAGCATTCTGCGCCAGCGGGGAGCAACGGTGGCCGAGTTGAGCGGCTTTGTGCGCGTCATGCGCCGCAAGGCGGTTCAGGTAAAGCGGCCCGAGGGCATAAAGCTGCTGGACACCTGCGGTACCGGCGGCGATCATTCGGGAACCTTCAATATTAGTACCTGTGCGGCGCTGGTCGCCTCCGGAGCCGGTGTAGCAGTGGCCAAGCATGGTAATCGTTCTGTAACTTCACGCTGCGGCAGTGCAGACGTTCTGGAAGCGCTCGGGGTAAATATCCACGCTGAAGTCGGCATGATGGAACACTGCCTGGCGGAAAAAGGTATTGCTTTTTTGTTTGCGCCGGCCATGCATGCGTCGATGAGGCACGTTGCTCCGGTACGGGCCGAGCTTGGTGTGCGTACGGTATTCAATATTCTTGGGCCTCTAGCCAATCCGGCCGCCGCCGACTACCAGATTCTTGGTGTGTACGAGCCGGCCTTGCTGCGGCCGATGGCCGAAGTGCTGGCGGATCTCGGCGTTCAGCGGGCCATGGTGGTGCACGGTGCGGACGGGCTGGACGAGATCAGTCTTACCGGCCCAACGGCGGTGTGCGAACTGCGCGATGGCTGGATACGTGAATACACTATAGATCCAGTCGAGTTGGGACTGGCACGCTGTACCCTCGAAGAGCTGGCCGGAAATACCCTGCAGGCTAATGCCGAAATTGCCCTGGCCGTTCTGGCCGGTGAACCCGGGCCACGCAGCGATATCGTACTGTTAAATGCCGCTGCCGCCATTTATTTGTACGGGCTGGCAGTTAGCCTGGCTGAAGGCTTGGAGCTTGCGCGGGAGGCTGTGCGGTCGGGTGCGGCCATGGCCAGGCTGGAGGCCCTTGTGGAGTATTCCCATGACTGAGTTGCAGCCGGTTCTTGAGCGGATTATTGCATCAGTGCACCGGCGGGAGCGAAAGCTGCAGGTGAGCACCCTTCAGAGGGCTGGTTCTTCCGTACAGGCCAATCCTGCTGACGCCGGAAAGACAGCTTCACTGGCTGCAGCGCAGCGAGTTGCCGCAACACTAGCGGCAATACAGGGCAGGGTCGGCGAAATCGGCATAATAGCCGAAGTAAAGAAAGCTTCTCCTTCTGTCGGTGCGATAAAGGCCGACGCCGATGTGTTGGCGCAGGCTGCTGCCTATGCCATGGCTGGAGCACGGGCAGTATCAGTGCTCACCGAGCCGGATTACTTCCACGGTTGTCCGGCTGATTTCAGTCGTGTGCGGGCTGGCTGTGCCTTGCCGCTTTTGCGTAAGGATTTTATCCTCTATGCCCGTCAAATTTATGAGAGCCATGAGCTGGGTGCCGACATTATTCTCCTGATTGCGGCCTTGCTGGATAATGATCATTTGGCTTCCTTTATGGCTCTGGCAG
>Ga0180007_10007731_pt1 | contig 10092 bp, 7 predicted proteins | sample MM_PC_MetaG_FD_121122 | JGI IMG/M metagenome (GOLD analysis project Ga0180007, IMG submission 121122) | Groundwater microbial communities from the Aspo Hard Rock Laboratory (HRL) deep subsurface site, Sweden - MM_PC_MetaG | ecosystem: Environmental > Aquatic > Deep subsurface > Groundwater... | reverse complement strand
TTCCTCGTCAATGCTTTCCGCTTTTGTCGTCGCGAAAAATACACTGATTGGACCTTCCACCACATTCGTCTGTGCCCGAAATCGTCCGCTTTCATCTTTGCCGGTGTATAAAATCTCAAGCCGCCCTTCACTCATCATCGTGCGGAAACTATAAAAATTACCACCGCCTGCGCCGGTTACTTCGTCAATGGATACAATCTTTCCGGAAAGCGCACCCGGTTCCATGTAGTAGAGTACATTTTCAGTTGAACGTGACAACCTGAATACATCCGCTTCCGGCATAAGATTTAATACCGCGCTCTGAAGCCGTGACTTTCCGGAACCTCGGCTTGCATCGATGAGAATGTGTGCGGGGTATTTATCCTTGCAGCTCATCGCGCAAATCATGAGAAGCAGTTTATTTGTCTCCTCACCTTTTATGCCCATTCGTTCCATATCTTCAAGCAAAGTTTCCGTTAAATAGTCGCGAGCGGACAACACTCCCCTCGCCTCTTCCGCTTCGGCATTCGTCATCACGTGCTCTTTTTTGATGAACGCAAGTGCTTTTTCCTGCTCCTCAATAAATCGTGTTTCCTGAAATTTTTCTAAATATCCGGTCAAGGACTCAAGATCGGCAAGCACCTGAAACTCGCTCACGGTTTGCCCGCCGAGGTCTTTCGCGCGCCGTGAAAACCGCTCCTTATCGCGGGTAAAAAGAAGATTTAATTGCTCACGTACCGTACATTCATCGGTTGTCAGCTTCACCATTACCCGGAGGTCGCAGAGCTTCTTGAAATTAAGTCCTTTCACGATGTATTCTCGCTCGCCTGCGCCGAAAACCATTATGCCGTATTCATCTTTTTTTAATTTGAGTGCTTCATCAACCGGATCAACTTCGATGCAATTATAATTCCTGTTTCCATTTCCATTTCCATTTCCATTACTGTTACTGGTTAATACTTTGGTTTTCAGCGTATTGTACGGCGTTTGTGTAAATGAAAGGAATTCCGCTTTCACTTCGTCAATCGTTTTGCCGTCATTCAGCCGTGTGCAGAGAAAATTATTCACATCTTTTAACTCAGCAGGAATACGTACCCGCAAGCACTGCGCACTTCGCAGCATGAGGAGTTCCGCGCACCGCTCGGCCTGGACATCATCCGCATCAGTGTCAAAAACTATTTTTACATGTCGCGGGTTGTCATTATACGCCGAGAGTTCAGAAACCAGTTCCTCCGTCACACCAGCCTTGCCAAAAGAACAAGTAACATTATGAAAACCCATCAACCAAAGACTGAGCGCATCAATCACACATTCACAAAGATAAATTTCGCTAAAAACTTTCAGCGCACGCGGATTTAACACGCCGGTATGCGATCCCGGAAGATAACGATGTGCAATTTTTCTATCCGGCTGAATTGCTCTGCCGTACACTTCGCCGATACTCCCGTCCGGACGATAAAACGGCGCGATAATATACCCGCGAAAATTTTCGTAATCCGGTTTGCCGTTTTTACCTTTCGCAATGAACCCCGCCGCTTTTAATAGCGGATAATCTTCATGTTCCGGTGTGATGTGATTTAACAGAGAACCATCGGCGTAACCGAGTTGAAACGTCTCGATAAGTTGACCGGAAAATAACTTTCTGTTTTCGAGGTATTCCTTCGCTTCCGGTGAATTGAGTAACTGCCGGTGATAATGATCGATGATCCGATTCACCGCCTGACTGCGCAGATTTCCCTGTACCCGCCCTGCGAGGTTTTCTAACCGTACAGGAATTTTTTCTTTTACCAGACTTCCGTCAAACATTCCCGCTTTCTCGGAAAGAATATGCACTGCCTCTTTGAAGTCAATCCCGCCTTTCTTTTGAATGTAGGTGAGAATATCACCGGACGCACCGCAGCCAAAACATTTATACGTCTGCGTTTCCGCGTTTACACAAAATGACGGATTATGATCATCGTGAAACGGACACAGCCCGACAAACCCTCTCCCGTTTTTGTGTAAAGAAATTTCCTGGCCGATATACTGCACAATATCAAATTGTTTTTTTAATTCCTCTATGTTTTGTTTATTCATGTTCTTCCTCTCTTTGGTTTCTTTCATTGTGGTGTTCATTTGTGTTTACCGCATATACTCAGCCCTTCACCAGCGAGGTGATTTTCTGCGACCACTTGTCATGCCTACAAGCAGACTCCCGCAATATATTTCTTTCTTCGTTTTTCGCGCGGCTCATCATTCCGTGCATTATGTCGCGTATAAGAATGAGATTATTCAAGTACAGCCGAATGTTGGTAAATGCTTCCTCGTTTTTATATAACTTCTCAAGAGCTTTCTCTGATTTTTCATCTTTACCCTTGAAACTGAATTTCACGGTGTGTCCGAACTTTTCATCGTTGACGACTTCCGCTCCGCAAACTTCAAGTCCTTCGGTTAAAATGAATGAAGCATAGTACATGTTGTTTGTCTGTATCATACGTGAACCTCCTCAAGTTTTTTTATTATTGCCCGGAGCGCATCAAGCATCCTAGAGCGTTCCTCAGCGCTCGTTTTTGTAGGATTGTACACAATCGGGCGGAGCCGGAACACGCCGCCTTTCTCGGTAAAAAATGCCTGTGCGGTGCCTTTCTGCGCACGTACCCGTTCCCGCAGCTCCGCTTTGTTTTTTATGTCTCCGTCTGCTTTCGCTTGTAAAAGTTGTGTCTGCTGTTCGCTGGGAAGTGATTTCACTTCCTGCACATCGGCGAGAGTAACGCCAGCGTTACTTTCAATAATTCCTTTCAAAGAATCATTGCTTGTAATTGCATGCACTACCGAGAAAGCATTCTTCACAAAGCCCTCAGTCTTTCCGAGACGATCGGCAATCTCACCGTTACTCAAACCTTGCTCACGGAACAGTATCAATGCATCTTTCAAATCATTCGCGGAAATATCTTCCCGCTGAATGTTTTCTACAAGTTGTATCTCGCGTATTTTTTGCTCGGTTGTTTCTTCGGCCATTACTACGGCTTTAATCTTCATGTACTTTTCCGGATTTTTTTCTTTGAGCAGGCAATACGCCTTATACCGTCTATGCCCGCAAATAATCTCAAACAGCGACCCTTTAATCAGTTTCACAATGATTGGCTCGATTAAATCCTGCGATGCAATACTTTCCGCAAGCCCTGAAATGTTTTTATATTCTTTCCGCACGTTCTCTTTAATGACAAGTTTCTCCAAGGGTATCTCCTGTATTACCGCACCGTTTGTGGCGACCTGCGCTGACACCTGGTCAATCAGGTGCGCGTTCTGAAAAAGTTTTGCTCCTCCGGTAATGTTTTTTTTAGCCATAGATCACCTCGAGTATTTCATTAGTTAATGCAGAATATTGCTTGCTCACTTCAGCCTGTGGATACAGTTCCGAAACACTTTTTCCTTTCGCTTGTGCTTCTTCAATCTTCACCGTTTTACTGATAGTACTTGAAAACACTTTACCGTTGAATTGACTTCGTAACCCGTCAAGAATTTCATTACCGAGTGCAGTTCTGCCGTCATGCATCGACACGCAGAAACCAAGAAGATTTAATCCGGTATTGAGCTGTTTCTTAACCTTTACGTATGTCTGTATCAAGTCATCAGTGCCGTGGGTAGAATAAAAAGAAGTTGAAACAGGAATGAGAAGATAATCGGCAGCAATAAAACCGGCGAGCGTCAGACCGACCAGAGTCGGTGGGGTATCAATGATGATCACCGAATAATCAGCAAGACTTTTCACATACTCTCGAAGTGGGAACAGCAGGTCTATATCCGCGGCCATTTTTGCGAGGTATACCGAAAGGTTTGGTCCTGCCGGAAGTATGAAAAGATTTGAGTTGTTAATTTGTACCGGTTGCGCACTATTTCCGGAAAGTACATCCGCGACACTTGAAACCGTGTCAACGTTAAATGTCTTTCCGAGGTTCTGCTGCGGGTCAAGGTCAATGAGTAGGGTTTTTCTGCCGGTTTGAGAGATACAATACCCGACGTTCTGGGCGACAGTAGTTTTACCGAGACCGCCTTTTTGATTGGCGATCACGATGGTTTTTGGTGATTCATGGTGGTTGCTCCTGGTTTTTATGTTTCTTACAGGAGAACCTACACAAAAAGGCGAATTTAGGGTAAGATTATTACGCCCTTTTACGAGGGTTCTCAAGGCTCGTTGTGATTAGTTTGGCTACTGGACACAACGAGCCTTTTTACATCTTTTAAATATACATGTAAATAACACATTACGGTGTCATTTACATGTATATTATAATCTATGGAACCTTATTTGTCAATAGATTCTAAAAATAAATCGCTTTTTTTTCATGTAATCAAAAATTTACGTGAGCAGTCAAACCTTTCTGTAAATGAACTTTCCAAAAAGTTAAAACTCAGCAAAAGCACTATCGATAATTATGAATTTAAAATGGTGCTACCGCCTTTTAGAAATATTATTAAAATTGCATCTTTTTTCGGAATTACAATCGATTATCTCATTCTGGGTAAAAAAACTAAATATATTAAAAATATGCAGCTTTTCCAATTAGCATCGAGAATCGACAATAGCTTACCAAAAGAAAAAGTCAAAATCGAAAGTTATATTGAGACTTTCCTTATTCGTAAAAATAAAGTAACCAAAATATTTGACCATAAAGAATACTTATTAACAAAAAGCTTTAACACCAATTTATCAATATTAACGGCAAAATCACCACTCTCGGGCAAAGAGATATCAGGGAAACTAAACATTTCTGAACAACAACTTTCTAACTATAAAAGAAGATATGACTGCACTTTTGAAACACTAATTAAGTTATCCGACTTCTTTAATATTTCAATGCATTGGATTTTGACAGGTGAAAAAATCTATTTCGATTTTAAAAACTCGGATTTTTATGAACTAATCACTCAGGCGGATGAATTTCTAGAAAAAGATCACATTGATACAATAATTAAAATTATTGAACAAATATTCAAATCAAATTAAAAACAAAAAAAACACATCCACCCATTCCATTCTCACCGATGCTAAAACTCACTTCATCTATCATCAATTGGTATTTGAATATTTGTACTAACATGTTGCCAACTGAAGAATTTATTACCGCTTTTCCCGAAATCAAACTTTATTTTATAAGTCTCTGATATTTCAATCTCTCCATAATTATCCTATTATAAAAATCAAAATATTAATTTTACGTTTATGTAATACCGTTAATTTTAAGTAGAAATGTAACTGTTTTTTCACTGTTGTTTTTTTTCAAACTGTGTCGGAAAATGCGCCTTAAGAAACGCTGACTGCCAAACTATTAGTGTAAACGCAAAGGTATGCGCTTTAGAAATGCTATGAGCTGACCAGTTATGCTGAATTGAATTGAACAGAAACTGAGAACTTTTTATATCTAAACCAATCGTATTTCCTTTATTAGTGAGCAATTTTTCACACTCGCTGATTACTGTTAATTTTTTAGCATTAAATTCTCGGTAGTAAAATACGGCCTGAGCAGTATTACAATTAAACAATAGCTGGATAATAATAATTATCTGTTCCTGATATATTGGCAGATAGAAAGTCGGCGCAAGAATATCCCGTATGGCAGGAATTCCGGAACATAAATCCTTTAACCGTCTGAAGTCATTTAATTCGTCGGATGTACAATTCTTATTTTCCGTTAACGTTAAATTGTTTTTTTCAGCACAATAAAAAACAATCCACTTTAATAAGGGTGGACGAAACATCGCAGAAAGCGCGCAGATATCAGAAAAAGAGTCTGGACTGCACATTCTTAAATATTCTTTCATCGTTTTTGATTCTAAATTGAGTACTCCGTCAGTAGATCCACCGCGCAAAAGGGCGAGTGTTTTCTCATCGTGTAACGGGAGGTGTTCTGGAGAAAAACCACCGGTCGGCAATAAATCAGGACATTCTTTTGTTACAAGAGCAGCTACTTCGGCATTAAGTCGTAGAGAACGCAAACCAAGTATATCTATTCTAAAAACTCCAAAGTAATAGTCCAAATCATCCCACGTATATAAACTGCATGCGGCACATTCATCCCCTCTGATAAGTCCAGCCATTTTTGGAATGTGTGTATCTGAAATGGCTATACCGGCAGAATCGATTACATTTTCGCTGATTATTTCCTCAATTTTGATTGCCTCACGCTGTTGTTCAGGTGTCTCCAGCGCTTTTGCTACTGCAGAACATGCTCGTGCATTTCCGAATATGCGGGTCATTAAAATGGGCGCGGTGTTTTTTTCGCCATATTTATCTTTCAGATAGTGAATGGCCATATCACGTGTATCATCACTCACCTCCATGTCAATATCCGGATAAGTAGCCTCACGGATCGGGTTAATAAAGAGTTCAAAGATAAGACCATGCAGTATGGGATCAGTATCGGTAATATTGAGCGCATAGCAAACCAGCGATCCTCCCGCGGAACCACGTACTGTCCCCATTATTTTTGTTTTTCTAAGATACGCGATAAGATCCGCAAGAAGATAAAAGAATCTCACGTATCCTCCGGAACTAATTACACTAAGTTCACTCTCAAGCCGTTCATAGTAACGCGTTCCCGCATCAGGCACTCTGCGCTCCAGACCAGCCAGACACATATTCCGCAGATGTGTTGATTCACTTGATCCTTCCGGTACAGTAAAACCGGGAAGTGAAACAGGCCGGGGTTTCAGTACAAATTGACACCTATCTGCTATTTTAAGAGTATTACTCAACGCTTCAGGCAAAGATGCAAAGTCTGTAAACATTTCATCCGGACTCTTGAAATGCCGCTTTGGGCTTCCAGCAAAATACTTTTCCGGGGTGAGTATTGCCTCTTTTGGAAGTGTACATCCGCTGTCTATACAAAGGAGTATCTCACGTGTCAGCATGTCCACGGGTTCAGTATAACAGGTATTATTCGCAGCGACTAACTCAGTCCCGGTGAGTAATGAAAGTTCCTGCATACATTTGGTGTGTTTAAGGTCATCTTTCAGGCCGTGATTCCAGACTTCAAGAAAAAAGCTTTTATTTCCGAAGATTTCGAGATATGGTTTTACTACATTCATCGGATCAATTTCGTTAAGTATAGCTCTGGAGACAGCTCCGTCACATCCTCCCGAGAGAGCGATAAGCCCCCCGGCGTACGCCCTGAGATCAGTCATTGTGATTTGTCCAGTTTTCTGAATATTGTCCCACGTAGAAGCACAAAGAAGTTTTTCAAGATTTTTATAGCCGGATTCATTTTCTGCAAGGAGTACCAGAGCTGCAGGATATAGAGATGAAGCACTGTAGTTTGTTTCAGGTGTGGCAATATGAAATTCAACTCCGTATATAGGTTTTACCGCGCCACTCGCGGTGAGAAGTCTGGTTAATTCCGGCGCACCGGCCAGGCTGCCACTATCGGTAAGCGCAAGAGCAGGCATATTGTACGAAATAGCTTTTGCAGCGAGTTGCTGGACAGTAGAAGCGGACTTACAAAGAGAATAATCTGAACGTGTGTGTAAGTGAACAAAACCGGACATAAAAAAACTCCTTATTGATGTATAGTATAACATAATATGAGGTCAACACTTTGACGTGCTTCTGCCAATATCGCTACCGGGAAATAAAATGCTCGCAAAACTCCTGTTTCACCAGGCATCCTTTCATAAATGTTATTCTTAAAATTTGGTAACTATATATAATAATCCCGATGTAAAAATATGTAAAAAATTATTGAATAAAAACTAAAAATTATTTTCTATTGCATTATAACAAAAAACATGTTTAAGTACATCACATCATGAAATTCAATGTTTTAAAAGGCTTAAATGAAATTGGCGGAAATTGCATAGAGGTTTTTACGCAAAAGACTCGTCTCCTTTTTGACTATGGCACTCCTCTTTCCCTTGACAGCAAGCCACCAAATTTATCAAATACAAAATACGATGCTTTAATTTTAAGTCATTCCCACCAGGACCATTATGGGATGGTAGAAAGTCTTCTGCAGGAAATACCTGTATACTCGACGAAGTTAATGGTCGACCTTATTAATGCCGCCAAACTATTCTCAAAAAATAAACTTTTAAAGAGAAACTTTCACTTCTTTAAGCCGTTCATTGCCTTTAAAATTGGTGATATAACTATCACACCCTTTTTAAACGACCATTCATCGTCAGAATCTTTTTCGTTTCGGATTGACGGCGAAGGGAGCAGCATTTTTTATACAGGAGACCTTCGTAGTCATGGCAGAAAGGGTAAGTTGTTCAGCCATATTTTAAAAAATCCGCCAAAAAAAATCGATACACTTATTATTGAAGGCACAAATGTCAATAGTGAAAAAGAACACTTTGTAACAGAAAAAAAACTTGAAGATGAACTTTATACAAATTTTAAATCATCTACTTCAGTCAATTTTGTTATCTGTTCATCGCAAAATCTTGATCGGGTTATTACCACTTACAAAGCATGTAAGAGATCCCGAAAAACCTTTGTTATCGACATTTATACAGCCTGGATTCTGGAAATACACAAATCAGTTTCTAATAATATCCCACAAATATCATGGGAGGATGTGAAAGTTCTCTCTCGCGAATATGTCGGTTCAAAATATTATCCGATAGTAAAGGAAAATCCAGATACTTTCGGCACGTGGACGAAACAATTGTACGAACCTGAAAACTGTATCCTTATAAAAGATATTGCCAAAAACCCTTCTAAATATGTTCTGAAAATTAGTGATAGCCTGATAGAGTCAGTCATCAAAAAGTTGAATCTGAAACCGAATGTTATTTATTCTATGTGGGAAGGGTACATGAATAAAACATTCAATGAACGTAGCTTTAAACGATTTAAAACGATAAGGGATCTGGCAGCAAGATTTGAAGTCATACACACTAGTGGTCATATCTCAAAAAGTGATATCACCAGACTAATGCAAGCAATTGATCCAAAGGAATTAGTTCCTATTCATACTCAGGGACATGAGGAAATGATGAAAATATTCAGGAGAAAAATATGAGCAAAAAAGATATTACAGAAATAATGAACGAATGGAAAAAGGAGTTCTCAACCATAATAACTACCCCTAACAACAAAGGCAATCTTACAGACAAAATCGAGAAGATGTCTAATAATGAGGGCACTGGTAAGCTTGACGATGAAACCGCTTGGACCGCTTTAATAGCTTTACTTTATAAGGATACACCTGATACCTTATTTAAAATTCTTACAGGTTCTCAAAGTTTCGGTTTTAAAAAAATATGGCTTGAAGCACAGCCTTTACCTCCTTATGTGGGAGAAAGAAATACTCATCTTGACCTTGCAATCGGAGGAATTGCCCGGAGAGAAACTACCTCAAATAACAAAGCAGATACAGCAGACCCTACATCAATGGCTGTAAAGTATGACGGTTCGATCTCTAAGTCCGTGTGTTTTTGTGAGATGAAGTGGGAATCCGACATTTCCCACTCAATAGAAAATAACCCGAAACGAAATCAGATAGCACGGGTGATTGAAAATCTTCTGTGTTTTCAGGATAACAACAGAAATCATCCTGAAGAATATTATTTTACATTAGTAACGCCGAAAATCTTCATTGAAAAAACAAAACCATACTCAAGGTTTTACGCTTACAAGTACAATGAGTATAAAAACGAACCAGAAACATTAATAAAAGAATTTGAGATTGCTAGAAAATATCTTTTTCGGGAAAATGGGATAGAAAGAAAATCTGATTACTGGGAATATCCTTCTGATATGGAAGCAAAAATCAAGCGTCTTACTATTGGGTGGGTCACATATGATGAATTAATTGAAAAAGCTCCGGAAACACCTTTAAAAAAAGAAATACAAAAATTATTTGAAAAAGGGATCGTTCAGTGTAATTTTCGGGAAAACCTATAAAAGATTGGGAAAATTTAGGATCAGTTCAGGACCACCCACCCATCTCCACCATTGCTTGAACTCCCTTCCTCCCTGGCGCAGGTTTTTCGAGCTTTTCCTTGCCTCACCCTCCTACGGCATATTTAGTCCACCGGCTCCGGAGTCGCCGCTCTTATGTGCCGTATGTCGAAACACCAGCTCTTAGGGCGGAATCGTCCGTTCGGGTCACTCCGCACACCCCGTGACTT
>Ga0180007_10007730_pt1 | contig 10094 bp, 9 predicted proteins | sample MM_PC_MetaG_FD_121122 | JGI IMG/M metagenome (GOLD analysis project Ga0180007, IMG submission 121122) | Groundwater microbial communities from the Aspo Hard Rock Laboratory (HRL) deep subsurface site, Sweden - MM_PC_MetaG | ecosystem: Environmental > Aquatic > Deep subsurface > Groundwater... | reverse complement strand
TTTCGGCTAAAGTGTTCCACGACCCGCAGGAAACGCAGTTACCCGCCCATTTAGGAAAAGATTCTCCGCACACCGAACACACAAAAACATTGGAGGATTTCATAATTTAAGTATAACATTTTTGAATAAGGATACTCCTTTTTTAATTCCTAAATCCGAAATTAGGGCAAGTGGTATAACAGATTCACTGAAATTAAAGGTTGACACTTCGTCTCATAATGATACGATTGTGATATATGAACGACACGAATATTTCTCCAAGGCAAAGTTTAATATTAAATTATATTAGTCCCTCTGATGGTATTAGCCGAGGGGAACTGGAAGAAAAATTAAAGCCATCTTATATCGTTTCCAAGCCAACTTTAATAAGAGATTTGGATATTCTTTTGAAATTGGAATTAGTAAAAATTGTGGGAAAGGGAAAAAACACAAAGTATATTCCTTTAATAGATAATCTTCTTCTAAGACCTTTTGACATTAATAGATATTTTGAAATGGACCCCGACAATCGTGTTGGGGCTAAGAAAAGCTTTAATTTTAAAGTCTTTGATAATTTAGAAATCCTTTTTTATGAAAAGGAACTTGCCCATATACAAAGCGAAATCAAAAGCTTTAAAGCGGAAACTAAAAAACTTTCCCCCGATATTTTAAAAAGAGAGTTGGAAAGGTTTACCATTGAGCTTTCTTGGAAATCTTCAAAGATAGAGGGAAACACTTATTCTCTTTTAGAAACGGAAACTTTGATAAAAGATAACCGGGAAGCGCGTGGAAAAACTAAAGAAGAAACACAGATGATATTAAACCACAAAGATGCTTTTAATCAGACTCTAAAAAATAGGAGGGATTTTAAGAGTATTAATATGTCTCTAATAATCCAATTGCATAATATTTTAGTGGACAAACTAAGTATTTCTTCCGGTATCCGAAAACAAGCTGTGGGTATAACAGGAACAGTATATGAACCTTTTGATAATGAGTATCAGACTAGAGAGGCGATGGAAAAATTTATTAACGCGGTTAATAGCGCTTCTTTGGTTTTAGAAAAGGCCTTAATAATAAGTTTTATGCTCCCCTATATACAACCGTTTGCGGATGGAAATAAAAGAACTGCGCGAATGCTCGCAAATGCGGTTTTGCTGGCTTACGATTTATATCCGTTGTCTTATAGAAATGTGGACGAGGACGAATTTAAGAAGGCGCTAATACTATTTTACGAGCAAAACAGTATTGTTTATATAAAGAAAATTTTTATGGAGCAGTTGCTATTTGCCTCTAAAAACTATTTTAAGTAAGATTCCCCCTTTGATAAAATACGATTGCTTCGTCACTCGCCTACAGCGCGTTCCTCGCAATGACGCCGTGTCAATAATCGTGAGTAGTTACATTTATCGCATTAAAAAGGAGGTCTGTACCTGTTTCTCCGCTTTCTCTGCGCTATCAAATAAATCCACTTTTTTATCCAACTCCGCAAGTCTTCTTTCGGCAATTTTTACATACTCTTCATTAACATCAATACCTATGTATCGCTTTCCCAATCTCTTGGCAGCTACCGCAGTAGTACCGCTACCAACAAAAGGATCAAGCACAATCGCATCTTCCGAAAAAGCGGACAGCTTAATTAAATACTCGCACACTGCTAAAGGCTTCACTGTCTTGTGGTCGTTGTAATGCCCTTTTTCATTCTTTGATGGTTTGGACAAAAGGAAAACTTTGTCTATCGCCTCACTTATTTTGTCCACCGAAAACACATTCGCGGGATACATATTATTCCCAATTCTTATATTTGTGTTGAATAGTCCAACCCCGTGTTCTAGCATATTGTTCAAATAAGTTTGACCCGCGGGCTTCTGCGCCATAGCAATCGGCTCAAAGCAGGACTTAATTTGCGGAGTTTTCCATCCGTTCAACTTATCTTTGATCTTTTCTTTCGCTTCCTCATCAATAGACATCTTTTTAATAAAATGCTCTACTCCCATAGCCTTAGCTTGGTTTTGAGTATAAAGCCATATAAAAGTATCCCTTATTTCAAAACCTGCGTCATCTATCGCGCAAACCATTCTGTGATAAAGCCTGGGGCTTGAGAAAGAAAAGAAAAAACCTCCCGGCTTTAGCACTCTAAAAAGCTCTCCTGATATTTTTAGGTACCAACTGTAAAATCTTCTCCCCTGCTCGCGATCAAATTTCATTCCGGCGGGCAGAGAATTAACCGCATAGAAATTACTCTGCTTTGAAACTTTTTTATCATCCCAACGATTATCCATCTTATCTAAGAAATAGGGGGGGTCCGTTAGAACGATATCTATTGAACCACTTTCAATTTGGGACAATACCTCTAACGCATCTGCGCAGATTATATTATTTATGAATTTGTCATTTTTCACATTTTACCCCCCTGTTTCTTACAGTTCGAGGTTTTTTACCCTCAAATTCGGCATATAGAATCCTGTAAATTTTCTTTCTAACACCTTTATCAAAGTTTCTGACAAAACTTGCGTCCGCCAATTTTATAACCCGACCTTTGTCGTCGTAAACCCATCTATTTCTATCCCCCATATTACATTTCTGACATTGGGGAATTATATTTCTGACGGACAGGGGTTTATTCGGATCCATATGCGCCTTTTGGAGTATGGTTTTAGTCGCAGGCCAATGGAAATGAGGTTTATTCTCTTGGGAACCGCAAGTAGCGCACCGAAAGTTATATTGCTCTTTTATATCCTCCCAATTGTCTGTTTCAGAAAGCCTATGCCCTCGCTTAAAACTAGGATAAGGCTGTTCTAATGTGTAGAGCTGATATTCCCCTCTTTTTATTTTCAAAACAATATTATCCCGCCCACCAGCAACTATCCACCAACCCGCTTGCGCGCCTAGATGACGAGCTTGTTGCACATCATTTGTGTTCGGATAATAACTTCTAACAAACTTGGTTAATTCCTGTTTGCTCACTTTTCTTGTATTGGGGTAGTCATAAGCGAGATAAACCAAAACAAGAGCATCTTTCGTAAACTCCCGCTTATTTGTGTAAAGCTTTGGTAGTTTAACTCCAAATTGTTTCAAATACTTTTCATGATATTCGCAAATACTTTTGTAGAGGCTCTCTATAGATTTTTTGTTCAGAATGAGGTTGTCCAACATATTGTCCATTACTTCTCTATTCTAGCACAGAACCTCCTCACTTATATATTTTGCTTTCGGTGATTTTTCGTACGCTCAAAGCGAGCTTGCGGTTTTCGGGTTCCATTGAAATAATCAAAGCGGAAACTTTGTCGCCAACATTAAGGGGTCCTGCCGTTTCGGATATATGAATAAGCCCTTCTATTCCCGGCTCAACTTCTAAAAAAGCGCCAAAAGGCATAACCTTTGAAATACGCCCAGAAACTTTAGCGCCCACAGGATATTTTTTTGCTATACCTTCCCAAGGATTTTTCAAAAGCTCTTTTATGCTCAAACCCAATTTTCCTTCTTTTTTGTCAATACTTATAACCTTAACTTTAACCTTGCCACCGATTTTAAAAATATCGTTTAGGTCAGCTATTTTTTCCCACGACACTTCGCTGATATGAATAAGACCGTCAACCCCGTCGCAGTCAACTAAAACGCCAAAAGCCAGTATCGCTATAACAAAACCTTCAAGAACTGCGCCCGTTTTTATGGTCTTTAGCTTTTCTCTAACTTCTTTTTCAAGTTTGGCGCTCTCCAGCTCTTTTTCAGATAACACTATTCTATTTTGCTCGCGGCTAACCTCAATAATTTTAACCTTTAAAGTTTCGCCCAAAACATCAATAAGTTTTTTATTTATATCGCGCAAACCCACCTCCGCAGTCGCTTTATTAAATTCGGCAAAATGCGCTTTGCTTAAATGAGAAATGGGCACAAAACCGCGAAGACCCTTTGCCTCAACCAAAATACCCCCCTTGTTGTACTCTATAACAGTCACTTCAAAAGGATCGCCAGTTTCAAAAAGTTTTTGCAAATCTCGCCAGCCTTTTTCCTTTTCGGCTTTTCGCAAAGAAAGAACTAAATAACCCCTATAATCTTCCGGCTTAATAACAGTAACAAGAACAGAATCGCCTTTTTTAAGGTTTTTATAGGAACCGAACTCCCCCGATAGCTCGGAACCCGAAATTATACCTTCGCTTTTGGCGCCAACATCCACAAGAATTTCACTATTGGAAACATTAACAATAACACCCTCCATAACATCTCCCGCGGAAAAACTTTTAGGCATAAACTTTTCGTCTAAAAGGTCGGTCATAGAACGGGCTTTATTCAATTTTTTGGTAGTGGTTTTTGCCATATCTTTGTGGTACTGGCAATGAGTTATTTTCCCGTCCCAACTCAGTTGGGAAGTATCTTCACCGCTGGTAGTCTTAACTGCTCTGTTCGGAATGGTAAGAGGTGTTTTCCTACCGCACCAATCACCAGCACCACAAAAAAGACAAAAATACAAAACAACGGCTTTCTCAAAAATACAACAATACAACAATTATTTTGCAGTCTTTTAGCAACTATGCGGTTAAGGACACTTAAAAAAGGATGGAGGGTCAATTAGTACGGCTTGGCTAAACGCATTACTGCGCGTACACCTGCCGCCTATATCCGGTAGTCTCCCGGTAGACCCCACCCGCCCGAAGGCGGGTCGCAGTTAATCTTGAGGTGGGCTTCGTGCTTAGATGCTTTCAGCTCTTATCCCGACCAAACATAGCTACCCAGCAATGCTCTTGGTAGAACAACTGGTACACCAGAGGTTTGTCCCTTGAGGTCCTCTCGTACTATCAAGAGCTCCTCTCAACTGCAAACGCACACCGCGGATAAAGTCCGAGCTGTCTCACGACGCTCTGAACCCAGCTCGCGTACCGCTTTAACCGGCGAACAGCCGGACCCTTGGGAGGGGCTACCCCCCCAGGTTGCGATGAGCCGACATCGCTGTCGGTAATAATCTACTATTACTAGTAGCACTGACTATATCTTCATCCCGACTAAAGGTCGGGAGATGGCGTATTATGAAAGTTAAAAACTTCCATCCGTTATACACTTGCGATGTATAACAAGTCGATACGGGGTTATATCAAAACTTTGTACTTCATACAATTAGGAATAAGATTTAGAATCAACTTATGCAACCTCCTTCCAGAAGAGGAAGATAGCCTAATCCTAAAATATTTCTTATCTCTATTTAAGGCACTTTCCAAACCGAATTGATTTTTAATAATTGCCCGCAAATGATTCTGCTCATCCACAGTGTATTGCTGAGTGTTAAAATACACAGAATCTCGACAATTACTCCCATCATCCATAAACCACACCGCTAAAGAAAAAAGTGTTAGTTTAAGGTCTGAAGGAATTATCTTTCTTTTTAATTCTTGGCTATAAAACATTTGGAAATATTTATTTAATAGATGCGTGCTTACAGTTGTAAACCTTACAGCCTCTCTATTTTTTCCACTAACTCTCTCTTTTGGAGGGGTTTTAACAATATCTTTTAAAAATTCATATTTCCACAAACAATATTCTTTCTGTTTTTTGGAATGATTGATTTCTAATAAAGTATTTGTTTTCCTCCTAAGAGAACCATCACCAAGAATTGTACCTATAATCAACTCGTTTTGTACTTTTGATAAACTTCCCACGGTATTGCCCATTAACTTCAATTATACACAAACTAAACCCGAAGTCAATTGGGGTTTCACCGTTATTAGCCATATTTTTGGTACAACATTACTATTGCAGCACCCCGATATTTTCTTTGAGGTGCCAAACCGGATCGTCGATGTGGACTCTCGGATCCGATAAGCCTGTTCAATCTATACTAGATTAGACTATATCTTCATCCCGACTAAAGGTCAGGAGATGGCGTATGATTTGCTGTTTGAAACAAACAAATCTCGCTACTAAAGCCACTCTTAAGTAGCCCTTTCGCTCAGTCGTTACGGGGTCAAAGAAACTTTGTAAATCATATCGGAAGATGCAAACACCTTAACCAACCCTACCAATTTTTTAGTATTGTCGGAATTGAAGTACAATGCATAACCTTTAACACCTTTTGAATAAACTTTTGAATTTATATCAAAGTTCTGGTGTATGGCAACTTGCGCTACAGTAGCTTCCTCCGAAGAAACTCTTCCCAAATACAAGTAAGATCCGCAGTGTTTTTTGCATAGATAACCAGCATCAAAAAACCACACTGCCAAAGAAATTGGGTGTTTCAATAAATCTCGCAAATTGCTAGGAATAATTTTTCTGCCTTTCGGATAGAAACCTTTCCTCAATCTGCCCAAATACGGTGTTGAGTTAGACTGATGTCTAACATATTTATAAGTTCTATTAGTTTTAGGATGAACACGCTCCATAAAAACCGGCCTGCCGTTAAAAAGCGTACCCAACATAGATACTTTCCACATTAGATACTCCTTTTGCTTGTAGCTATGCTCATACCTTAAACGAGCATTTTTACTACCAGTCTTTTGGATATAACCATCCCCCAAAATGGAACCTATAACAACGCCCTCTTGTTTTGGAGTTATTTTAATACTCATTACAGTTTCTCGACTTCCCACGGTATTGCCAATATGCTTATTTTATAGGCTTACCCAAAACCTAAACATATATGATTTCCACCGTTATTAGCCATATTTTAACATCTGATTACTCAGAAGAGGGACAACATAATTCTTATTTCAGAATTTATCCCTAGGGTAACTTTTATCCATTAAGCTCTGAGCCTACCACTAAGCTCTAGAGGATCACTAAGCCCTGCTTTCGCATCTGCTCGACTTGTAGGTCTTGCAGTTAAGCCAGCTTATGTCTTTACACTTACAGTCCGATTTCCATCCGGACTAAGCTGACCTTTGGGTCCCGCCGTTACCTTTTAGGCGGGGACCGCCCCAGTCAAACTGCCCACCAGACGTGGTCCTCCTCTACCTTATACGGTACAGGAGTAAGGCTTCCATTCCAGAAAGAGTGGTATTTCACTGTCGTCCCGCCCAAAGGGCGGGGCTCCCACCTATTCTACACAATCTAAAACAGTTGCCAGTGTCAAGCTACAGTAAAGCTCCATAGGGTCTTTTCGTCCTGCGGCGTGCAATCCGCGTCTTCACGGATACCGCAATTTCGCCGGGTCGATGGTTAAGAGAGCGCCCAAGTCGTTAAGCCTTTCATGCGGGTCGTAACTTACACGACAAGGAATTTCGCTCATATATTCTTATTGTCTCCAACAAGTATGGACCATCTCTTCCCCGATTAAATCGGGGCTTGGCGTATGGCCTCTGAGGATTTTAGATATTGCGATTTCTTCTTTCTATTCATACCCTCAATAATTTTAGCAAGGTCTCTCATTCCAAAGTCCTCTTTATGCATATTTTTATCCAACATATAAAGAATTTTGGAAAATTTGCCAAAGTCGGAGTATTTCGCCGTCTTTAGTTTATATTTACCAAAGAAAGGTACTATTTTTTCCTTTAGGTCCTTTCGGGACCTAACGCAATAGCGATACAAGTTTTCCCTATGACTGTCGTTTCGTCTATTCACATAAACATAACCACAACCAAAAAACTCTTTAACTGTTAAAAGAGCGGATAAACTTTTCTCGCCCTGTGTTATCACAAATTCCGGGAAAATCTGCCAGCCGCTTTTAGAAGTTTTATTTCTGAAAAGACTAACAGAAAAGGTACCTTCCCCATCTACGAAACCAACTAACCACCACACAATATCTAATCTTTCCTGCCACTTTTCTGTATCCGTTGCATTTTTACTACAATTGGATATTACCATATCTAAGGTAATATTCTACCATAGTAGCTTGAACATAACCAGATTTTGTGGCATATAGCCAAGTTTTACTAAGGCAACTACTTTCCGTGTAAACCTTAGAACAGTTATAGTTACTGCTGCCGTTCACCCGGGCTTAGCTCAAAAGCGTGAACCTTCGAGTTTAACCTACGGGCACTGGGCAGGCCTCACACCCTATACATCCCCTTACGGGTTAAGCAGAGTGCTGTGTTTTTGCTAAACAGTCGCTTGGGCCATTTATCTGCGACCAGCCTTGTGCTGTGCACAAGGTCGGCTCCCCTTCTCCCTAAGTTACGGGGTTAATTTGCCGAGTTCCTCAACCATCGTTCTCCCGTTCACCTTAATATTCTCTATCTGCCCACCAGTGTCGGTTTTCGGTACGGATTTAAAATATCTATAGTCTAGAAGGTTTTCTTGGAAACTTAAGTGGGCGGAATTTCCCAAAAAGGAATTCCCTACAACTCGCCTTTTTCCATCCCGAAGGACGGTCTTTCGCAAATGTGGATTTGCCTGCATTCGCTGACTTGTTGCTTAGACGGCCAACCATACAGCCGCTCCGCTTATCAAACTTCGTCACTCCATTGACAGATATTTCAAAGTAACGGAATATTAACCGTTTGTCCATCCCCCATCCGCCAGCTGGCGGACTACGGTTAGGACCGACTAACCCTTCGCCGAACAACGTTGCGAAGGAAACCTTGGGCTTTCGGCGTCCCGAATTTTCATCGGGATTACGCTACTCATGCCTGCATTCTCACTTCCTGCCGCTCCAGTCTAACCTCACGGAAGACCTTCACCGCTACAGGAACGCTCCCCTACCACCCGCCGTAGGCGGGTCCATAGCATCGGTACCGGATTTGAGCCCCGATAAATTTTCGGCGCAGAATCGCTATGCCAGTGAGCTGTTACGCACTCTTTAAAGGATTGCTGCTTCTGAGCCAACCTCCTGGATGTTTTAGCGATTCCACTTCCTTTCACACTTAATCCGGATTTAGGGACCTTAGCTGATGGTCTGGGCTGTTTCCCTTTCGTACCACGGAACTTGCTCCCGCGTACTGACTCCTAAAATAGAAACTTTGGCATTATGAGTTTGGTAGGAGGGCGTACGGTTTCCCGCCGCGTCTCCTTCCAGTATCTTTACCTCCAAAGCTCAACTTTTAAGGCTATACCTAAATATATTTCGGGGAGAGCCAGCTATCACCGGGTTCGATAAACGTTTCATCCCTAACCTCAAGTCATCCCAGCATATTGCAACATACATGGGTTCGGGCCTCCTCCGCCATTTACAGCGGATTCACCCTGCTCAAGGTTAGCTCACCCGGATTCGGGTCCAACAAACGCTACTAATCGGGCTATTAACCCTCGCTTTCACTACGGCTCCTCCGCCTTGGGCGGATTAACCTAACGCAACGCTTGTTAACTCGCAGGCTCATTCTTCAATAGGCACGGTGTTACTCGCGCGCAGCGCGAGAAACTCAAAGATTTGAGATTTCTTGTGCTACGCGCAAGCTCCACCAGCTTGTAAGCATATGGTTTCAGTATCTATTTCACTCCCCTAACCGGGGTTCTTTTCACCTTTCCCTCACGGTACTAGTTCACTATCGGTGACAAGAAGTATTTAGCTTTGGGGTGTGGTCACCCCAGCTTCCCACAAGGTTAGCGTGCCTCGTGGTACTCAGGAACACTGCTATTTTTGGTAATGAGCTTTCGTGTACGGGATTGTTACCCTCTATGATTGGTTTTTCCAAACCATTCCACCAGCTTTTCCCAAAAACATATGCAGGTCCTACAACCCCCACCAAAGGTGGGTTTGAGCTTTTCCCCTTTCGCTCGCCACTACTAAGGGAATTGTTTCTTTTCCTCCGGCTACTAAGATGTTTCAGTTCGCCGAGTTCCCGACCCACGCTACGCGAGAAAACTCAAAAGTCAAATGTCAAAAGTCAAAACCAAATCTCAAATATCAAAACTAAAAACAAAAATAATATTGTCTTTTAGATTTAAGATTTGAGTTGTGGCTTTGAGATTTGAGTTTTGAGATTTGAGATTCCCTGCGTAACGCAGGTCTACCCTGCTTGCGCAGAGCAAGGTTCCCCCATTCGGAAATCCCCGAGTATAAAGGTTCTTGACACCTCCTCGAGGCTTATCGCAGTCTAGCGCGTCCTTCATAGGCTTCTTGTCCCAAGGCATTCACCATATGCCATCTTTATCCTTTTTTGTCCTTAACCGCAAAATTGCCAAACTTTGCGATTAAATTAACTAATTGCTATTAAATTGACAAAGTGCGCGTGGACCGTACCAGACTCGAA
>Ga0180007_10007729_pt1 | contig 10094 bp, 8 predicted proteins | sample MM_PC_MetaG_FD_121122 | JGI IMG/M metagenome (GOLD analysis project Ga0180007, IMG submission 121122) | Groundwater microbial communities from the Aspo Hard Rock Laboratory (HRL) deep subsurface site, Sweden - MM_PC_MetaG | ecosystem: Environmental > Aquatic > Deep subsurface > Groundwater... | reverse complement strand
ATTGATTCAGGATCTATCTGATTTATAATAAACTAGATATCTGTAATGGGGCGTAGCCAAGTGGTAAGGCAACGGGTTCTGGTCCCGTGATCGTAGGTTCGAATCCTGCCGCCCCAGCCAATCAGTAACATGCCAAATGACCCGTAGACCTCCCAAATCACTGAAAGATTGACTGGAAGCGAGTTTACGATTATTTTGTATGTATGTTTGGTAAATCTAATATAAATAAATCTTCAGAAAAACTTTCTACAGAAACTAAATTAATTTCTGATATTTCGGATACAAGACACGAGGAGATTATCCGATATGGTAGAGCGGAAATATTTGAAGAAATAGATCATTATCTGGAAGGCGATTTTCGTCGTGCCTTTATGCTGGTGAATCATGTTCCAGCTATTTTGGATGACCTGATTGATGCTAATGGCGATAACGCAAGATTAGCAGAAGCGAAACAAATCTTATCCATGAGTTTTAATGGTAATAATATACAAACTCCAGAATCTTGGAGTAAACACATTGGTGAGTTGGGTGATATCTTAGCAACCATGAATCGTGAAGGAATTAGTTCTGCCAAACAAATTTGTGATGAGGTGCTGGGCTACTGGACAATTGAAGAAGCAAATTTAAATAGACGAACTCAGATTTTAAATGCTGAAGATTTGGATGAGCTAAATAGCGACATTGGTCGGTCTGTAGGTATGCAATTTTTGCACTTACTCACACCAGATTTAGATGAAGATTCTAAAAAGGGTGTGGCAAGGGCATACGGTTTTGCCATTAAACTGGCGGATAACCTATCCGATGTGGCAGAGGATTTGGATAAGGGGTTTATCAATATATCTCAAGAAGATATTGAGAGCTTTGGTATAAACATTAAGGATTGGGATCAATCTAATGAACAGTTATATATTGATGCGATGCTTATAAGAATTAAACAACAGTATACCGTAAGTGATGTGATATTAGATCGGGTTATAGAAACCAATCCAAATGCCGTAAGAGGTCTTGAGCTTTTTAAAAAAGTTGCTCATTCATGGCTCAAACAAGTTGTTGAAAAATATTCCGATTTAGTTGTAGAAAAGTTCTAACTTCATCCCCACCACGATCTGCCAGTCTATAACATGCCAAATGACTCGTAGACCCTAGAAGGCTTTTTAATTATAATAAGAACATGATAAGCCCAATTTCAATTTGGATAGTAGGAATTTTCTTTGCCATTATATTTGTTATTGGTGTTTGGGATCGCAAGAAGGTTCAATTAGAAGACTACTGGGTCAATGCTAGAAAAACCAATAAATATATATTGGTCGCTACTTTGGTTTCTAGTTTTGTTGGGGTCGGAGCGCTTTTATCGAATGCTGGTATTGCTTATGACGGTGGAGGTTTGGCTACTTTGCTTTTGCTTGGATCATTCTTTGTTTACTTTCTAGTTTATGCCAAATGGTTTGCTCCAAGAATTAAGGAATTTGGAGATACTCATAATGCATATACCTTGCCAGATTTCTTAGCTCATCGTTATTCCCATTCCGTACGAGTTGCGGGTACGGTAGTTAATCTGATCAGCTATGCCCTATGGTTGGCGTTACAAATTTTGGGGTTGGGTATATTTGTAGCAGCTTTAGGGGGTATGGATCCAGTTTGGGCGACAATCATTGGTGGCGGTATCGTGGTTCTTTATACAACCATTGGGGGACTAAGGGCAGATATTCGTACAGACATTTTTCAATTTATTATCATGATGGTTCTGTTCTTTGTGTTTTTGCCCATGCTTATTTCGCAAGGCGGTGGCTTGCAAGCGATATCTGCATTACCTACCTCGTTTTTGAACGGAAGCGGGTTTGCTCCATGGTATGTGTTTGTCTTAGGGTTCTTAGTGTTGGGAGCTACTAACATTACTAGTGCAGATATCTGGCAGAGAACTTATGCCGGAGACACAAAGAAAAACGTGCAATGGGCAATGACTGTAGGTGGTTTTGTAATCTTAGCTTTTGTTCTTCTAGGGGCATTATTTGGTATTTACGGGCACATATTGTTACCAGGCATCGATTCTAATATGGTTGTGCCTCAACTACTTTCCACTTATCTACATCCTATAGCTTTTGGTGTGGTATTGGCGGGATTCTTAGCAGCGATTATGTCATCTGCCGATACCATGTTATTGGTAACTAGCATGACGATAGTTCATGATTTGATTCAAAAAACTTTCAAAAAAGAGTTAACACCTGATCAAACATTGCGCTGGAGCAGGTGGACTACCTTTATTGTTGGAATTATATCCGCAACCATAGCAGTGTTAGTGTTCAGCGTGGTACACATAGCTATTGATGCAGTAAGTTATATAGCTGTCTTATTGCCAGCAGTAATATTTGGTTTTTATTGGAAGAAAGCTACAGCACCAGCTGCTCTATGGAGTATTATTTTGGGTACCATTACCCTGACTGTTTTCTTGTGGATAAGCCCAACTGAAGCATTTATTCCAGCTATGTTTGTTAGCTTTGTTACTTTTTGGGTAGTAAACACTATGGTTATGGCCCAAAAGAAGTCTTTATTAAAAACAGTATAAAGTTTTAACATCCTCTTCGCATATCTGCCAACAGCTACAAGGAGCAAGTGACCGGCTTGTCTCCTAAGGTTGTCTTTAACCAAGTTATCGGTCGTGCTCAAATAGAATTAATCAACCAATATGAAAATAGCAATAATATCAGATATTCACGAGAATTTTCATAATCTGGGATTGGCGTTGAAGGATATTGAGGATAGAGGAATGGAACAGATACTTTGTTTGGGAGATCTGATAAATCCTGGGATTGCCCAAATGCTAGTCGATTTCTCAATCCCTACCTATATGGTATGGGGCAATAATGATGGGGAAAAGGTGGTAATTACTAAATTTTCATTATCTAAAAATAGTCATCTGACTGTGAGTGACGCTACCCATGGTTTTTTTGAAGCTGACGGCAAAAGGATATTTATGAGCCACTATCCTGACATAGCCAGATCAATGGCTAAATCGGGTGATTATGATCTTGTAGCCTATGGTCACAACCATGAGAAGAATACAGATAAAATAGGTAATTGTGTTGTAATTAACCCCGGTGAAATTTCTGCTCATAAAACCGGCATATCTTCTTATGCTATTTACAATACCGAAACTAATGAGGTAGAGATTATTGTTTTAACGAATATTATCAGTACTAGAACACCCGAGGTTGATAGATGCATGGAAGAAATAGTTGATAAATGTAAGAAGGATGATCATTACAAGTATTAATCTGCATAGGTAATAAGATATTTCTTCTGTGCGCAATTAATACTTTATTAATTCTGAGCCAGTTAGTACTCTTATTGAAACAAACAGGACAGTTAAGGGGAGCTGTGATATAGATATTGTATTTATTGCCACTAAAGATAAACTCATTAAACAATGAAATTTTTAATTGATCCTAAAATTATTGAGAAATTCCCAGGGCTAATTCTTGGTATTGTAGTGGCCAAAGATATTAATAATATTGATGTTGATGAGACGGTTATAACAAAGTTACGCGATCAAGAGATTGAAATTAAAGCTAACTTAAATCTAAATACACTATCAGATATACCTAAAATTGCTTCTTGGCAGAGGGCATACTCATCATTTGGAGCTAAACCAAAGAAATATCGATCTTCGATTGAGAATCTTCTTCGCATGATTTTAGAAGGAGGCGAAATCAGGCATATAAATAAACTGGTGGATATCTATAATTATGTTTCGATCGCTAATGCTGTTCCTGTTGGTGGAGATGACTTGGATAAAATTGATGGAGATATTACTTTGAAATTTGCCCAAGGTGATGAAAGATTCTCTGAGCTTAACTCAGGCGAAATTACCCATCCTCATCTGGGTGAAGTTATTTATGTCGATTACACAGATGTCTTATGCCGTCGATGGAATTGGCGAGAATGCGATAAGTCCAAGATGACCGAAGCCACTAAGAATGCCATTTTGGTTATAGAGGGTTTACCACCAGTAGGGAGAGAAGATGTCCAAAAAGCAGTTGCCATGTTGGGTACTATGATCCAAGAGTCATGTGGTGGCAAGACTGAAACTTTCATACTAGATACCGCTCATTTAACAGTTATGATAGTGGACTGACGGGCTCCTTTTTCTCATAAAAGCCCAAATAAATTAGCTATAAAAGACCCTTCGCAAAGGGTGGTTTTATTAAGAAATAAGACACCAAACTCTCTTTTATAGACCGTCTCATTTGTCTCGTTTTGGCATTAGGTTCTATACTAAACCCGTAGGCCTAAGTTCATTACCTATATACCGTCTCATTATCTCCTTTTGTCAAAGGTTATGAACCCATATGGTCAGCCAACCGTTAGATTATTTAATGTAGATTTTATAATGAATGAAGCAAAAAAAGAAGAATATACTTTAAGACAAACGTCCCAGATTAAATTTGCCCATATAAATATTATTGCTAGAGATTTCCAGAAGTTAGCTGATTTTTACAATAAAGTATTCAATTGTGAAATTGTTTCTCCTGAAAGGAATTTATCTGGCGATTGGCTTTCAAAAGGTACTGGTGTTGAACATGCCAAACTAAAAGGAGTTCATCTTAAGCTACCATGTTGCAATAACAATGGTCCTACTTTGGAAATTCACCAATATGAAAACATTCTTGATAATTACCTTGCAGTTGTAAACAGAAAGGGGTTTGGCCATATTGCTTTTGAGGTAGAAGATTTAATATCTAAGGTTAATGAGGTCGTATCTTACGGTGGTGATAAGATCGGAGAAGTATCAAATATACAAATAGAAGGCGTTGGGATTCTAAATTTTATTTGTGTCACAGACCCAGAAAGAAATATTATTGAATTACAACATTGGGATAAAAAATAGTCTAGGGAAAAGACATAATTTTCAATTGACTGATTTGTGATTAAGCATAACAATGTATTTGCATGGATATTGTTAAAGAGGTAGAAAAAATATCACTGCCAAAGGAATTACCTAATATTCCGGTGATTAATCCAGATATTAGGCGAGCACCACATAGGGGGTTTAGCCTTACATTTGAGCAATCTAAATTGGCTTTGAAAAATGCTCTACGTTATATCCCGCCACATCTGCACAGCGAATTGGCCCCAGAGTTTATGGAAGAACTATTTACTCGGGGCAGAATTTACGGTTATCGTTATCGTCCGGAATGTAATTTAAAAGCAAAAACGATTGATCAATATAATGGGAAAACTTTAGAAGCCCGTGCTTTCCAAGTTATGATTGATAATAATCTAGATTTTGATGTAGCGCTTTATCCATATGAGCTTGTAACTTATGGCGAATCTGGACAAATTTTCCAGAACTGGATGCAATATTGTCTAGTGAAACAATACCTAGAGGTGATGAATGACGATCAAACATTGGTTATATATTCTGGTCATCCACTTGGTCTTTATCCGTCTTCAAAATCTGCTCCTCGTGTTATATCTACCAATGGGATGTTGGTAGGTATGTTTGATAACTTAGAAAACTTCAATTTATCTGCTGCTCTTGGTGTATCTAATTATGGCCAAATGACTGCTGGCGGATGGATGTATATTGGTCCACAAGGCATCGTTCATGGCACATATATAACTGTACTAAATGCTGGCCGGTTATACTTAGGTATACCACCGGGCAAAGATCTTAGCGGAGTGTTGTATATCAGTTCTGGGCTTGGCGGCATGAGTGGTGCCCAACCTAAAGCGGTTGAGATTGCTGGTGGGATAGCGGTGATTGCTGAAGTAGATTATTCTCGTATCCAAACTCGTTTTCAACAAGGTTGGATTAAAAAAGTTTCTAATAGTTTGCCAGAAATAATGATATGGGTAAACGAATGTCGAAAATCAAAAAAACCAATGTCTATTGCATATCATGGTAATGTTGTTGATTTATGGGAATATTGTTTACAGCATAATATAAAGGTTGAGCTGGCTTCTGATCAAACCTCTTGCCATGATGCCTATGGCGGAGGATATACACCCATTGGCCTAACTTTTGCGGAGGGTAGAAAGTTATTGAATAGCAATCCGCAAGAATTTCATAAGCAAGTAAATCAATCATTAGTAAAACAATTTCATTTAATTCAAGCCATGCAGAAGAAAGGTACTCACTTCTGGGATTACGGAAATTCCTTTCTTAAAGCAGTTTATGATGCCGGCGTAACTGATGTTGCTAAAGATCCCCAAAATCCTGCCACTGGGTTTGTTTTCCCAAGTTATGTAGAAGATATTATGGGACCTATGTGTTTTGACTACGGTTATGGTCCATTTCGTTGGGTTTGTCTGTCTGGTGATAAACTCGACTTACATAAAACTGATCAGGCAGCAATGGCCTGTATCGATCCTAACCACAGGGGTATGGATCGCGATAACTATGAGTGGATAAAAAATGCAGAGAATAATAATTTGGTAGTGGGTACACAGGCAAGGATTTTGTATGCTGATACTGATGGGAGAAAAAAAATTGCTCTTAAATTTAATCAAATGGTTAGAGATGGTGAAATTGGTCCTATTATGATTGGTCGTGACCATCACGATGTTTCAGGAACCGATTCTCCTTTTAGAGAAACTTCAAATATTAAAGATGGGAGCAATATAACAGCCGATATGGCAGTGCATAACTTTGTTGGAGATGCAGTCCGTGGTATGTCGATGGTTGTATTATCTAATGGTGGCGGGGTCGGGATAGGTAAAGCTTTTAATGGTGGTTTCGGACTGGTTTTAGATGGGTCAACAGATAAGGACGAGGTAATTAAATCTGCCATGGAGTGGGACGGGATGAATGGGTTATCGAGAAGAGCATGGGCTCGTAACGAACACGCTTTAGAAGTAGTTGCCCAGTGGAATCGTAACAATACAAATCGAGGACATATTACCGTACCATATCTATTAGATGATTCTGTACTAGAAGATGCAGTGAACAAGTATTTTTCAGTATAGTTTTATTTAGTGTTATATTGTTAGCACTATGGATGATATTATTACGATAAAAGGCGAAAAACCAGGGAAAACAGTTGCTATTATTGGTGGTACTCATGGCAATGAGGTCTGTGGTGTTGAGTTAATAAAAGAACTTCGGAATAGTCTCAAGATAGATTGTGGAACAGTGTATTTAATTTTCGGGAATCCACAAGCAATCAAAAAAAATGTCAGACAAATAGATATGAACTTGAATAGAGCCTTTTTACCTGATAACTTTTTATCTCAAGATCAAATCGCGAGCTATGAGAGTCAGCGAGCTAAAGAAATAATGCCCTATTTAGAAAAGTGCGATGCCTCGTTGGATATACATTCAAGCCCAACTCCGGAAAGCCCACCCTTTATAATTTGCGCATCAAATACATATGAGATTGTTAAAAATTTTCCATTTAGAATTGTCTCTACTGGTTGGGATAAAGTAGAGCCTGGCGCTACTGAAGAATTTGTAGATAGCCATGGCGGTAAGGGTATATGTGTAGAATGTGGTTTTCATAATGATGTATCAGCAATCGACATTGCCCGACAAACAGCCATGATATTTCTGGAAAACATGGGGCTTATAGATAAGTTGGGACCTAAAATTATTAGCAAGAAACAAAAACATATCCATGTATTTTATATCTATATTACGATAAACAATTTTACTCCAAGTAAGCATTTTAAAGATTTTGAAAAAATTAGAAAAGATACCCTGATCGGCTACGACAAAGATACAGAAATTAGGTCCCCAAGCGATGGCTACATATTATTCTGCAAAAAATGTGATCAAAGAAACAAAGAAGCTTTCTTGTTGGCTAAGGACGATAACTAAATAAATATCTCTGACATTGAATAATATTTATCTTTTGACAAAAAAGTCTTTACATTTATTTAACCAAAAATTAGTATCCAAAGTGATAATAGATAAATGTTTTCATTGTGAAATTACATAAGAACTATCATCACGACAATCATCATCATGGCCATGCGCATCACGGCGGTCATCATCATGGTCATACACACCATAAAATATCTTTTTAAAACTACTTACACCCCTTTGAGGGTGTATTTTTTATCAAAATAATTAGGGGACAATAATATGGAAAACACATTAATCCAAGAAAGCCAGCAAAACACAACAGCTATTGCAACCAGCAATAATATTGTGATTGACGGAGAGAGCTTGACTATTGATCAGGTTTGGACAGTGGCGACAAAGCAGGCAACTGTCAGTATTAGTGAGTTGGCTCTAGCTAAAGTTCAGAAAGCTAGGGACTTTGTCGTTAGGGCGGGGCAAGAAGGCAAGGCCATCTATGGATTAACTACCGGCTTTGCCGCTTTTAAAGATGTATTAATTTCTGAAGACAAAATAGAAGATTTATCTAGAAATATTATCTTAAGCCATTCGACCAGTGTTGGAGAACCATATAGTGAAGAAGTGGTGCGAGCGTCTATGTTAGTACGGGTTAATTCACTAATTAAAGGTTATTCGGGGATAAAAAAAGAAACCGCCCAAATGTTTATTGATATGCTAAATAACCATGTTTATCCATATGTGCCATGCCGTGGTTCTGTAGGATCAAGTGGTGATCTGTCACCCCTGTGTCATATAGTTTCAGTTATGATTGGAGCAGGAGAGGCTATTGTTAACGGCAAGCGGATTTCTGGAGCTGAGGTGTTACAGCAAAACAATATGACACCTATTATTTTAGGGGCGAAAGAGGGTTTAGCGCTTAGTAATGGGACATCAGTGCATACTGCTCATGCGGCTCTAAATATTGTAAAAGCAAAGCGGATATTAAAAACAGCTGATATATCATTGGCTCTCTCACTTGAGGCATTAACAGGTAGCTTGAATGCTTTCGCAAGTGGTATCCATGATATTCGGCCGCATCGGGGACAAAAGGAATCTGCTCAAAATGTAAGATCTTTATGTAAGGGAAGTCAGTTAGCGGATTCCGATGTCTATTATGCAAGAGTTCAAGATAGTTATTCATTACGCTGTGCCCCACAAGTTCATGGGGCTTCTCGTGATGCATTCTATTATGCAAAGCAAGTTATTGAAATCGAAATTAATTCAGCAACCGATAACCCCCTAATATTTGTTGATGAGGGCATAGCTTTATCTGGTGGTAATTTTCATGGAGAAACGATCGGCATGGCCATGGACACTTTGAGTATAGCTATGTCTGAAATTGCAAATATTTCCGAACGTCGAATAGCCAAAATGGTAGATGCTAAAAACAACCATGATCTTCCTGCATATCTTATCAATACTGAACTTGGAGGGTTAAACAGCGGTTTAATGATGGTGCAATATACTGCCGCAGCGTTAGTATCTGAAAATAAAGTTTTGTCTCACCCTTCAACAGTTGATTCAATACCTACTTCTGCGAATGTCGAAGATCATGTTAGTATGGCAGCCAACGCATCTAGACATGCTGATCAAATAATTGATAATGTTCAAAAAGTTTTGGCGATTGAGTTTCTATGTGCCACCCAAGGCTTAGAGTTCCGAGATAAGAACAAGCTTGGGATAGCAGGACAATCAATTTACAATTTAATTCGAACTGTTTCACCCGCGATTACTAATGATCGAGAATTTTACAAAGACATAGCTGAAATAGATAAATTATTAGAGAATAATTTAATAGTGGCCACAATTAAAAACATGTCTATACAGCTACTATAACAACAATGCTTTGACTGTTGACATAACTATTATATGAGTTAATATAATCTGTAAAGCGCATCTTGATAATAAGATAAATTACGATTCTTATCATAGACTTACAAAGGAGGTGATGACCTTGTTGGGACATCATCAAGTGGTCCAAATTGGGCCAGAGCACCTTAGTGGTTACATTGCTTGTTATCGCCAAATATATGGCGAAGCAGAAGCATGGAACGAGTTCATGAAGTGTTCTAATGAAGATTGCGGTAGAAAATGGAGCATCACCCAATGGGCTCAATATCTTATTGAGCAGCAAGAAACAGGCGGGTTTGTTGATCATTGCTCTACTTGCAATAGTCTCGTAAAAGATTTCTGGCCGGCAGAAGATGTTCAAGAACACATCACGAACGATGTTTTGAACAATCCGCACGGACTT
>Ga0180007_10007728_pt1 | contig 10095 bp, 5 predicted proteins | sample MM_PC_MetaG_FD_121122 | JGI IMG/M metagenome (GOLD analysis project Ga0180007, IMG submission 121122) | Groundwater microbial communities from the Aspo Hard Rock Laboratory (HRL) deep subsurface site, Sweden - MM_PC_MetaG | ecosystem: Environmental > Aquatic > Deep subsurface > Groundwater... | reverse complement strand
TTGCGAATCCTATGAATTCGCCGTACCACACGTGTCTTGCGTGGCGGCCCGTAGCTTTGCGCCGCACCAACTGGAGTGCGTTGCCCTGAGCAGCGGTAAGAGGCAGCCTAGCAGATTTGGCAAGCTATGTCAAACAGGGGGAGAATAGATCTTCTTGTGTAATTCGGACCGTTTCATGCACTTTACGGCATATGCAAAAAGACGTCCATTGCTCTTTCCGTAAGTTATCCCAAGTCGCTGGCTACAATCGATACCCAACACGTGTCGTGAGCTGTCCCGCAGTCAGGTACCACCCATTGCCAACAAACAGGGAGAAGGGAAGTCGCCGATTCTCGATCTTGTAGGCTTCGATAGTGATGGTTTCGCCAAAGAATCCTCCCTGCTCAAGCAGCATGACGCCACCGATCGTCAGCGAGAGATCGATTCTTGGAACCGGGAAGTAGCTATGATCGATGGAGATGATGTTCCAGCGAATCGGGACGATCTCGAAGATCCATCGCGCCTTGTCCGACACACGCGGTTGATATCGAATCCCTGTATCCAGAGTCGCCACAATTCCATGCCTAGGAATCCACCGCAGGATCAAATCGCCGTTCAGATCCATGTCCTTGAGAGTGGAAGCCAACAACCCGATCGATGCCGAAGGAGCCAAACTGGCGAAATCAAACCCGATACCCGATTCCATTCGCCATACGTCGTCGATCTCCGTCTGAACGTAGGCTTCAATGCTGGCATGCCATCGCCCGGTCGTTGAGCTTGCAGACGTCAATCGGTCCAGGTTCACGTGAAATCCGAACTCATTCAGAGGGAAGGCATGGCCAGTGAGTGAAACAAAGATGCCTATCAAGATCATCGCTGCAAGTCGTCGCATATGGCCCCCATGCTTGTCCTCTCAGTTGGCTTTCTTGCGGCCACCTGATCGTGGAAAACGCTACGCGATTGTTTCACGCTTCTCAACTGCCAAATCGATCGTCGAACCAGCGCCTGACCTGCCGTTCGTTAGAGAACATCCGAACTTGATCCTGCCTCATACAGGCACCAAACACAGATCGAATGTCATCGGCATGAGGATGCGGGCGCAACGGATCTGTGAAGAAGACAACCACGTGACAGGCTCCGAATAGAATCTCCGTCGCGATCTCAAGATCTCCGCCCTTGGGTCCGCTATGGTAGCGATGCACCATGGGAGCAAGCGAAGGAGCGGCCTCCTTCACAATCTGCCCGGTAGTTCCTGTACAGAGAATGCGCGAGAAATGGGTGCGGAGAGATGGCTCGTAGTCAACGACAAACTGCCGCATGGCGTCCTTCTTCTCATCATGAGCAATGAGAGCAATCACCGCCGCACCACCATCGCCAAGAATGTCACGATAATCCGCAGGTTCTGCTAGATCGTCAGGCGAGAAGACCTTGTAGATCGAACCGACTCGAGTTCCCCTGTGAACGGGGACGCTGTGAATGGGAACGACCGTTCCTGTCCCTTCCAGCGTGATTGAAGGAGGCCACGGAACAGGATACCGGTGGTCAGGATTCTGCGCGGATACCTCAGCCCATTCGAGAATCGATCCCGCATTCATGAATGTGTTCACGCTCAACAAGTCGGCCAGCCTGAACAGGGCCAGATTTTCGGGATGCAGCCAATGGCTGGTTGCCGGAGAGAAGAACGGCCACAGGAACTGAATTGACCCTCTAGCCACTAGCGAGCCTAGCAGGATGCCCCCGCCATGTTTCTTCCCCTCGGGTAGCCGCAAAACGCCACACGTGTGATGAATCCATTCCCAGGCTTCATCGTTGACTGGCTGAATATCGCTCTCATCACCCGTGACCACCCGCTCGTACGTGCCTCCAGAAAAAGCGAAGGCGAAGTCGTGCCACCAGGGTTGCTGTCCGTAATCCTCACACAACACCTCAAGCATCCGAGCCAGTGACTCGTTGCGTGCAGCATCGTCTCGGCTGGCCAGAACCCCAATCAATGTCTTCACGCTTCACCCACCTCGCAACACGGGCTGACTCATGACTCCAATGGATGGGCACGGATCCGTCCGTCATCCCGACCATCATGCCGCATCCCACGATTTAATGATACTCCCCGGAGCCCTGATTCGGCAGCACATCGCGTCTATCAAGCGACCCTACCGGTCTTCTCTTGAACACGGCCCCCGCTGAAAGCGATGCCGCTCTCTGCACTGTGTCAAATGCCGGTCATCCTCATTGTTTGACCCCATTTGGCACTTTCCCCACGAGAGGGTGTACATTGTTCGATGACTCGAATTTGATGTCATCCAATTCGCTGAGGAGGCGGTGTTTGTGGGAGCCAAGCTCTTGTCGTGCGAAGTCACTTGCCCAGCCTGGTTCACTTCCATCGCAGCGTATCGCGTGCAAATCAGCAGCGTCTAGGCTGATTCTTGGCATCCCATTGGCCACTGTCCCTCAGCACTGTCCCAGATAGGACAGACATCAAGGAGGTTGACCGTGAAGACCAAACTTGCGGTTCTCGTTGTTGCGCTCCTGACGCTTTGCCTCATTGCAGCGACAGGTCAAACGCAACCCGAGACTGGAACTCTCGTACTATCAGATGTTGTCGCGCTCGCACAAGCGTCCGCACAAGCAGCTGCCTCTGCAGCTGCCAATGCTCAGGCGATCGCCGTTCAAGCGCAAGGACTGATGGGAAGTCTCGATCTCGTATCGCTAATCGCCGTCGCAGAAGCCGCCAGTCATGCAGCACAAGATGCCGCCTCCGCTGTGGCCTCGGCTCAAAGCTCGGCTCAAGCCACGTCAGCAGCCTATGCCGAATCCTGTGCAGCAGCTGTTTCATCCGCTGAAGCAAGCGCTCAAGCCATCGCAAGTGCTGAAAGCTGGGCCATGGCTCGAGCCACAGCATTTGCTACCGCCTGTGCAGACGCTCGCGCACAAGCAGCCGCCAGCGTCGCCGCCTGCGCACAAGCAGCCGCCAACGCGCAAGCATCGGCGGATGCGTTCGCCGTTTCGTGTGCCACCGCTTTTGCCTATGCTTCAGCCTCTTCCGACGCGTGCGCGCAGGCAGGGGCATTCGCTGCCGCCCAAGTCGCTGCCATCGAGCAGGCGATCGCCATCGCAGCTGCTGAAGCCAATGCAAGTGCGCTGGCCTGTGCAAGTGCCAGTGCCAAAGTTGCGGCATACGCTGTTTCAGTAGCTGACGCCATGGCTGAGGCCGTGTCTTTGGCTGGAGCGCGCGTCACTGCTGCTGCCGCTGCTCAAGCAAGCGCACGCGCTGAAGCTCAAGCCACGGCTGAGGTGGCCGCCACGGCAGCCGCCCGCGCCAGAGCTGTCTCGCAAGCCGCTGCACAGGCTGAAGCCTATGCCTCAACCACAGCGCAAGCCTACTCACAGGCTCAGAGCGCCGTCGAGCTTGTTACGCAGACTGTCGCCACGGAAGTCCCCTGTGGAATCGTGATCGCTGAGGTTCGAGGAGTGGTTGAGGCCATTGCGACGGCTGTCGCCCAGGCTAATGCGGCAGCCAATGCTGCGGCAACCGCCGCGTCGCTCGCGCAAGCAGAGGCGAGCGCGCAAGCAGAGGCCGCTGCATCTGCCTATGCACGCGCTGATGCCGAAGCTGAGTCCGCCGCGCTGGCCTACGCTGAAGCCTTCGCCGCAGCTCAAGCCGTCGCACAAGCCCGTGCGACCGCGGCTGCTGAAGCTACGGCTGTTGCCGAGGCGCTCGCCACAGCGACCGCATCTGCTGAATCCCATGCCGCGGCCATCGCTGTGGCAGCTGCCCAGGCACGAGCTGCCGCTGCCGCTGCTGCCGTGGCCATCGCCGAGTCTTCAAGCGCAGCTCAAGCAGAAGCTGCTGCCGCTGCTGAAGCCTGTGCGCTTGCAGCTTCGCACGCTGAAGCAATGGCCAGCGCCATGGCTCAAGCGTCGGCGACGGCTCAAGCGTCCTCTCAGGCCATTGCCACCAGCTGCGCATCCGCGTCATCCGCAGCCAGCGCGATGGCCGAAGCGATCGCGAATGCGAAGGCCGTTGCTGCGGCCAACTCCACGGCAGCAGCTAGCGCCTGCGCCCAAGCACAGTCCTCTGCCACTGCACTCGCACAATCCTATGCCAGTGCCCATGCTGAAGCCTCTGCGCAAGCGACAGCCGCAGCATCCGCCTATGCGTCCGCGCAAGCGAATGCAAGCTTGTTGTCTTCGGCTGTCGCCACTGCTGTTGCGGAGGTCCAGGCTCACGCTGCCGCGGCCGCCACAGCGGCAGCAGATGCTCAAGCCGCAGCGACTTCGTGCGCGCAGGCCGCCGCAACAGCAGAAGCAAGTGCTGTGTCATCGGCAACATCTGCCGGGGAAGGCGACGCCTATGCGTCAGCATTCGCAGCGGCTGTCGCCACCTCTTCTGCTGACGCTTTTGGATTTGCGTCCGCAGCAGCGACCGCTGCAACCACAGCACGAGCAGAAGCCCAAGCTGCCGCCAGCGCCTTCGCTAGCGCACAAACGTCAGCGTTGGCAGATGTTCAAGAGCTATTCTCAGTTGTTGCGCAGGCACAGGCTGCAGCACAAGCAGCAGCACAAGCGCATGCTCAGGCTGAAGCCAGCGCCATTGCAGCCGTTGACGCCATGGCCACTGCGGTGTCTGTTGCCGAAACTGCGGCATTGGCCGCAGCGCATGCCGAGGCATCAGCACAGGCACAGGTCAGCGTTGGCGTCGACGCCATGGCCACTGCGCAGGCAGACGCTGCCGCCAGTGCCTACGCCGCAGCCTTGGCTCTTGCTTCCGCTCACGCAGAAGCAAGCGTGGGTGTAGAGGCGATCGCCTTGGCACTCGCAGACGCCCAAGCGGCCGCCTATGCAGCCGCGCAAGCCGAAGCGTCAGCCGAAGCCGAAGTGGCCGTGGCCGTCATTGCAGCAGCAGACGCGTTTGCTGATGCCGCAGCGTCTGCCTATGCAGCTGCTGCTGCACAGGCCAGTGCTGAAGCGCGGGCATTCGTGGCAGCTCAAGCGTTCGCTACTGCACAGGCATCGGCAGCCACATCCGCAGAAGCGGTCGCAATGGCGATGGCAGATGCGACAGCCTCCGCTCAAGCCGCAGCGTCTGCATACGCTCGCGCACAGGCATCCGCCGAGGCTACGGCCAGTTCGCTAGCTCAAGCCTTTGCGATGGCCAACGCCGCAGCCAATGCCGAAGCCACGGCCCAGACTTCCGTGGATGTTGTTCCGAGCATCCAAACGTCGATTCAGGCGGTCATTGATCCCGAGTGTCTGATCCCTGTTTGTCAGGAATCACTGCCTTGTCCTGCGTGTGATGGACAGGAAGTTCCTCAGACCACACCGCCGACGGATTCCGGTTGTCCTGAACCGCTGCCGCTCGATTGGTTCTTTGGGGAGATCCCGGCTGACACATCGTTCCGCGGTAGCCGATCGTTGCCAACGGAAATCAGCTCAACATTGAACCGATATCCCATTGCCAGCTCATTCATCGCCGATCAGATCCTGCCTCCAGGGGGATCCATCGAGGTCAATTTCGACACGCTGATGGGAACGGTCACGGGGACATTCGAGCCCGGCATGACCTATTCAGTGACCTATCTGCTGCTTGATCCGGGGCAGTGTCCGATTCTTGAATTCGTTGTGAGCGTCACAACAACGGGAGAAAGCCAAGGACAGCCAGGCGACACGTCTCAGACGGCGCCCCCGACTCGAGCTTGCATGACCATCTCAGCTGCCTACGAGGTTCCTGGGTTCTTGTTCTTCCCCGCAACCATCACCGACATCTCGGCGCCCATTGTCGTCTCTGGAGAGGCAGAACAAGTGACGCCGTTCCAGCTGTGCGCAACAGCGACCACGTTGTATCAATTGCGCGCAGAGAACTACGCGATGGGTTCCGATCAACAGCAGACGCCGTTCAGCCGGTGGGAGAAATACGATACCGTCGAACAAACATGGGTCACAGTGAATGACAATCCGTTGATCGTCATTCCGCTGCAATCCGGTGCGTCCTATCGAGCCGTGTTCTCCGAAGAAGGAGGTATCTCGTTCACGCCTCCGACAACTCAACAGGCAACCGTGTGCCTGGATGTCTCCTCGGTATTCATGTACCAAGAGATTCCAACGACTACAGCGTACACAGAGCCTCGGTTTGTGACCCAGCCCATCTACGCACAGCTCTTGGTGGACGATGTCGCTCGCACGGCTCCATTTCAGCTCTGCGATAAGGCAGGAACCCACTATGTGCTCATTCCAGCGCAAGAACACTGGACCGTTCGAGAAGAGCGCCTCGAGTTTTGGAAGTGGCAGCGCTACAACGCAGACACTGAGACGTGGAACGACATTCTGCTATTGCAGTTTGGGAATGTCGAACCCGGTCAGTTGAGCATCAACCTTCAGAGCGGCGGAAGGCTTCGCGCGGTCTATCGACAGGCTGTTGGGTTGTATTAGCCAACTCGTGGCAACGGGGCTCCTGACGGAGCCCCGTTGCCCTTTTCATCATTCGGGTCCGACTACTCGCCCGGCAATCGAAGCCGCGCGATCTTTCCCGACCGCTCCCAGCTCACCCAGAACTCGCCCGGGTATCCCGCCACAATGTACAGAGGGGAGTCATCACCTCCCGTGTCCCACCACGTGAACGTGCTGCTTGCCAGCTCGAATCGATACACGGCGCCATGACCGCGATCACAGAACCACAACGCATCATCGACAACAAGCAAACTGATGGCATCGATCTCGCTTCCGCCAGGGATGTTCCACAGAGCCACGTTGCCCGTCTCAGGTTGCAGCAACCCGATCTTGGATACCCCGTCGTTCTCCGAGTGCGCTGAGAAGTAGATGTCTGTGGATCGGGGAATGGGGGCAAGGCTGCCAATCCAAAGACCATCCGGCAGCCCGTAAACGCGTACCACGTTGTCGCTTGGGGACAGCGCGAGCAGACTCCCATTGACCGCGTCAGGGATCCAGACCTGCCCTCTGACATCTTCAGCCAATGCGTAGGCTGGCGGATCCATCGTAACCAAACCCCACTCGCGATAGTTGTCGGTCTCTACGGGAAGATGAAGATACGTTGCCGGGGCAAAGCCATCCTCTCCCATGATCAGTGCGGGATCAACGGCCTGGGTCTTGCCAACCACGCGTCGCGTGGTTTGTGTCACTGAGATGATGACGGGATCTGTTCCTGGCAGGAACGTCGACGTCAATTGCTCAGGCTCAAACAGTCCTAGTCGTCCCAATTCCCAGTCCAGGTACCAGCAATTCTCCACCCCGTCGCCAAACGACGACTCACGCAGAAAGATCGGTTCGGCAGTCGGGCTAGGCAACGGCCAGGTTTCAATGTGATTGGCATCCGGTTGCAGCCATCCGATGCTCGCATCACGCTGTGCCGTGAAAAACAGACCCGAATTGGTGAGCACAAATTCACTTGCCGGGACAGGCAATGTCCACGCAAGCAGACGGTCATGGTCAGGCTCAAAGCGAGCCAAAGCCTCGGGTTCGTGCAGCACGACAAACAGGCTGTTGTCAATCATCCAAGCAAGATCTCCTGGAAAGGACTTGTCAGAAGGCATATTCCATATCGTCCAATCCGCAGACTGCCCGAATATCCCCACGCTACTCAATGCCACAACACAAAGAAGAAAAGTAATCGAACGCATCCGACCTCCCATGGCCCAGCGGTTGATTAACACCATCCCTGCCCAATTGTTCATGCCTAGCATAGATTCCGATAGGAATGCAAGTCGCCGCGCAATCAGAGACTGGCATCTATGCTGTCCTGGCACCGTTCACGCGACAAATCAGCTCCATGCCCTCAGCCACAGTCGCCCCGGATAGGGTACCATCACCCTATCCGGGGCAATGAAGTGGGGAGTCATGCGGCACATCGCAGGAATTCTTAAGCAGTACTGGGGGTATGAAGATTTTCTCCCGCTGCAGCGCGAGGCCATCGCCTGTGGCGTGGGCGGTCGTGACTCCCTCGTCGTCCTGCCGACGGGGGGGGGCAAATCACTCTGCTTCCAAGTTCCTGCCGTTCGCTTGCCTGGTTTGGCCATCGTCGTTAGCCCGCTCATCTCGCTGATGAAGGATCAAGTCGATGCATTGACGGAATGCGGTGTCGCGGCTGCCTGCATCAACAGCTCCCAGAACCCGGATGAGCAAGACGATGTGATTGCCTCCATTCGTAGAGGAGATCTGAAAATCCTCTATGTGTCGCCCGAGCGGCTGATGATGAATGGTTTTGCCGACTTCCTAAATCAGCACACCATTTCTCTGATCGCGATTGACGAAGCGCACTGTGTCAGTATGTGGGGACATGATTTCCGTCCTGAGTATCGCCGATTGGGCAGCCTCAAGACGTCGTTCCCTGGCGTGGCCGTTCACGCCTACACGGCGACAGCGACAGAGCAAGTGCGTAACGACATCGTGCAACAGCTCCATCTCGTGAGACCAGAGATCCTCGTCGGGTCATTCGATCGTCCCAATCTGCTCTACTCTGTCGAGCGCCGCACCGATGTCCTCCGGCAAGTGCGCGACGTGCTCGATCGCCACAAGGACGAGTCCTCCATCGTCTACTGCATTCGCCGAACGGATGTCGATGATCTCACCGAACAACTGCAGGCCGCTGGCTACCGCACGGCCGCCTATCATGCCGGACTGACAGACGATGCTCGAAGGCAAGCCCAAAACGCTTTCATCAAAGAGGACGTAGACATCATCGTCGCTACAGTCGCGTTTGGGATGGGCATCAACAAAACCAACGTCCGCGCAGTCATCCACGCGGGCATGCCCAAATCGCTCGAACACTACCAACAAGAGTCTGGGCGGGCAGGACGGGATGGCCTCGATGCCGAATGCATTCTGCTCTATGGCAGTGGCGACTATGGCACGTGGAAATACATCATTGAACAATCGGAATCTGAGGCCGCAGTCCGCATTGCCCTAATCAAATTGGGAGACATGTCAGCCTATGCCGCTGGCGTGACCTGTCGACATCAGGCCTTGGTGACCTACTTTGGCCAGCGGCTGGCGACGGACAACTGCAAGGCCTGTGATGTATGTTTCGGCGACCTGGAGCTGGCAGACGATGCTCTTGTTCTTGGCCAGAAAATCCTTTCCTGTGTGTTCAGGCTCAATCAGCGCTACGGCGCCGACTACACCGCCAATGTCCTTGTCGGTTCCAAGGAGCAACGAATTCTAGAAGCCAGACACGATCAGCTCACAACCTACGGGTTGCTTTCTGACTACACCAAGAAACTGGTGCGCGACTGGATCGAGCAACTTGTGGGCCAAGGCTATCTACAAAAGGGCGGCGAGTACAGCGTTCTCACCATCACCGAGCGCGGTTGGCGAGCCATTCGCGGTGACGAGACGCCGCGACTGCTCAAACCTGCAGCCTCGCCGCGCAAGCGCGTCTCCGAAGACTCATGGGAAGGCGTGGATCGCGGCTTGTTTGACACACTTCGCGTGGTGCGACGAAAGATTGCCACCCTCCGGCAAGTCCCAGCGTACGTAGTATTCGGAGATGCCAGTCTGCGCGACATGGCCAGACGCAAGCCGTCCACCGTCGACGCTTTCCTCGAAGTCACCGGCGTGGGCCAGGCAAAGGCGCGTCAGTATGGCGAGGAGTTCGTGGCCACCATCGCCGAATACTGTCGCAGCCACAGCCTGGAGATGGACGTTGACCCGAACCTTCGCCCAGCGCCCAAACCCTCAGCAATGGGAAAGCAAAGGACCGCCCGCTCTACATTGAATCTCTCCAAGCAACTCGCATTCGGCCGATTTGACAAAGGCGAGTCGATCGTCGCCGTGTCTGATGCCATCGAGAGAAAGCCCGAAACCGCGCTGAAGTACTTGCTCGACTACATCGCCCAGAAGAAACTCACCCGCCCTGAGCCGTGGGTCGATACAGCCACCTTCAAGCAAATCGCAGCAGCAGTCGAAACCGTCGGCACCGCACGAACCATGGCGATTCTTAAAGAGCTGAATGGCACAGTCGACTACGATCAGATCAAGATAAGTCTCGCCTGTCTAGCGAACATCGAATAGCCACCAATCAAGAGCTCCCGCTCAGCACGGGAACTCAAAGGAACTCGCAGAGTTCCCAGATTAGCCACCGTAGAGTTTCGGCATTTTCGAAACTCC
>Ga0180007_10007727_pt1 | contig 10095 bp, 10 predicted proteins | sample MM_PC_MetaG_FD_121122 | JGI IMG/M metagenome (GOLD analysis project Ga0180007, IMG submission 121122) | Groundwater microbial communities from the Aspo Hard Rock Laboratory (HRL) deep subsurface site, Sweden - MM_PC_MetaG | ecosystem: Environmental > Aquatic > Deep subsurface > Groundwater... | reverse complement strand
CTTAAAAAATTCGGGTCAATCTCTGTGGGCAGAGGAGGCGACGTCTGCGTTGGCACTTCATCAATATTTTGTCGCGTTGAAGCATCATCATTTTGTATTATAAAAAATAGGATTCCTATTATACATATTAAAAAAATAACGGCCGCTATAATGCAATAACGCTGGCAAAAATATTTTTCGCGAAGCTGACGATATGCCGACACAATATATTCGTAATTGAAGTTTGGAAATATTGGCATGCCTTTATTATTTAATACGCTTTAATATTTAAAATTGGTGCAACTAAACTAAATAAAAAATACGGCTTAATAAGTCGCATTTTTTATTTTGGCCGCCCGATACATCAAGCAAGATAAATTTTAATATTTTACAAAATAGTTAATCTTGGCTTGCGACTTCAGGGTGTCTATCAAGGTGGTGGCTTCTTTATTCAGCTTTTGATTTCTTAAATTATTTTTTATCTGCTCGTTAGTCGCCGCTTCCTGCCCTTTTGGAATTGAAATTTTATTATCCTCAATATACTGCGCCACTTCTTCATCACTAACGTTTATTTTGTCTGCAACCAATGCTTCCATTTCCTTTTGGAAAACAATTTGCTTTTTTAAATCATCCCTGCTCATGCTTTGCGCTCCGAGCGCTTCGTCCAGCGTGCCGCCCTGCGCGACAATCTGATCTTCAATTTTTTTTATTTCCCCGCTAATTTCGTCATCGCTTATAACAATTTTCTTTGCGCTCGCCTCGTTCTGCACAAGCTTTTCGGTAATAAGAGAATTCAGCAAACTTTTGCCTGACGTCTTCTCTAACTTCTGAATTATAGCCAGCCGGCTTATCGGACTGCCATTAACAGTTGCCGCGATAAACAAACCCTTGTAAACATAAGCCAGCACGGCCAACGCTACAATCACTACAATAATAATGGCGTTTCTCAAACTAATTTTTACTGATTTTTTATCAGCTTCTGGCTGATGTTCCTGCTCGTCATTCACTAACTCTGTCTGAACTATATTATTGTCCATAAAATTAAGAAAAATTAAGATTAAAATTAAATTATCTTTTTATCAAATTATATGTATTGTGTATAAAATTTAAACTTTGATAAATTTTTGTAATTGGATTGAGCTCCTGCGTTTTGTAATAAAAAATTAAATCCTGTGTTAAATCCTCTAATAAATTAATAGAAAAAATCGCATCCCTAGTTTCATCAATGGGCGATAAATTTACCGAGGATTTAAAAGAACCTTCTTTTTGTTCAAAACTTTTTAATAATCTGAAACACTTCTTAATTTTCTCTATTAAACTTTTCAATTCGTTTTGTTTTAGTTCAGTTTTTGAATAAAGAAAATCTATACAGTAAATTATTTTGGATAAATCTTCGGTTGTATTTTTGTCAGAAATAAAACTTAACAAATATACCAACCATAAATTTATGTTTTGAGGAGCTTTATTTAAATTGTCTAAAATAAAACAAACCTTGAAGAAACTATCTAAATCATTTGGAATAATTTTGACAATTTTTTGTTCATCTATAATTTGCTGTAATAAATAAGATAATTTTTCTTTATTAATCCCAATAAGGTCGTGCTGGAAATTTAGAATATAATTTTTTATATCAATCATCTCAATAACAGATTTTAGAGCAGGATCAGATTCTAATACTTTTAGAAATTTTGTTTTTGGTATTCTATAGGCGTCTTTTCTCCACGCATCTACAAATCCTATCTTCCCATTTTTTAAAACCCATTCGGGATCAAAAAATGCGAATGAGTGATTATTTTTCAAAATGTATAAAATTTTCCTGTCTTGATGCGATTCCCTTTTTCCAGTTTTCCTATTCTTTTTAGTGATCTTTGAGACGGCAAAATCAAAATAATCCAAACCTATTTTATCAGCATATTGAAACTCAATATCAAAATCTTTATCACCAATCTTTGCCCTATAATCCGGTTCTCTGGTTACTCCTCCCTTTCTTAAAAACCACAAAAAGGCATCTCCGCCAGATTTAGACACTTCGAGTTTTTGATTTGGATATAAAGTTGATAATTTAGATTTCAGCCAATCAAGTATTTCCAGTTCTGCGATGGCTTTTTTCTTCATATCTTTCCGATATTCAAGGTATGTTCTGGATTTTATATCGCTAGATTGCGCATAAATTGTTTTTGCGTCCATATTATTTTTGATAGATTATTTCTCTTTTTATTTTGTTAAATAGATTATCGCTAATACTAGATTTTATTAACGGCAAAAATGATTTATTAATTTCGTAAATTATTGAATTACGTTTTTCTGAAATTGCCGCTTTTGCGGTTGTCCCCATACCACCAAATGGATCTAAAACTGTTTCTGTTATGTAAGAATAAGCCTTTATAAGCCTTACCGGTAATTCAACAGGAAATGGCGCCAAATGCTCTCTTGTGCCGCTTTTATAAGGCTTCATTAACCAAACATCAGTATTTTTTAATAATAGCCAGAAATCTTTATTTATTTTTGATGCTTCTTTTGTTTCTCTTGAAAGATGGTCATATTTTGAACCATTCCCTTTGGGATTTTCAAATTCCAAAATCTGCTCGTGCATATTATTTATTAAAATCCCCCCTGGATAAGGATAGGTGCCAAAATGCGCCCGAACACCATTGGTTTTGTGCCAAATAATTTCTCTCTTAAAAATAAATCCCAAATCCTCACACATATCTACTGTATGCCCGACGATATTTAAAGTTCTAAAAACATCTTTACCATTTGATTTAAGGGGTAGATTCATTATATTAATAAACAACCTTCGGCCGGGCTGTAAAACCCTTATACATTCACTCCAAACTTTTTTTATCTCATCTTTCCATATTTTGTAATCGTTAATATTGCCTAAGTCTTTTCCCGAAAAATCATCGCTATATGTTTTAGCGTTAAAATATGGTGGAGAAGTAACAACGAGATGAACACTATCATTGGGAACCTCTTTCATCTCGCGGCTATCACCAATAATAATTTTTGTTGAAAGTTTAAAGTCCATAAACTATTTGATTAAATCGTCAACCTTGACATCTAACGCTTTGGCGATTTTTTGATCTTAACTTTGATGCTCCTCGGAAATTTATGAAACCTTTTTAAAATCAATTTTGTATTGACGTTCTCTAGAAACATCCAACTGGATACCTGAGTATTTCCAATTGCCCACATCAGCAATAAAACTTGTTACTTCTTTAGAATTGAAAGCCACAAAAAATGAATCTGATTCAGCATCCTTGAAAATCACATCGGTACAGCCCATTTTTTCCAGAACTTCTTTTATTTTTTTCTGTACTTGTTCTTTGTCCATAAATATTAATTTATAAAAACTATATCCTCTCTAATAACACCTTGGGGCGGAACCTCCATATGTTTTATGCCCTGTACGATACCGCGCTGAAGTGCCTCTTGAGCAGTAAGGCTGGTCCCCGCCTCCATCATAGATTGGACTTCAGGTAGACCAATATTTGAATTCTCAGAAATATAATACGCTATGCGAGTTGTTTCTGTTTTAACGGCCTGTAACTGTTCTTTTAACTGCTTCTCATCAAAAGTACCGGTTGTATTAGCGCCGTGCACATAAAATTTTGCATAAGACTCCGCTGTTCTTTCTTTTGCAGACAAGTAAATAACGTTGGCTATTGAATCTATATTATTGGTTGCATGAATCGCAACTGGGATCTTTGAATTACGAATAGCGGTTGCTAAGGTAAACCCTTCTTGGGTATTCCCCCCAATAGACGAAAACAGAAGATTTATCTTCTGGGTGCCCTTCTGTTCAGCAGTCAATATAGCCTGAAGTAGACGATTACCAAAAGCTGGCTCAATGATACCCGCAAAAATGATATATAAGTCCATGTCCTGATAATTATATACTCTAATTCTTAAAAAGTTAAATAATGACGAACTCTGACTCCGAACCTATCTCAATTTGGCTGCGGGGCTTGGACTCGAACCAAGATTCCATGCTTCAGAGGCATGTTGCCTACCCTTAGCAGACCCCGCAAGATCTTTTCTTAAATGGATTCCCGCTGGAGTTTACCCCGTACTGGATTCCCGCTTTCGCGGGAATGACAGATACGGGGTGGGAATGACAATAGAAAAATTATAAACCGATAAACTTAAAAACTTACAAACTAAAATCTATGACCTCAAATATCGCCTTATCGCAATCAAACTGGAAACTCCGCCCAGCGCCACGCCCACTCCCAGCAGCAGCAATAAAAATTGCCAGAAATTTGACTGATAAAAATAAAGCAAATCAACGCCCGACAAAAAACTCGTCACCTTGGGCGAAATAACATACAGTATCGGATAAATTAACAGCAGCGTCGCGGCGGCCGACACCACTCCATAAATTATACCTTCAACCAAAAACGGGCCGCGGATAAACCAATTGCTGGCGCCCACCAGCCGCATAACAGAAATTTCGTCCCGCCAATTAAACATTGTCAGCCGAATTGTATTAAACGAAACCAGCATTGCCAGCAGTCCCAAAAACACGGAAATCAGTAATCCCCCATTTTGAATATTGCCGGTGAGCCGCGTTAGGCGCGCGATTATTTCTTTATTTTGATTAAAATTTATCTTGTCAATCGCCCCCTGAAACCTGTCCTGCGCTAAATAATTAGCAATCGCTTCGTACTGGGTAGCGTTGCGCGCCTTGATGTTTAAACTTGCCTCCAGAGGATTGCTCTCCAGCTCCTGCAGGCTTTGCATTAAAACCGGATTGTCTTTATGCCTTTCCTGGAAGCGCTTGAGCGCTTCTTCCTGCGACACATAGTCAACACTTTTGACCTCATTTAATTCCACCAGCTCCTGCCTGATGCTCAAAATTTTTGCCTCGTCGGTGTCGGTGTTGAAATAAACGCTGATATCAACCCGGTTTTCCAGATTAGCCACCACTGCCTGCGTCATCACATTAAAAAGTGCGAGACCCGCGATCCCCAGCAAAGCCAAAATCATAATGGCAACGGTGGCAGTAGTTAACCAATAATTTCGCCAAAAACTCTGGAAGCCGGATTTTAAGATACGAAGTAATGTTTTTGAAATAACCATAAAATATAATTTCTAAATCCTAATTTCTAATTTCTAAACCATGCCGCCGCCCGCTTCGCCGTAGCTTCCCGCCAGAGGCGAGGCTCGCAAAAGGCGGCAGCGAGGCGAGCAGGCGGCAATTATTGGAAATTGTCCCGATGGCGAAGCCATCGTGGATCCTCGATTTATCAATGATAAATCGGGAAAAATTGGAAATTGAAAATTTAAAGTATGTATCTTCCGTCCTCCTCATCCCTGATAATTCTTCCTTTATCCAATGTTATCACCCGCCGGCCAAGATTATTGATAACTTCCCGGTCGTGAGTGGCTAAAATTACTGTCGTGCCCAGTTCATTAATTTTCATCAACAGCCGAATAATATCCCAAGTGTTAAGCAAATCCAGGTTTCCTGTCGGCTCGTCCGCCAAAATAACCGACGGACGATGAATCAAAGCGCGGGCGATGGCAACGCGCTGTTTTTCTCCGCCTGACAGCTGATGGGGAAACTGATTAAGCTTGTCCAGTAAACCGACGAGCTCCAGCAATTGCGGCACATCCTGTTCTATTTCCCTGTCCGCAGCGCCGGCCACTTCCATGGCAAAAGCGACATTTTCATAAGCCGTGCGGTCCGACAGTAAACGAAAATCCTGAAAAACCATGCCTATTTTGCGGCGCAGCTGCGGCAGATTGCTGTTATTTATCAAATGAATATTTTGTTTATCCAAAAAAATCTTGCCTTTGGTGGGCTGTTCCTCGCCGATAAGCAATTTAAAAACAGTTGACTTGCCCGCGCCCGAAGGCCCGGCCAAAGAAATAAATTCTTTCGGCTTAATCGCAAAATTCACCCTATCCAGCGCTGTGCAGCCGTCGTAAATTTTGGAAATGTTTTGAAAAATTATCATATAACACGTAGTATAAAACATATAACAAATCAATTGGACTCTTTTTTGTTACATGTTATGTGTTTTTTGTTTTGTGATTTTTAATTTCCGCTTCCACGAACTCATCCAGCTTCCCATCCAGCACTTCGTCGGGCTGTTTAGATTCTACGCCTGTGCGCAGGTCTTTGACAAGCTTATAGGGATGCAAAACATAATTGCGAATCTGCGAACCCCATTCGGCCGTTCCTTCGCTTGTTTGAATATCGGCCCGCAGGCCGGCAATCTCTTTTTGCTGTTTTTTCAATTCCAGCTGGTAAAGGCGGCTAATCAACATCTTCATCGCGGTCTCTTTGTTTGCGCCCTGCGAACGTTCGGACTGGCAAGCCACTGCGAGACCGGTTGGCAGATGGGTGAGCCGCACCGCTGATTCGGTTTTATTAACGTACTGCCCGCCCGGTCCGGAAGAGCGATAGGTGTCAACTCTTAAATCTTCCGGTTTAATTTTTATCTCCCCTGTTTCCTCCATTTCCGGCAAAACTTCAACTAAGGCAAAAGAGGTATGGCGCAAATTATTGGCGTTGAAGGGCGAAAGACGAACTAAACGATGCACGCCCGACTCGCCTTTGAATGTGCCGTAAGCAAAAGATGCCTGAATTTCAATTGTGGCGTTTTTAATGCCTGCCTCCTGTCCTTCGTGAATATGCAACACCTTAGCTTTAAAACCGCGCCGCTCGGCAAACCGCAAATACATGCGCAGGAGCATTTCAGCCCAATCCTGCGCTTCGGTGCCGCCCGCGCCGCTGTAAATTGCCAGCAGGACATTGTTTTTGTCGTAAGGGCCGGAGAAAAAAATCTTTAACTCTTCTTGACTAACCTTTTTCTCTGTCTCATTTATTTTTTTTATTATCTCTTCTGGCTGTTCAATTTCTAAATTTCCTAATTTCCCAATTTTTTCTTTCAATATCTCAATTTCCAAATCTATATTCTCCCATTTTTCCCTCTCTTCCTTCAACTCCGCCAATTCCTGATTTAATTTATTGGCTTTTGCGTGGTTCTGCCAAAAATCGGCGTCTTGCATCTGTCGTTCAATCTCCGCTATTCTTTTGGCTTTTCGAGACAGCTCAAAGACGGTCCTTGGCCTTTTGAGCCCGGTCGGTTAAAGCGTCTAATATTTTTCTAAATTCGCCGTAAGTTAACATAGGTTTCTTTTTTTAATTTAGCATAAAAAAGATAAAAAGAAAAGCTCCGGCTGAACTCAGCCGGAGGCATACAAAGGAAAACGGGGATAGGTTCTTGTTCTGCCCTTGTCCGCTTATGACGGAGAGGTACAATTACCCTTTTAGGGAGCTACTAAACTCCACCCTATTTTTCCCTTTTGGAAGAAAATTGATCCCTAAAGACTTCATCAAAGATTTCATCAAATATGGGCCGGCAAGCGGCCTGAGCTTGGAGTTTATCCCGCCAAGCGGGAAAAGCCCTGCTCTACTTCACCCCGTTAGAGCCACCTCCCAGAATCGAACTGGGGACCTACGCGTTACGAGTGCGTTGCTCTACCAGCTGAGCTAAGGTGGCTCTAACGGGGCAAGCTGAGTCCCGATTTCCCAAAGGAAATCGAGGATCCTCGATTTTTCACAAAATCAAAGATTTTGAAAAAATCGGGACTACTCCGGCGTTCTCCCTCCTTTTTAAAGGAGGGATAGGGAGGATTTTAATAGTTTTAAAATCTCCCCTCGCCCCTCCTAAAGGAGGGGAAACTTTATGGGCTTAGTCGTTTCACATCTCTCGGAAACAACACCGCCTCTTTCACATTTTTTAATCCTAAAACCTGCTGGATTAATCTTTCCGAACCGATCGCCCAACCGCCGTGGGGCGGCATAGCGAATTTGAAAACTTCAAGATAAAATTCCAAGCCAGCCGGTTTCACGCCTTTCTTTTTCATATTATCAACCAACTGCTTGTAAAGATGAATTCGCTGGCTACCAGTTACCAGCTCCACTCCTTTGAAAATTAAGTCAAAACCATAGGTGTCCTGCGAATTTTCCGGGTCAGGCATGGTGTAGAACGGCCGATGAGCCCAGGGGTAGTGCGTTAAAAATATAAAATCGGAGTTAAACTCCTCTTTGGCGTACTGCGATGCCAGCCGCTCGCCCTCCGGGTCAATATCCGTGTCTTCGGACACATTATATTTATATTTTTTGGCAATAATTTTTTTCATTTCAGCCAGCTTAAGATGGGGAATTTCTTCGGGCACTTGGGAAATTTCGGCGTTGTGCAATTTTAAATATTCCGCGCCCTCTCGGGCCAGCAGGCCAAAAACTTCGCGTAAAATTTTAGTCAGCATCGCGGTCACGTCGTGCCAGCCGGCAATAAATCCCATTTCCGCGTCCAAACTGATGTATTCGCTTAAATGACGTGTGGTAAAAGAGGGCTCCGCGCGAAAAACCGAACCGATTTCAAAAACCCGCTCCAGCGCGCCCACCATTATTTGCTTGTAAAGCTGGGGACTTTGAGCCAGATAGGCACTTTTGTCATAATATTGAACTTTGAAAAAATTCGCCCCGCCTTCCGAAGCCGCGCCCAGCAATTTTGGCGTTTTAATCTCGCTAAATCCCTCCTGGCGCATCACTCTTTCGTAGCCCTGCAACAAAATATTGTAAAGCTTAAAAATCGCCTGAACGCTGGGATGGCGCAAAGACAGCGTGCGATTATCAAGCAAAGTTGTCAGCTGCAAATTGAGAATATTTTTTGACAAATCAAACGGATATTCTTCAATACTAGCCGCCAAAACCTTGATTTCGCTGCCGACTATTTCATAACCACCCTTGGCGCGCTCGTCCTGGCGCGCGCTACCCTTCACTTCCACCGCGTCGCCCATTTTAATTTCCTTTTCTTTTTCCCAAACAGTCTGAATCACACCCGAATAATCTTGAATCAGTGCGAAAGAAATTCCGCCCATCTTACGCAAATTAATCACGCGGCCTTTGATTAAAATTTCTTTATTTATATTTTGACTCACCTGACTAATTAATGTTCTCTCCATAGATTTTTATTAATCTTTCTAAATTCTTAACTAATAACTAAAAACTAATCTTGGAGCGGGCCGCCCGCTAGGCGAGCCTCGCTCAAAAATTGTAAACAATTTTTGAGCGGGATACCAGAATCGAACTGGCGTCCTCTGCTTGGGAAGCAGACGTACTGCCACTGTACTAATCCCGCCCGACTCCCTCCTTTTTAAAGGAGGGTTGGGGTGGATTTTATAAAAATCTAAATCTCCCCTAACCCCTCTTTACAAAAGAGGGGAAATTTTAATGTCCAAACAAATATTTCCACCATTTAATAAAATTATTGTCAGCCGGCTTCTTTTGAACTTCGGCCTTCGGCGCGCTGCTGGCGGAACTCTCCGACAGTTCCCGACTGATGGCCGCTTCGGGCACCATTACCACGTTCTCCCCTTCTTTTTTTAAATTCAGCTTGTCTTTCGCCTCTCTTTCTAAAAAGCTCTGGTTATTAAAATATTTTATCAATTGCGATAATTCGTTATCTTTTTTGTCTAATTTTTCTATCTCGCTTTTCAAAGAAGAAATTTCCTGGTCCAGCTGATATCTCCGGTAGGCCGTTTTAACCAAAACTATGCCCAGCCAAATCACGGCCAGCAGTAAAAAAAACAAAAAAACCTTGGAGCCTAAAAGCCTTTTAATCGGCGGCATTTTATGATATAATATAAAAAAAGACTAATCACTAAATTTTATGTTTTCCGACAAATATAGAAAAAAATTAAAAATCGCCTGGATAATCGTTATTAGCTTGGTGGTTTTAAGCATGCTTGCCTTCACCGTCGCACCGCTAATAAGATTTTAGCAGAAATCTGACTTTTTTCAATGGAAACCGCCCGAAGCGGTTTTTTCTATTCTTTTACTTCTTTAATACCTTCAAAAACACATCCTGCGGGATGTTGACGCGGCCGCGCGACAGCATTTTCTTTTTGCCTTTTTTCTGCTTTTCTAATAATTTACGCTTTCGCGTTACATCGCCGCCGTATAAATAGCCGGTCACGTCTTTGCGGCGCGCCCTAATCGTTTCGCGCGCCAGGATTTTGCCGCCTACAGCCGCCTGCAAAGCGACCGTGAAAAGCTGGGCCGGCAAAACATCTTTTAATCTTTCCACGATCGCCCGG
>Ga0180007_10007726_pt1 | contig 10097 bp, 12 predicted proteins | sample MM_PC_MetaG_FD_121122 | JGI IMG/M metagenome (GOLD analysis project Ga0180007, IMG submission 121122) | Groundwater microbial communities from the Aspo Hard Rock Laboratory (HRL) deep subsurface site, Sweden - MM_PC_MetaG | ecosystem: Environmental > Aquatic > Deep subsurface > Groundwater... | reverse complement strand
TGGTCGCTGCATCGTATTTTATGGCCACGGCAAAGTGCGTGGGATTGGTAATGACCACGTCTGCGTGGGGAACGGCCTGCATCATCCGCTTCCGGGCCATCTCCATCTGAACACTTTTTATCCGCGCTTTTATCAGGGGATCACCCTCTGTTTTTTTGTACTCATCTTTAATCTCCTGTTTGCTCATCTTGATTCTCTGTTCAAATTCCCATCGCTGAAAGGCGTAATCGATGACTACCAAAAAAATCATTGCCAGGATGCACCTGATCGAAATCTTAAAAAACGTAGTCAGGATATAAGTAAAAATAGACTGTATTTCCATATTGCCTAACAGCGGCAACTTATCCATCTCGCCCTGAATCGCGTGATAGGCGATACCACCCACAATGGCCAGTTTTAAACACGACTTGAATAATTCCATAAAAGATTGTTTGGAAAACAGCCGCCCCAGACCTTTTATCGGATCTATTTTGGACAGTTTGGGCGTAATCAATTCTCCGGACAGGACAAATCCCACCTGTATGATATTTGACAGGATCGCCGTGATAAAAACGGCCACCAACAGGGGGAGTATTGCCCCTATAAATCGCAACGTCATATTCTGCAAAAATATCATTAATTCGCTAATATTAAAATCGTTCAGCAGGGGAAGCGTGAAAGTCGTCTTCATGATCATCTGAATATGAGTGTATGTTATTGATCCAAAAAGCGTTAACGTTATTAAACCGGACAAAATCACCGCCACCGAAGCCAACTCTTTGCTTTTGGCCACCTCACCCTTTTCTCTGTGTTCTTTTCTTCTTTTCGGTGTCGGTTTTTCAGTTTTATCCTGCAAATTGTCTTCAGACATCTCACACCTTTAGCCAGGTCGTTGCACTCCTTAAGAGCGAGCCGAGACCGTTAAGATATGTATCCATAAAACTCAAAAGTACATTTAAAGATACACCGAAGAATAATAGGCCGATTACTATCTGCACCGGAAATGCAACAATCATAATGTTCATTTGCGGAATGAACTTTGTAATCAGTCCAAAAGCCACCTGGGTGAAGAGTAGCGCCGCAATGACCGGCGCGCCAATCTTTAGGGCAATCACAAACATGTCACCATAAAGATATATGAGTTTGTTTAACATTTCACTGTTGAGTGCCAATCCGCCCACCGGAAGAATCTCGTAACTTTCTTTCAAGGCGCCGAGCAATATATGGTGGCCGTTTAATAAAAGAAAAAGTATGATGGCCACAAAGAATGCCATATTGGAAAAAATAGAGATCTGGACACCGCTTTGAGGGTCTATGATGTTGGTAATGGCAAAACCGGTTTGGAAGCCCACCAATTGCCCCATCATTTGTACCCCCTCGAAAAAAATCTGTACCAGCAATCCTAAAATTATGCCGAACATTAATTCAGCGACGATCAACTGCCCCATGCCGATTACCGTATTCGGAAATTCTGCCACTACATTACCCAAAACCGGGTATAAGATAATGGTGATAACCAGAGCGAACCCGGCCTTTGATAAAATCGGGATCACGCGTGAATTGAAAAAAGGCAACATGAATAAAACCGTACCGATCCTGACCAGTATCAGAAAAAATATCTTTATTTGCTGATAGGATATTGAAAATATTTCCATCACGGCTTTCCCTACCGGATATAAAATGGTATTTGTTCTATCGTTGTCGCCGTAAAATTCATCAAATGATCAAGCATCCAGCTCGCAAAAAACAGGAGTGCAATCAACACAATCAGTATCTTGGGCACAAACGTCAGCGTCATCTCCTGAATCTGGGTCACGGCCTGAAAGATGCTGATGATCAGGCCGACGGCCAGACCCAAACCGAGCATGGGCATGGACACCAATATCGTTGTTTTGATGGCTTCCTGGGCAAACGTAATCACAAATTCCGGTGTCATATTATCCCGCCTCCGAAACTTTTCACCATTGAACCGACGATTAAATTCCAACCATCCACCAAAACGAAAAGCATCAGCTTAAACGGCAACGAAATCAAAATCGGCGGAAGCATCATCATCCCCATACTAAGCAAAACACTGGCCACCACCATATCGATAACCAGAAACGGCACAAACAATACAAATCCAATAATAAAAGCGGTCTTAAGTTCACTGATGACAAAGGCGGGAATTAGAATCGGCGTGGGTATATCCGCTTGGTTTTTCGGTTTTTGCAGTTTAGCCATGTTGACAAACAAACTTAAGTCCTTTTCGCGCGTCTGTTTGAACATAAACTGCCGAATCGGATTCATGGCCGCCGTCAGTGCCGCTTCCTGGGAAATCTGTTCGGCCAAATACGGCTGTAGTGCTTGATTGTTAATCTTATGCCAGACCGGCATCATAATAAAAAAGGTTAAAAATAAAGCCAGACCGGCAATAATTTGATTGGAGGGCGTCTGCTGGGTCCCCAGCGCATGTCGTAAAAAAGAGAATACCACGGCCAGCCGGGTGAATGATGTCATCAGTATAAGGATAGCCGGTGCCAGAGTCAGAACGGTTAATAAAAAGACAATCTGGATCAGAACGGAAACATCACCCGGTTCCCCTCCTTTTTCTATCCCGATACGCAACGCTGGAATCGAAAAATCTGCGGCAAACACATTGCTTATCAAGCCAAGACCGATAATCAAGGCAAAGGTACAGCCCAATAAAACTATCCTTTGCCGCTTATTTCTGAACTTCATGATTTTTATCGATGCCATGGTTTGCCCTGTTGCCCTCATTTAATTTGGTTAAAAAGTTAATGCTGCCGGGAGTAATGCCGAGTACGATTTTTTCACCGGAAATATCTATGACTTGGATCCTTTCTTTGGGGGAGAGATGCAGCGTCGAGAGTACGTTAATGAACAAATTTCCCTTGACTACGGCCTTCGGAGAAAAAAAATTTTTCATACAGTAAAGCGCCATGACTAAAAAACCAAGCACAACGAGCAACATCGCCGCGGTCTTAAGTCCTGTGTTTATCAAATCCAACTCAAACATCGGTTCCCAATCTCCTGTCCGTCAACTCAATGACTTAACCCGCTCAATCGGGTTGATAATATCCGCCACCCTTATGCCGAATTTTTCATCCAAAATGACGACTTCGCCTTTCGCAATCAATTTGTTGTTTACATAAATATCGAGCAGTTCTCCCACCGGCTTGGTTAATTCGACGATAGACCCCTGGCCCAGCTGGAGCAGTTCGTTCACCGGCATCTTAACCTTGCCCAATTCCACCGATACATTCAGCGGAATATCAAGAATCATATCCAGGTCGCATTTCTCCTTTTTACCCGATTCTTTTTCCTTTGTAATATCTTGTTGACCACTGTCTTTGAATTGACTGTTTGTCGCACCCATGGCATACTCCTAAAGTGTGTTTTCAATTATTCTTATGGCTTTCTTTTTATTAAAAGACCCCGGATATCCTTTGAGCTTTGGGATACCCTCGACGTGAACAATAACCGGATCACCGATCTTTTGATCCAGCAAAATAATATCATTAACCTTCATCTCCAAAAGATCTCTACCGCTGATTTCAGCCTTGCCTATGTCGCATCTCAATTCAACGGTCATCTTCAAAATCTGTTCCTGAATATACTTGCGCCAGGCATGATCAATTTCCAATCTTTCACCTTGGAACTTGGATTTGAGTTTATTTTTTATCGATTCCAGGCTGGAATAGGGAATACAGATTGTCATCATGCCTGACCCGTTTTCAAGATCGACCACAAATTTATTTACGATTACAACATCTTCAGGTGTTACGATGCCGGCAAACTGAGGATCCATTTCCGATCGTGTAAAAACCGTCTTTATCGATTGAACATCTGCCCAGGCCTGCTGAAGATCTTGCAGCACTATTCTTACCATCTTTTCTACGATCTTTGTTTCAATGGCCGTAAAACCTCGGCCTTCCATCTTGACATGACTCACACCCTTGCCGCCAAAGGAACTGTCTACAAAGGAAAAAACCAGCGGCCCTTCCAGAACAAGAAGTGAAAATCCCCTCAAAGGCTCCATTTTAAAAACGTTCAAACTGGACGGAAGCGGAAGGGAACGGCAAAATTCACTAAATTTCACCGACTCTGTAGAAGCTAAATTCACATCGACAACCGATCGGCTGGCATTCGGCAGGCTGGCTCGCAGCAAACCCACAAACCGTTCATTGATAATTCCCAGGGTCGGCAGGGTGAGGTGAATGGGACCTGCCGGTCGACTGAAATCATATGCCGCTGCCGCCTGACTCGGCTCAGTAGCGGCGGTTTCAGTTTCAACCTTTCCTTCGGTTATGCCTTCTAACAGGGAATCGACTTCGTCCTGTGATAAAATGTTTGCCATAACTTTTCCTATTGCACCACAAACTCTGCAAAATAGATTCGTTGAATAATTTCTCGGCCCAGAACCCGATTCACACTTAATAGAAGTTCTTGTTTTAATTCAAGCTTTCCCTCCAGCGAGTTTACTTCTTTAAGGGTTTGGCTGGAAAGCAGCAACAGGATCGTATCCCGCAATTGAGGTAAATTCGCTTCCACTATCACTTTATTTCCTTCGCCTTCAAGTTCGAGTTCCATCACCACTTTTAAGTACCTGTTGCCAACGCCCTTATTATCGAACAAATTAACGATAAAGGGCTTAAGCGGATAAATTAGACTCACCGCCTCTTGTTTTGCGGCCACGGTTTCTTTTTTTCCTTTGGGATACCATTTCCAGCCAAAATATCCGCCGGCGCCGAGAATGAGCACGGCGCTGACCAGTATTATCAGCTTGAGTTTGGATTTTTTGGGCTGCGTGCCTTGATCGGCATTTTTCACTTCTTCATTTTCTTTTGCCATTTAAACCTCCAAAAGGTGTTTAAATATTATCTCTACTCTACGATTTGAGGCTCTATGCGCGGGGCTGTCGTTGGGATACAAGGGCCTGGAAGATCCATAACCTCCAACTGAAAAACGTAACGGTGTCAGACCTTTGTTGCTCAATAAATAATCCAACACGGCAAGGCCTCTGTCGGATGAAAGTTCCCAGTTTGACTGATACACGTCGTTTTTGATCGGACTGGCGTCACTGTGGCCCATGATAAGAATTTCATTATTGCATTCGTATATGGCATCGGCGATCGCATCGAGTATCGGAAAGACTTCTTTTTTAAGCGTTGCTTTGCCGGCATCAAAAATAATGTCTTCATGAAACGATAGGACCAGGCCCCTGGCATCGTCGGTCATCTCTATCTTTTGATTAAGATCCTTTACCATTCCTGTAAGTATTTCCGGCAATTCAATTGAATTTAATAACTTATTTTGATCAATCACCAGCAAGCTGGAGCTGTCGTTATAGCGGTTGACAAAGTTGCCTAAACTCGAAATCTCCTTGCTTCCGGAAAAATACAAAACACCCGTGGCCTCAGTAAAATGGGTGAAAAGACTCTCCAGTTTCTTTGTATCCATCGAGGACATGGCCAACAGAAGAACAAAAAAGGTAAGGAGCAGCATCACCAGGTCTGAAAACGTTACCATCCATAAATTCGAATCCACTTTTTGTTCTTCGTTCACCGTCAACCCTTTCGTTCACCATTTAAAAGATTTTGAAATCAAACTTCTTATACGTAACGTACCCTGACGTTTTTTTTCTATAAATTCTTTTAACATAAGCCGGCGCAGCATATCTTAAAATAATGTCAACCCGCCTGTTTTTGGCCCTTGAATACCTGGTGTCATTCGAAGCGATCGGCCGGTGGCTTCCGTGCCCGTAAGCTGTCAGCCTTTGAGGATCCACCTTACCTTCGGACACGAAACATTTGAGCACCTGAATCGCAATCAGCGCCGAAACTTCGAAGTTGGACCGGTACCCTTTTTCCTGCGCCGAACTGTCATTGGTATGGCTGACGATCTCTACCGGATAATCCCCCGTGTTGATAATGTTACAAAGCTTTTTCAAAAAGGGAATCAGGTCCGGATTAATCTTCAGCCCGTTCTTTTCTATAATGGCATTTTCATTTATACTGATGACTTCCCCGTGTTTGACCGTTTCAATTTTGATCTCTTCCGATAAAAGCGGACTAGTCCGATTCATGTACGAAAGGAGTTGTTCAACGGTTAATTCTTCAGACACCATGGGCGCGCTGGGCGGCAAAATCGAATCCCCGGTATCCAGCGGGGACAAACCGCCGGGGAGTCCGCCAAAGGCACCGATCAGCGATCCTATAGCCACGCGAGTTCTGTTTTCATCGATAACCGCAATGGAATTGAGCAAAATAAAAAAAGTCAGCAGGATGAGAAAAAGGGAAACCGTCATTACCATCCCGACATCCACGCCGGGCTCATCTTCGGTTATTCTCTTCTTTTTAGCCATGATACGCGGATTCTCCCCGTTGATTCGGCGGTATAAATACCAATAGTTTTTGCTCAAGCACTCTGGGATTGTCACCGTTTGAAAGGGAAAGTATTCCCTGAATGGTCATCTCCCTGGCCAGCATTTCTTCTTTGCTGCGGGTTTTCAGTTTTCCGGCTATCGGCATACATATGATATTGGCCATAATTGAACCATAAAAGGTTGTCAGTAAGGCTACCGCCATCGCCGGGCCAATGGTGCTGGGGTCTTCCATGTTCTGGAGCATCTGGACCAGTCCGATCAGCGTACCGATCATTCCCATGGCCGGCGCATAGGTCCCCATCGTGGAGAAAACCTCTGCACCCAACTTGTGTCTGTTTTTAATAAAATCGAGTTCCGTATCGAGGATTTCCCTGATCTCCTGGGGCTCCAATCCATCGATAGAGAGCCCTACTCCTTTTTTCAAAAAGTCATCATCCACGGTCTTTAGCTCACTCTCCAGGGACAGTATCCCTTCCCGCCGGGTCTTGTTGGCAAATTTGATAAACCGCGCAATGAGTTCATTGATGGCAATCGTTTTTGAAAAAATGGCTTTTTGGGCAACCTTGAACACCTTAAGGACGTCCTTTAGCGGATAATTGATCATGGTCACGCCGAGGGTTCCGCCGACAACAATCAGCAATGCAGGTACGTTGATAAAAATGTTTAATCCGCCACCCATGAAGATGGCGATAAAAACAAGCCCAAATGCAGAAAAAATACCTACAATAGTTGCAATATCCATAAAAACTCCTAACATGAATTGATTCGCAATAAGGTTTTTGACACTATCCATATACGCAACCTTCGTGCCATTTTCTTTCCGGCGAATATTATTTTTCCATTTAAGAAAAATGTATTAAATTACAGTTGGATATAGACAATCAGGCTGGATTCGGCCAGGCGGTGACGGCCAGGTGCTGTCAAGGAATTGAAGCAGATGTCAAAATCTTGTCATCGATCCGAGTGATTACTACCTGTGACTATGCGAAATAGGGGGGACGGCCCGGAAAGTATTCATGTAAAAAGGATAAATCAAAATGGTTTGTTTGGCTATTAACAAACTGGTAATGCTCCCGAAGCAAATTCACAGAGCTGTCAGGCCGGTATTCCTCACAAACTCTGTGGAACCCGCACAGGACTTGGCTAGACGGAATTCCACAGAGTTCGCCCAAAGGTGAAGAATTTATCTTTTCAAAGCATGAAGGTTTATCGATTGAGGTTAAATTGGGTTAATTGTTTAACAAGTTATTTAATTTTTTTAATCGTTTAAAAATTAGATAAATTCTTCATGAGAAATTCGGCCCCAGGTTAAACGGTTCAGGGTTCAGGGTTGAACGGGGAACTCGGAACCGCTCAATTAAGGCTAGCGTTTAATATTAATCAGGTCCGATAGCATCTGATCCGTTACGGTAATAATTTTGGAATTTGCCTGGAAGCCCCGCTGGGTAGTGATCATCTTTACCAGCTCATTGGCGATATCCACGTTGGACTGCTCCAAAGCGTTCGGTGCGATGCTGCCCAAACCGTTGGTTCCGGGCTTATTGGTTATGGCAGAGCCGCTTTCCCGGGTCTCGCTGTAAAGGTTTCCGCCCTCTTTAAAGAGCCCTTGGGTATTCTGGAATTTTGCCAGCCCCACACGATACAAGGGGAGCAGCTGCCCATTGGAATAACTCCCGGTGATAACACCGTCCACATCCACGTTGACCCCTTCAAGATCTCCGGCGCCATAGCCGTTGGCCGACTGAAAGGTAGTCGTTGAGGCACTGGCATACTGGGAGGTGGACAAAGAGCCCTTGACCCAGTTGAGTCCGTCATAGCGCGATCCGAAATCGAGTTCGACGGCCATGGGATTACCGGTAATGAACGTCGGTACAAACGTAAAATAGCCGTCAGACAGGTCGGTAGCCTCTGCCAGGACAACGGAAGTTCCGTCAGCAGGATTTATCGACCACATATCTATATTGGTAATCGATCCGGATGTATCAAATTCGATAAGTCCCCTGGCCAGTTTTCCGGACCAGGCATTGCCGGCGGCCCCGGTCCGGTAGTCTTCACTCGGGTTGCAGGTGACAACGAATTCATGGGCTGAAGTGGTTAACGCTTTGTCAAAATAGACGGTAACATCATGGGTGCTTCCCAGAGAATCGTAGACCATCAGCGTGGTTTGATATTCGTAGGCGCTTTCGCTCAGCGGCGGAATGGCTGTGCCGTCCCAGGCAGTGGCCAGGGCCAGGTCCGATCCGGATGAATTATCGTCGCCGTCGGCATTAAGGTTGACGATCGTTTGTATGTTGTTAGTCTCCTGGGGCGCTGAGGTAAAGGAACTCAGGACCACATCGGTGATCGAACCCACGTCATCTCCGTTTTCGTCCAAAGCCCAGCCCTGGACCACATAACCCTCGGGATTGCTCATATAACCGCTTTCATCAAAACTGAAATTCCCGGCCCTGGAATAAAAGAAATTGTCGGTTCCCGATTCTTTTAAAACAAAAAATCCATCCCCGCCAATGGCCAGGTCGGTCGTGTTGCTCGAGGATTCAAAGGAGCCCTGTGCGAAAGAAGCATAAATATCTCCGAGGGCCGTGCCCCTGCCCACCTGGGCCGTTCCCGAAAGTGTTGAAACCGACTGGCTCAAAAGGTCCTGAAAAGAAAAGGCGCTGCTTTTGAACCCGACGGTATTAACGTTGGCAATGTTATCGCCGATAATCTGCATGGCATTGCCCAGGCTGCTCAAGCCGCTGATTCCCGAAAAAAGTGAACTTGATAGTGACATTTTATGGCCTCCTTGGTTGGTTTTATTTATTTTTTAAAATCTGCCACTAGGGCACCAAGGCACGAAGACAAAAAATCAATAACTTCCTTTGTGTCTTGGTGACTTCGTGGCAAATAGTTTTTGTTTCCGCCTTGCCTGCATCAGGTATTGGCGCATTAATTTGCCGCTGTCGCTGGTTTACTGATTTCGACAATCTGGGAATCCGGGCTGATCAATCGATCCTGGATCATCAGGTAAGGTTGACCGTATTTATAAGTCAATCCGGTTACCTCTCCGGAAACATAGGTATTGGCGGCAACCGATCGGCCGTATTCATCCCTGGCACTGACGTCAAAATAATAGGTGCCGTCGGCAACCGTATTGCCCTCATCATCTCTGCCATCCCAGGCCACTTGGTGTTCTCCCGCAGCATTGACGCCGGGATAAAGCATCCGCACCTGTTGCCCATCGTCACCGCGAATAAGGATGGCGACATCTGCGCTATTTTTTAAGCTGTAAGCGCCGGATAAAACCTTTCCATCTTCGATAAGAACGCTATTATCATCGGCTTTGACGTTTTTGCCGATCAATCCGACCAGATCCTGTTGCTGATTCTGGGTGCTGAGCGCCTCCTGAATACCGGTCAGTTTATCATTCATTCCATACAACTGTTCAACACTGGAAAACTGAGCCAGCTGCGCGGTAAAATTGGCACTGTCCATCGGATTGAGGGGATCCTGATGCCTAAGCTGGGCAATTAGCAGGGTTAGGAACTGATTCATGCCTGTTCCGTCGGCATTGCCGAAGGCGGACTTGGCCTTGGCCGGATCAAGGCCAGACGTTCCGCCGGAAACATTGTTTATACCTGTGATTGACACGTTGCTATTCCTCCACAAAAAAATGTTAATCTATGCGATTAGATCCAGCAATTGGCTGGCAATAACCTTATCCGGCAGGCTCGATGCTTGAATCTCGATA
>Ga0180007_10007725_pt1 | contig 10100 bp, 10 predicted proteins | sample MM_PC_MetaG_FD_121122 | JGI IMG/M metagenome (GOLD analysis project Ga0180007, IMG submission 121122) | Groundwater microbial communities from the Aspo Hard Rock Laboratory (HRL) deep subsurface site, Sweden - MM_PC_MetaG | ecosystem: Environmental > Aquatic > Deep subsurface > Groundwater... | reverse complement strand
TGCCACTACGAGTGCGAAGGTGATGATTAAAAGTGTTGTTTCCATATCTCTATCTTATACAATTTTTGCGAACTGTAAAAGCTTTACTTTGCGCTCATTTTTCCGTAGACTGCTTACGATTTAAAAATATATATGTCTGTAAAAATTGGAGATTTAGCAATGAAGTTGGGTTTAACTCCAAAAGAGCTGAGAGATAAGATTCTTGAGCTAGGTTTTGAGCTGTCTCCAAAGGCGCGCGTTTTGGAGGATGACCTTGCCGAGCTGATTGAGGATGATTTTAGCAACTCACCTGACTCAGAAGTGTCTGATGATGTTGCTGATGTTTATGATGAGATTATTTCTCAGGAGCGAGATCGTGAACTTGTAAAATCACAAAGAAAGCAAACTGCGGGCAGAGATGTGAAGGATGAAAAGAAAAAAAGTGAAGTGCAAATTAGTCATATGGACAGTGTGGAGATTCATGATTCAATTACTGTTAAAGAATTTGCGGAGAAGACCGGGATTAATATTGCCAAGGTTATTGGTGAGTTGATGAAGAATGGAATTTTGGCCAACATTAATCAGCAAATTGATTTTGATACAGCTCAGATTATCGCACAGGAGCTTGGAGTTACGCTTAAAAGGATTCGAACTGATGCCGCTGTTGATGATCTTTTGGCCGGAGATATGGCTGCACTTTTGAAGGAGGAGGATGGTGCTGTTTTAAAGGAGAGGCCTCCTGTTGTCTGCGTGATGGGTCATGTGGATCATGGAAAAACTAAATTGTTGGATACGATTCGCGAGGCAAATGTTATTGCTACGGAATCTGGAGGAATCACTCAACATGTTGCGGCTTATCAGGTAGTAAAAAAGGGGAAGCCTATAACATTTCTGGATACTCCTGGGCATGAGGCTTTTACCGAAATGAGGGCTCGTGGTGCCAAGGTTACGGATATTGCCATTTTGGTTGTTGCAGCTGATGACGGAGTAAAACCTCAGACGATTGAGGCGGCCAACCATGCCAAAGAAGCGGGCGTACCAATTATCGTTGCCATAAATAAGATGGACAAACCGGAGGCTAATCCGGATAAAGTTAAAGGGGAACTTACCGAGCTTGGACTTCAGCCTGAGGATTGGGGTGGAAAAACAGTTTGTGTGCCTATTTCAGCCTTAAAGGGCGATGGAATTGATGAATTGCTTGATATGGTGCTTTTGACAGCGGATATGGAAAATTTGAAGGCAAATTATGAGCGGGATGCGGTTGGTGTTGTTGTTGAAGCTCACCTTGATAATAATCTTGGTCCTGTAGCTACTGTTTTGGTTAAGGCGGGAAATTTAAAGATTAAGGATAATGTAATTGTGGGAGATAGTTATGGAAAAATTAAGCTGATGAAGGATCATACAGGTAAATCTGTGGCTACAGCAGGACCTGCAACTCCTGTTTTAGTAGCAGGTTTGAGTAAAACTCCTAAAAGTGGAGATATTTTGGCTGTGGTTAAGGATGAGAAAACGGCACGGATAAAAGCGGAGCAGATTGCGGAGAGTTTTAAAAAAACTAGGGATGAAAAGATGTCTGCGGCCAATCAGATTATTGCTTCGGTTAAATCCGATAAACTCCTTAAATTGGTTATTAAGGCTGATACAAAGGGGTCTTTGGAGGCTATCCGTCAGTCAATTGCGAAGATAAAGGATGATGAGGTTGCTGTTAAAATTATTCATGGGGGTGTTGGGAAGGTGGCGAATTCGGATATAATGATGGCTAGTGCCAGTAATGGTTTTGTTGTGGCTTTTCATGCTGGTTTTGATTCTCCGAATGTAAAAAAGTTGGCTGAGCGGGAAAATGTGGAGGTTAGAAGTTATACTGTAATTTATAACTTATTGGAGGATGTGAAAAAGTTCTTGAGTGGGTTGCTTGAGCCGGAGATTATTGAGGTTGTTTTGGGAAGGGCTGAGGTAAAACAGATATTTTTTCACAAGAAGACTCAGATGGTTGTGGGTTGCAAAATTTTAAGTGGAAAAATTAAAACTAAGGCAAAATTGAGAATTATTAGAGGTAAAACTGATGAAGATGAGGATAATGTTGTGGGAATTGGCGAAATTGAGTCTTTGAGAAAGGGTGAAGAATTGGTAAAGGAGCTTGGTTCCGGAAATGATTGTGGAATCAAGTATAAAGGTGAAATTGTGCTTGAGGTGGGGGATATTTTGGAGGCTTTTGAGGAGGAAGAGCACATTAGATCTGTAAGCTAATAAAAATGTCTAGACTGGAAAAGATTAAGTTGGAGGTATTTACTGACGATAGAGGCGTTTTGGTACCTCTTGAGCTTAAGGATTTTATTGATTGGGAAGTTAAGAGAATTTATTTTTTACCTGTGCTAAAGGGTGAAAGGGGTGCTCATGCTGTTCGAGGTGAGAAAAAGATTTATATTTGTGAAAAAGGAACTATGGAAGCCAGTTTTCATGATGGGAAGGCTTGGGTTGATTTTGAGTTGAATGGCTCCGGAGAGGCTGTGGTGATGGAGGGGTTTTATTATCGAAAGTTTTTTAATTTTAGTGATGATGCTGTGCTTTTGGCAGTTTCATCTTTGAACTATAATCGAGATGATTATGTTTTTGATCTCGATGAATTTATAAAAGAAGCTAATAAATAATTATGAAAGTTTTAGTAACTGGTGGTGCAGGTTTTATTGGAAGCAATTATGCGCACTATAGGCATGATAAATATCCCGAGGATGAGATTGTGGTGCTGGATAAGCTTACTTATGCTGGAAATTTAGATAATTTAAGTGATTTGCAGGAGAGCGAGCGGTTTAGATTTGTGAAAGGTGATATTGCAGATAAGGATTTTATTGAGAAATTTTTTGAGGAGGAGAGTTTTGATTATGTTGTGAATTTTGCGGCCGAGACACATGTGGATAGGAGTATTGAGGCACCGAGTATTTTTGTGATGACCAATATTGTGGGGACTCACAATCTTTTGGAGGCCGCAAAAGATTGCGGAGTTAAGAGGTATCATCAGGTTTCTACGGATGAGGTTTATGGGGATTTGGGGACTGGGACGACTGATCTTTTTACTGAGGACACCCCTATCGCGCCAAACTGCCCATATGCAGCTTCTAAGGCGGCGGCTGACCTTTTGGTTTCCAGTTACTTTGAAACCTACAAAATGCCTGTAACTATCAGTCGTTGTAGTAATAATTATGGACCTTACCAATTTCCGGAGAAGCTAATCCCCTATTTTTTCCGTTTAATTTCGGATAATAAACCTGTTCCGGTATATGGTGATGGGCAAAATGTGAGGGACTGGCTTTATGTGATTGATCATTGTAGTGCTATTGATTTGATTTTGGAGAAGGGGAAAATTGGTGATGTTTATAATGTTGGTGGAAATAATGAGAGAACAAACCTTGAGATTACTAAATTCTTATTGGATTTTCTGGGTAAGGATGAGAGTTTGATTGATTTTGTTGGTGATAGATTGGCGCATGATCGAAGATATGCGATTGATTCTAGTAAATTGCAGAGAGAGCTCGGTTGGAGCCCTTCTGTGGATTTTAGTGAAGGGATAGAGAAAACATTTAAGTGGTATAAGGATAATGAGGAGTGGTCCAAAAAACTTATGAAAGATAACTAATTTAACTTATGAAATATTCAAAACTTTTAGGAAAAACTCGATATGATGTTCCTTGTGATGCTGACAGTAAAAATGCGGCGCTATTGACGCAGGCTGGCTTTGTGGAGCGTTTGGCTGCCGGAATCTACAATTATCTGCCTTTGGGTATGCGAGTTCTTAAGAAAATTTCGCAAATTATTCGTGAGGAGATGGATGCGGTTGGCGGACAGGAAATTTTGATGCCAACTCTTCATCCAATGGAAATTTGGGAGAAAACAGGACGACATCTTACTATGACTGATATTCTTTTTAAAACTGCTGGAGCAGGCGGTAAGGATTTTATTTTGGGGCCAAGCCATGAGGAAACTGTCACTCCCCTAGTAAAAAATCATGTGTTATCCTACAAAGATTTACCGATGTCTGTTTATCAATTGCAGGCTAAGTTCCGTAATGAGCCGAGGGCTAAATCCGGGGTTTTGAGAGGGCGTGAGTTTGGGATGAAGGATATGTATAGTTTCCATACAAGCGAGGAAGATCTCAATGAGTATTACGATAGAGTTATGGAGGCATATTTGAAGGTTTATGAACGATGTGGACTTAAGGCTTATGTAATTGAGGCTTCCGGTGGAGCATTTACTGATCAGATTTCTCATGAGTTTTCCGTACTGACTGAGGCTGGCGAGGACACTATTTTGATTTCTGATGACTCTTCTGTTGCTCAAAATATGGAGATTGCGATTGGCGAGCCAAATGGAGAGATGATCGAGGATGAGAAGGAGAAAGATTTGGAACTTGTGGATATTGAGAGGGACGCTTCTATCAAGGCAAATGCTGTGGCGCATGGTGTCCCGGAATGGAAGATTTTAAAGACTGTTGTTTATGAAGTGGAAGATGTTGGTCTTGTTGGTGTTGTTATTCGAGGCGATTTGAATGTGAACGAGCATAAGCTTGAGAACTATTTGCAAAAGCGGGTTAGATCCGCGGATTCTGAAAAGCTGAAGGAGATTGGTCTTGCTCCGGGCTACATTTCGCCTGTGGGTATGTCGGATAAGATTGATATTTCGTTTATTGCTGATAAATCTGTGGAGGCTGTGACTAATTTTGTTACTGGTGCAAACGAGTATGGGAAAGATTATATAAATGTCAATGTTGGTAGGGATTTTGTGGTGAAGGAGTTTGTGGATCTGGTTGAGGTTGAAGGTGGGTTTAAGAAGGATGGCAAGGAGCTTAAGGCTTACAAGGCTATTGAGGCCGGAAATATCTTTAAATTGGGAACAAAATATAGTGATGCTTTCGGTTTTAAGTTTACGGATAGTGATGGAAAGCAGAAGCCTGTGATTATGGGTTGTTATGGAATTGGAACTACTCGCCTTGTGGGAACTATTGTGGAGGCTAGTAATGATGAGAATGGAATGATTTGGCCAAAGTCTGTGGCGCCTTATGCTGTGCATATTGTTTCTGTGGGGTCTGATGAAGCTGTGATGGAGGCCGCCTCGAAACTGTATGAGGATTTGCAGAAAGCGGGTGTTGAGGTGTTGTTTGATGATAGGGATGAAAGCCCTGGTGTTAAATTTAAGGATGCTGATTTACTTGGTATGCCCTTGCGTTTGGTCGTGAGTAAAAAAACTTTGGAGCAGGATAGTGTGGAGTGGAAACTTAGGGCTGGTGGTGACGTGGAGATGATGAAAAATGCGGATGTCTTGGCTAGGGTTAAGGAATTTATTGATGCTTAATGAAAATTGTATTATTTGGGAAAAATGGGATGCTGGGAAGTGAGTTTATGAAGCTTTTGGGGGATCATGAACTTTTGGCTTATGATAAGGAGGATGTGGACTTGTTGGATCTGGGAAAAACAAGATCTGTTATTTTGGATGCGGCGCCGGATTTTGTGATTAATTGTGCTGGGTATACTGCTGTGGATGATGCTGAGGCTAATTCAGATTTGGCCTTGCGTTTGAACTGTGATGCTGTGGCTACAATGGCCGATGCCTGTCTTGGATGCTCTGCAAAACTTATCCATTTTAGTACAGATTATGTGTTTGATGGAAAAGACGAGGGGGGCTATGCCGAGGATGCCCAGTCGCACCCTGTGAATGCTTATGGACAGAGTAAATTGCTTGGTGAGGAGGCAATTTTGGAGAGCTTGTGTGATTTTTATATTGTGCGGACTTCTTGGTTATTTGGGAAAAATGGGCCTAATTTTGTTGAAAAGATGATTGAGTTGAGTCGTGGCAGAAAATCTTTAAATGTGGTAGATGATCAGTTTTCCTGCCCTACTTACAGCTTAGATTTAGCTAAGGCTGTTGTTGATAATTTTTTAAGTGGTGACAAAGAATCCGGTATTTATCATCTTACTAATTCTGGATCTTGCAGTAGGTACGAATTCACTAAGAAGATTTTGGATGTTGAGTTGTTGCCAGTTGCATCGTCTACTTTTAATACCCCGGCGGCTCGTCCGCAATTTTCTGTGCTACTAAATACAAAGCTCCCCCATTTGCGTTCTTGGCAGGATGCGTTGGCGGATTATCTTTCGAATTAGTTTTTATTATGTTATAAACCTTGTATGAAAGGAGTAATACTTGCAGGAGGGACCGGATCGAGGCTGGATCCGCTGACAAAGGTGCTAAATAAGCATCTTATTGCCGTGTACAATAAACCAATGATCTACTTCCCTATTTATACGCTTAAGGAGGCTGGGATTACGGATATTTTAATTGTTTCCGGGCGTGGACATTCTGGCACATTTCTTGAACTTTTGGGATCAGGTAGTGAGTTTGGCCTAAATTTTACTTATGAAATTCAGGAAGGCGCCGGCGGAATTGCTCAGGCTTTGTCTTTGGCTAAAGATTTTGTGGGTGATGATAAATTTGTCGTACTGCTTGGGGATAATGTATTTGAGGATAATTTGACAGAGAACATTGCTAAGTTTAAGGAACAAAAATCTGGTGCACGCTTGTGCTTGAAGCAGGTGGATGATCCAAAAGCTTATGGAGTGGCAAGCGTTGATGGCGATAAGATTAGCAAGATTGTTGAGAAACCTGCTGAGCCGGAGTCAAATTTGGCTGTGCTTGGCTTGTATATGTATGATTCAGCAGTTTTTGATTACATATCCAAGATTGAGCCATCTGCTCGCAATGAGCTGGAAATTACGGATGTTAATAATCTGTATTTGGGTTCAGATAATTTGGAATATGATGTTATTGGTGGGAAATGGGGCGATTGTGGTGAATCTTTTGATAGCCTGTTTGAGGCTTCACAGATGATTAAATCCACAAGATTGAAAAATCTGGATAATAATTTAAATTTGCTATGAAAGTTTTGGTTAGTGGGTCTACGGCCTACGATCACATAATGTCTTTTGATGACGACTTTAAGAAACATCTTTTTAAAGGTGGTATGGATCATTTGAGCATTTCTTTTTTGGTGAATAAAAGAGAGTCGCACTATGGTGGATGTGCGGCCAATATTAGTTATAGTTTGGCTTTATTTTCTATTGAACCATATTTATTGAGTTCTGTGGGTATGGATTTTCCAAAATATCAAAAGTGGCTTAACGGCTCCGGAGTCTCGACGGATTTTGTGGTTAGTGATCCGAATGATTTTACGGCTGCGGCTTACATTTTGAGTGATAAGGAGCATAATCAAATTACGATGTTTTCCCCATCGGCCTCAGGAAATAAGGATCTCAACTACGACCTTGACTCTATTGATCTTGATGATTTTAGTTGTGCGATAATTTCTCCGGATGTTCCTAAACGGATGATTGATTGCTATGAGTATTTTAAGAAACACAATTTTCCCTATTATTTTGATCCGGGGCAGGCCTTGCCGGTTTTGGATAAAGATGAGCTTGTTTCGATGACTGTTGGCTCTCAGGGAGTTTTCCTCAATAGTTACGAGGCTTCTTTGCTTGTAGATAAGACCGGACTTAGTTTGCAGGATTTATCCATGAAGGTGCGTTTTGTTGTACGGACTTTGGGAAAAGATGGCGTGGAGCTTTGGGTTGATGGGAAGATGGAGGTTTTCCCTGCTGTGAAAGTTTCAAATATTGTGGATTCTACGGGCTGTGGTGATGCTTTTAGAGCGGGTTTTTTGTATGGGCTTCTGTATGATAACAATCTTGAAAAAGCTTGCATGATGGGAAATATTGCAGCTGTTTATGCTTTGGAAAACCTTGGAACCCAAAACCATTCTTTTAGTTTGGCTGAGTTTAATGAGAGATTTATTAGTGAATACGGTCTAGCGCCTTGAGGATTTCTTTCTTGGCCTGTTCTGTGTTTGTTGGTCTGGTATTTTTTGCGATGTCTTTTAGGAGAGATTCGACTTTTTTGGCGTATGGTATGGCTGTGAAAGGTGTGTGGCAGATTAGCGCGGAGATTAGTGAGTGGAGGCGCATTCCTACAAGGTATTTTGATTTGTTTATTTCTTCGAGTGTCTGTTTAATGCTTAGGCTGGGGCTTATTTTGTAATTTTTGTTTTGCATTAAGCTGGTTATTTGTGCAGTTATTTCTTTGTCTGTGTTTGGCTGGAATAGGAGGAAGTTTAGAGGGGATGTTTTGGCTATTTTATCGAGTTTTTTGGCTATTTCCTGTTTCTCTTTTTTGCTGAGCGGTTTTTGTCTTAGAGCAACTATTGTTTGCTTTGTTTTTTTTGTCGCCTTGAGCATGGGGTTTTGGAAAAAGGCAAAATCGGGATGGAGGTTAACTGCTTTTACCCCTAGTTTTTCGAGTTCTTTTTTGGAATCACTGTCTCTGACACTTATATATTTTGCTTTTTTGAATAAATATTGAATCAGTTTCTTTTCCAAAAAACTTTTGGGACTGCCGATGCTCTGGCCCAGCATAAATAGCGGCTTAGTGTAGATAAGTGCCATAAGTGCATGAATCCCCCAAATTATGTTTGCTCTGCGCTCCGGCCCGGCAAATAGCCCTCCACCGCCGATTATCACAGCCTTTGAGTCTTTGAACGCTTTCTTGTCGGATTTTTTAAATAGATTTTTGATAAGTGAGCGTATTCCTCCGGGGTATTGGCTAATTGCTTTTACCTGATGTTGTTTTTGCGTTTCTGCGGGATTTGCACTTAATACAATTGCCTCGTGTTGGTTTTTCAGAATTTCCAAAAGACCGGCAAGGATCATTTCATCTCCGATATTGCCCGCTCCGTAATTTCCGATGATGGCTATTTTCATTTTTTGAGTGTAAAACTTTTTCTGTGTATTTCGCATTGTCCAAATTCTCTAATATTTTGGGCGTGTTGTCTAGTTCCGTAGCCCATGTGCTTGTTAAACCCGTAGACTGGAAAATCATTGTGGTATTGCTCCATCAGTTTGTCTCTGGCAACTTTTGCTAGGATGGAGGCCGCGGCGATGCATCTTAGTTTTTGATCTCCTTTGATTATGGTTTCGTGTTTCTGCCTCAATTTCTGCTTGTCCCTGCCGTCTATTACAATGTAGTCAGGTTTTATTTTTAGAGATTTGATGCAATTGCAGTTTGCTTCGAGGGTGGCATTTAGGATGTTTATTTTGTCTATTCTTGTGGGAGGTACAAAGGAAATCGCAAAATCGAGGGATTTTTGAGTGATTTGTTCAAAAAGAATTTCTCTTTTCTTCTTTGTGAGCTTTTTGCTGTCATTTAGTCCAGGGAGCTTTGTTCCTAGCTTTAGGATTACTGCCGCAGACACAACTGGACCGGCTAGGGGGCCGCGGCCAACTTCATCAATCCCGGCAATGCAAAAATAGCCCTTTCGTCGAAGCAGGGATTCTTTATTGCTAAAGCGGTGAGCCATTTATTGTAATTATTTTGCTTCCTCTTCCTTTGGAGCTTCTGCTGGAGCTTCTGCTGGGGCCTCCTCCTCAACCTTTTCTGGAGATTCTGCCTTCGCTTCTTCTTCTATGGGATTTTCAACTGGCGCTTCGGCTTGTGGAGTTTCAGAAGATTCTGCCTTCTCTGCTTCCTCTTTTGCTTTTATCTCAGCTAATTCTTCGATGGATTTCTCGACCTCCGCTTCTTCCTTCTCAGCCTTAACGAAGGATGCTTTTAGTCTTGCAGATTTACCACTTCTTTCACGCATGTAGTAAAGCTTTGCACGGCGAATCTTGGATAGCTTTGTAATTTCGATTTTAGCGATATTTGGCGAATATAGTGGGAAGATTTTTTCCACACCTATGCCTTCTACAATCTTTCTTACTGTAAAAGTTTTATCGGCTCCGTGTCCACTATTGATGGCGATTACCAATCCCTCGAAAATTTGGATTCTTTCTTTATCTCCTTCTTTAATTTTTTGATGGACTTTAACAGTGTTTCCAACTTTTACATTGGGAACTTTTTTTGTGGCGATTTCTTGAATGTCTTTTAGTTGAACCATTTTTCTTGATAAAATGCTAATGCAATATATAGAAGGGGAAAATTAAAATCAAGTCATTTATTGAATTTTTTCGATAATTATCTGATTTTCCGGATCTTCTTTGATTTCTTTGATGAATCTGTCTTTGAGGTCTAGACGATATTTGTAG
>Ga0180007_10007724_pt1 | contig 10101 bp, 10 predicted proteins | sample MM_PC_MetaG_FD_121122 | JGI IMG/M metagenome (GOLD analysis project Ga0180007, IMG submission 121122) | Groundwater microbial communities from the Aspo Hard Rock Laboratory (HRL) deep subsurface site, Sweden - MM_PC_MetaG | ecosystem: Environmental > Aquatic > Deep subsurface > Groundwater... | reverse complement strand
GTTTCACCATAAGGATCAACAGATTCTTTTCCTTTCTGTGCCGGCGATCTCTTATCAACAGTCTTTTCTAAATCCTCACCATTTCTTCCTGGTAATTCCACCATATTTTTATGTTAATCCAATTAATTTAACAAAAGGCATAGCTTCACTTTCATAAAGCTTTTCTTGCGCGATTATATCATAAATTATTATTTTTGTCAAGACTTCTTCTTGATTGATAAACAGTTTCTGGAAAACCAGGAGACCATCTTGGGGTGATTTGACAATACTTCCCAAACCTTCTTTAACCACTTCATCTTTATAAGAAAAATCGCTCTCCTTGGCGAGATAGTAGAGATTGTCCCGGTGGGTTAGATTAATCCCCTGTCCTTCAGCCGCCCAAGCGAAAGAAGTGTCTTCGGGGTTCCAATCCGGTAATTCTATTTTCTTGATTTCTTCTCTGGTGTCAAAATCAAATAAGTATAGAGCTGTCTTACTATCTTCCTCTTCTACCTCCTTTACCAAGACAGCCAGAATGTTTTCTATGGGTGACTTTCTTGCCTTCAGAGGGATTTTGTTATCGGAAAAGAAATCTGCCTTGAATCTTTCGGCTATTTCGTCTTTGGGATTTTGAAAGTAGAGATCTGTTGCTTCGTCTGGGCTTTTGCCGATAACAAAGAGATCGCTGCCTTCAAAAGAAAAACTATCGACTACAAGCTCGGAGCCGTCTTGGTTGCTAAACTTACCAAAGGTCTGATCTTCTGTGTCATAGAGAGAGAGTTTGCTTTGTCCTTCTTCGAGATATTCTGCTGCCAGATAGCGACTGTCATTTGAAAAGAGAGTTTGACGATAATTGAGTTTTCCTTCAAGATTGGCGGCCAAATGTGTCAGTCTATCTTCTTCTATTTCATAAAGAAAGAGGCCTTGTTTTTCTAAAGCCGGATCGGCAGATGAGAAAGATATGAGGCTGTGGTCATTATCAAGATCAGCTCCGGTGATGTTTTTCTCTTTGATAGTGGTGGCAATATAAGAAGCCTCTGAATCCAATTTCTGGATTTGAAGAGCCGTGAAATCAGCCGAGCTGACCATCACAACAAGCTCATTGTCTTCAAGAAATAGTTTCTCGCGGGGGATAACTTCTTGATCACTGAGGCTTTTGTTTTCAGCGTTTTCATAGAGCTGCTCGACAGCATTCTTGAGACCGGAAGCATCTTCGTCTGAAATCTGCTCTTCTTCTGCTGCCTGCTTTACTTGCGCCTCCCTCCAGACAAAATAAATAGTGGTCAGAGAAACCACTAATACAACCAGAAGAGACAAAAAAAGATAGCTCTGGAATTTTTGTTGTTTTTCTTTTTTAGTCTGTGTGCGTTCCTCCATTAATCTTTTTGTCTTTGGCTTTGATTGTAAAATAGTAAATAATGGCTCCAATCCAACCAGCCAAAACAACCACCAAAATCCAGGTTAATCTTTCGGTCTCGTCTTTGAACTGATGCTTGGCTACGTCAACTATCATAAAAATCCAAAAAACAAAACCAGCCACATTGAGAGCCATAATTCCAAAGAAAATCATTTGCCAGATCATCATGAAGCCACCAAAAATACCCATGAAAGCAACTCCAGCGGCATCTTCAGGCGCAGCCAGAGTTGAGATAGGAGCAATGAGAGCGACAATGATGAGAGCAGGGAGAATTTTTGTTTTCATGGACGTGATAGTGTTTTTATCGGGCGAAATGAGCAAAAGCTTTGTTGGCTTCAGCCATTCTTTGAATGTCTTCTCTTTTTTTGTATGCATTACCCTGTTTGTCTGAGGCTAGAATAAGTTCTTCGGATAACTTTTTGCACATAGGCTGACCTTTCTTTGCAGCTGAGGCGTCAATAATCCAACGCATCGCTAGAGTATTTCTTCTTTCACCGTGAACTTCGTAAGGAATTTGATAATTGGCTCCACCAATACGACGACCCTTAATCTCTAGTGATGGGCCGATGTTTCTGAGAGCAAGATCAAAAACCTCGACAGGATCTTTTTTGGTCTTTTCTGAAACAATATCAAAAGCGTCATAAACCACTCTTTTGGCCACAGTTTTCTTGCCATCTTTCATGACGTGGTTTATAAATTTGGCGACTAGTTCGTTGTTGAATCTCTGATCTGGGGCGATCTTCCTTTTTGATGCTTTTCCTCTTCTGGCCATTTGCTAATAGTTTAAATTATTCGTTTGATTCTTTTGAAGCTTCGGCTTTTTCTGCTGGAGCTTTTTTGGCAGGGGCACTTTTGTCACCACCGCTAGGTTTTTTGGTTCCGTATTTACTGCGGCTGCGGCTTCTACCTTCTACTCCACCGGTATCTAGACGACCACGGACAATATGGTATTTGACACCGGGAAGATCTTTGACTCTTCCACCTCTGATCATAACAATGGAATGCTCTTGGAGATTGTGACCTTCACCGGGAATATAGGCTGTGACTTCCATTCTATTGGTCAGTCTGACTCTAGCAATTTTTCTAAGAGCAGAGTTAGGTTTTTTGGGGGTGGTGGTGGTTACTTTGACGCAGACACCTCTTTTGAAGGGACATCCTTTGGGAAGGGTTTTGGATTTCTTTTGAACACTATTAAAAACCTTCTGTAAAGCAGGGGCTTTGGATTTCTTGATAGTTTTCTTTCTCTTTTTTTTGACAAGCTGATTGATGGTAGGCATGAAATAATGAGGTTTAGTAAAGTATTCTAAAACGTAACCCTGGTTAAAGGCTTTATCTTGGGTAATTATTGCAAAATGTTAATAACTAGTCAAGTGGATTCAAGAAGGAAGATAAAGGAAAATTGTATCATTAAAGACAAAAACTAAAAAATGGGTGGAATAAAAAGAAAATCAGTAACTCGTTGTAGCGCACCAAAGAGCGTAGCTAACAGCGAACCACCAAGGAGAACCAGCCCAATTAGCAAATAGAAACCATATTGTTGCAGAAAATCTCTGACGTTGGCTAGTGAGTTGGGCAGGACAAGGAAAAGAAGTTTGGAGCCATCGAGGGGTGGGATTGGGATAAGATTGAAGGCCATAAGGATGCCATTGACAAGGATAAGAAGATACAGAAAGTAAAACATAGCGTTCTCTGGGCCAAGACCGGTCAGAGGATAGACAAATCTAAGGACAAGTCCAAAAAGAATAAGCATTATCAGGTTAGAAGCTGGTCCGGCAAGAGCAATAATGGCCGGGCCAAATTTGGGATGCTTTAGATTGTAAGGATTGAACGGGACAGGCTTTCCCCAACCAAAACCGGCTACAAGAAGCATAAGGGTTCCAATCAGGCTCAGATGAGCTGCTGGATTGAGTGTCAGACGGCCCTCTTCTTTGGCAGTCATGTCTCCTAGAAAATAAGCCGCTAGAGCATGAGAAAATTCGTGGACGGTAATAGCGACAACAAGAGCCGCTGCCCAGGCCACGAACATGATAGGTTGTGATAAGAGAAAGTTAATAGGCACGAATTTGGTCTTGATTAGTCTTTAAGTTTGTGCTAGTTTAATTGTATCACTTTATCAATTCAACGCAAAAGATATGTCAAGAAGATGTGATCTCTGCCACCGTAAGGCATTAAACACTGCACGTAGAAGTCATTCTAACATCAAAATTAAAGTCAGGCAACACTTAAACCTGCAAAAAGTGACCATTGAAGGTCAACAGGTTAAATCCTGTACTAAGTGCTTGAAGACAATGGCCAAGACGAAGTAACTTCTAGTTTTATTGCAAATATTGAGACGCTCGTATGGGCGTCTTTTTTGATTTGCGTTGATCTATGAATTATTTGTTTATATTTGAAGTGCGATGCGCCAATTTGGACACGCCAATGGCGGTGTCCCTACATTGGGTCGTATGAATGCGACCCCGTACGGGGATATTATTTTATGGGAATTTCGAACCAGAAGGTGCTGCCCCTGTCTTCTTCGCTTTTGAATCCGATGGTCCCCTTGTGCTGTTTGACGTAATACTTGGCGATAGAGAGTCCTATTCCTGAGGCATCCGTGATCATTGCTGAAGCGTTGGTGGCTCTGAAAAAGCGGTCAAAGATGTATTTTTGTTCTGCTGGAGGAATGCCGATACCGTTGTCTTTGATTTCAAAGCGAATTCTGTTTGCTTTTTTGCTAATTTTGGCAGTAACCTTGCCATTCTCCTGGGTATAGTTGACCGCGTTGTTTGATAAATGCTCGAAGACTGATCTGATTTTCTCTGGATCAGCTTCAATTTTTGGAAGTGCTTTTTGAGGTGAAACGTATTTAAAGTCTATTTTTTTGAGTTTGCAGTTTTTCTTGCACGTAGTTAAGACCGATCCCCAAAGACTCTCGACAGAGATATTTTCTTTCTTGAGAGCTGTGCGACCCTCTTCTATATCCATAACCGTGAACAGATCATGAAGTCGTCTCAGAACTTCATTTTGAGCCTCATAGCTTGAGCGAAGAAAAACTTCTTGTTCTTTTTTGAGCTTGCCTAGCTCTCCCATGAGAAGAGTCTCGATATTCCACTTGATAGAATTGAGCGGGGTTCTAAATTGATGTGAGACAATGCGGATGAATTTGTTTTTGAGATCGCTGAGGTCTTTGACTTTGTCTTCACTTTGGCGACGACGAGTGACGTCAAAGCCATAAATATAAACGTAATTACTTTTACTAATCGGAACAATGCTGAGAGAATAGAAATCCTGCTGACGTCTGATTTCTAGCTCTTTAACTTTTTCTAGTTTTAAAGCTTCGGCAATGGAGCGCTTCCAATGGGGCGGTACTTTTTTGCCTGGAACACACTTCCATGACTTGAGGATGAAATCTGAGGCTTTGTTGGCATATATGAGGACACCCTGATCGTCAACTTTTAGAACTGGAAATGGATTCTCTTCTGGGAATTTGGCGAGATCTGCTGGAGTTTGCTTCTGTTTCATAGGTAGTCTTATTAAATATCTTCTTCTTGATTCTTAATCTTGAGAATTTGTTTTGAATACTAGGAGCAAGAAGAATTAAGGCAAAGAATTTAGGATAAGAATTAAGGAGAAATTTGGCAGGCAAATTCCTCGGGCTGGCGGGATTTGAACCCACGACCTCATCGTCCCGAACGATGCGCGCTACCACTGCGCTACAGCCCGCCTGGTTTTATTATAGACTTCTTTCTTGAAATAAAAAAGAGGCAGGAAACCTCAATGCAAATCCTTTACCCATTACTTTGTCATCGAATTTATTAAGCCAGACAACATCTTGGCGATACCAAGTATTTGATTATACAATCTAGAGAAGTCTTTATCATTAACTATTCCTTCTATCTTCAAAATTCTTAGCAGGGCAACGCACTCATTTGCCGAACCTCGTGAAATTACATAGAAATTCTTTTTGTCTTTCTTGCTATATTTGCCAGCTCCTTCGGCTATGTTGAGAACTATACTCATCGCTGCTCTTCGCAACTGATCTTTTATGCTTTTATCAATCCTCTTATCCTGAAGTATTCTAATAATTTCTACATAAAAGTGTTCTGACTCTTGATAGACAGGGAATTTTTCAAAATCAAACATGCATCTTTCTCCTTAATTCTTAATCTTAATTCTTTTCCTTGCCTTAGGAATTTGTTTTGAATACAGGGACAGGAAGAATTAAGGCAAAGAATTAAGATTAAGAATTAAGGAGAAATTTGGCAGGCAAATTCCTCGGGCTGGCGGGATTTGAACCCACGACCTCACGCACCCCATGCGCGCGCGCTACCACTGCGCCACAGCCCGATTTCTTTTTCTATTCTTTCATTTATTGCCAGGTTTGGCAATAAAAAAACCTGCACTGCTCTGGTGAGAGTGCAGGTTCTGCGGACACGGGGAGGGGTGATTAGTTAGAAGGGAGAGAAGCTTGGAGGTAGCTCCGATCGTTGTCGCTCTTCTCTCTCTTTCGAATTATCTTGTTCTTGGGCCAGACTTGCCTCCTTCTCTCCAGGATTCGATACTGGTTTTGCGGTATCTTTCTTAACATCCTTTAGCCTCTGCCGATCCAGGTCATCCCCTTTAAAAAATTCTCGAGTCATTTGCCTTCCTCCTTGGAAACAAATAAAAAAGCCACCAGTTTATCCGGTGGGCTTGTTTTGATTAAAAGTTATTTTTAATCAAAACAAGCCCATCTGAGAATGATGAGATCTATAATTACTAGTAAGTTTGATCTTGATTGTTTCTGCATTTACTTGCTTGAAAATGAATATTGAAATGAATTGATTTTAAATAGGTGAGGCAGAGAAATCAATAATTTCTCTGCCTCGGCAAAAATTTTCAGCCTCCTTTCTCTGGTACTGCCTTCTCTGGTTTTAGACTATCGTGGGCCGTCTTGAATCCTCTGCAAAGTCCCTCAACTTTTGGTGTCCAATACAGAAACACCAAGCGAGACCCCTCTTCTAGGTCCGGCTTCTCACGTATTATGAGCTCGCCTTCGCCCGTATTGAGAATTTTGGACCCCGTGAACCTTTCTTCTTTAGGATTCTTCATTTTTTCACCCCCGGAAACAACGGGCAGGTTGCGCACTTATTCGCGGTCGAACAGTTCCTCCTGCTTCGCTTCGGACAATTCTGATACACCCTCTTAGCGATCTTACATCGCTTGCTTTCTTGCCTCTTGTTTTTTGCCAACTTCCCTTCCTCCTGGAAAAATCTCTGGCACCTTGCCAGAGAAAAATGTACATGAAAAAACTCGCATAGTGCGAGGTTTATTTCATAATTCTTTTCTAATTCCGAAATAAACCTCGCTAGCGAGTCCAGAGAATAATAAACAATCCGATAAGTTTATCGGCTACTTTTGACCCAGATTGTGTGGAAGATGTGCTGGTCATATAGTTTGTTATTCTGTGTATCATTATACTGACACACAGATAATCGTCAAGAGAAATTGTGGATAACGAGCGTTAAGGAGAAAAGGACACGCCAACGGCGTGTCCGTACGAAATAATGCCCCGTAGGGACACGCCGCTGGCGTGTCCTCTTTCTGCCTTGTGCGTTCTGCAAAAAGACGCCCCCAAAAGGGAGCGTCCAAGAAATTTAATCTAATGAGAATTTATTTGGAATTGCGTTGATTTGGACGCGCCAGAGGCGGCGTCCCTACGGGATTAAATGAATTTAATCGCGCCAATACAAAAATGTTTCGTCAATCTTTTTGTAATCAAATAATTCGTCTTCTTTGAAAAATCTTTCGATTTCCATTTTGGCATTTTCTAGTGAGTCGGAAGCGTGAATTAGATTTCCTGGGGTAGCCATGGCCATGTCGCCGCGGATGGTTCCAGCGTCAGCTTCGGCTCCTTTGGTGGCGCCGGTGATGAGACGAACAGCGTTGATGCATTCATCGCCCTCAAGAACCATGCCTAGAACCGGGGATTGCTTCATGTATCTTTTGAGGCCATCAAAGAAAGGCTTGTCTTTGTGATGCTCATAGTGCTCTTCTAGCATGACATCACTGAGTTGAATCATTTTGAGGCCAACAATTTTGAGGCCCTTTCTTTCAAAACGAGTGATGATTTCTCCCATGAGATTTCTTTGCAAAGCGTCTGGCTTGCAAATAATAAGAGTTCGTTCTGTAACTTCTGCCATGTGTTTATAACTATAACTTATTAAATAAATCCTTGGTCTTGCGGCCAAGTTTTTTGAAAAACTTTTTGTTCTTTTCGGCGTTAAAAAACTTCTTGTAGTCTACATCTTTGTGTAGCTTGTTCTTGAATTTGGTTCTGAGCGAGTCTTTGAAGTATTCTTTCATAGACTCATGGTAAAAAGCAATCAACTTGATAGTCTGCTTCTCTATTGAGAGCTGAGCTCCGATTTGCTTGGAAGCTTCGCTCATTCTCTTTCTTAAATCATCATCCTTGAGTATCTTTGAAATCTTGTCGGCAAACTTTTCTGAATCATTATCTGGAATAGTGTAACCGTTAACTCCGTCCACCATGACTTCTGTCAGGCCCTTATCTTCTAACATAACTATTGGCAGACCAGAAACGGCCGCCTCTAGGAGAGAAAGGCTTTGGGTGTCTGTTAGAGAGGCGAAACAAAAAATGTTTGAACCAGCATAAGCCTCTCTAACTTCGATCTTCGACTGTTGACCCAGAAACTTGACATGTTGACTAACATTTTTTTGAGTACCTTCTGCTTCTAGCTTCTCTCTTTCTGGACCAGCTCCAACAATAACCAAAAGAATGTCTGGATTTATTTTGGCTAGCTTCTGGGTGACCTTGATTAGAAACTTGATATTTTTTTCTTGGCCTAGCCTTCCAACAAAAATTAAAACTTGTTTTTCTGGGCTAATGTCTTTCTTCTGCCGAAAAGATTTCTTGTCTATCCCATTAAACACCTTAAGATCAATGCCTGTCGGAATGACGTTAATAGGATTCTTGACTCCATAGTCTTCCAAAACAGTCTTCATTTTGGCTGATGGAGCAATGATAGCTTCACATCTTCCTGGATGAAGAAGGGAGATCTTTTTGATGGCTTGCATCAGGATTCTGTCAGCATTTTTTTGTTTGCTGAGAAAGCTGTGTCCAGAATATTTCTCGTAGAAAGTGTGATAAGTATGTACTACCGGAATATTGAGAGTGAACCCCACAAAACTGGCATAGAAGCCCATAATGAATGGAGTGTGTGAGTGAATAATATCCAAGTCAAAATTACCAAAGTTCTTGAAGACTTTGGCCGAAACTGGAAAAGTCATTTTGAATTCTGGAAAGATATCCTGACCAGCTGATTGGAGACGATAAATCCCCTGCTCATTTTCTTCTGGGGTGTTGAGTCTTTTGTCGTCAGTCGGAGCAAAGATATAAACGGTGTGCCCTTGCCTCTCTAATTCTTGCTTGAAGAGATCTATAGAAGTCTCGACACCGCTATAACCTGGCCGGTAAGTATCAGTAAAAAAGCCAATGTTCATTGCTTGTAAAATTATCTATGCGGATATTATATAGGAGTCAAGCGAAAAAGAAAAGACCTGATTGCTGTCAGGCCTTTCTTGTAAAAGAGGCTTATTTCCCAAACGTGGCCTTGACTTTCTTTAATAATTTGTGTGCACTCTGTTTTGTTTTGCGCCAATCTACATGCTCAATTACATAAGCAGAAGTTAGCAAGAGAGCCGAGATTATAAGGGTGACTAGGGAGAAGCTGAAGACATAATGGAAGAAATTGTTGGAGATAGTCAGTATCAAGTCTCTGATAATTTGCTCCATCTCAAAGGTGGTGCTAAGAACCAGGGAATTGAAATAAATATCGGCAATTCTTCTGGCAATGAAATTAATAAACAGCATCAGAAGAGAAGCAATCATAAAAGGAACACTCGCCCACTTTAGAAGTGAAGCCACGTTTCTGAAGCGGATTAGGCAAAGAAGCAGTAATAAGAAGGTCATGATCCCTAGCGAGCCCCACTTATACATAGGGACATCATGAATGAAAGTTCTGAGAGCATAGAAGATTTTGACATACCGCTCAACATCATTGGTGAGAGTCACAAGTTGAGTTTCCATTTCTTCAACATCGGCTCGGCTGGCCTTGAGCTCGGCTCTAACCTCGTCTATTGATTTGTTGACCTCGCTGCAATCAACTTCTGGAAAGAAAGCGATGATGAGATTTTCTTCACAGGTCGGCAAACTGTTTTCTAGCATAGCTAGAGTACTGCTGGCATTGACTACATACTCATCTCTAAAGGTGTCAAGAAAATTGATAATTTTGGTAGAATCACCTGGAGTAGACATGTAGACCATCGCGTCATCGACCAAAACTTCCGTTTCGTTTTGAAGCCATTCTGGCGTGACTAGTTTCTGGAAGACATAGATAGTACTTTTTCTAATAATGAAGTCAAAAAAGTCATCGTTTTGATTTTCTGTTTTGAGAATGATGGAAGGCACGCCATCGCTGACGAGTCGATTGTAGGTGTCGGCCTCAACGAAGCTTTGTTTATAGTAGTCCGCATTGAAGAGAGTGGCTTCTAGGGTTGAGAAGAATAGAAGACTGAGGAAAACCGGGACAAGTAGGGTAACGATGATAGTTGAGAGACCTTTTTTGAGTTTGGCGTGTTTGTCTGTTTGTTTTTTGTGTTTTTTTTGGGTAGCTTTTTTGGTAGTGGACATTTTGTGTTTTGTTTTTTTGGAGTTAATATCG
>Ga0180007_10007723_pt1 | contig 10103 bp, 6 predicted proteins | sample MM_PC_MetaG_FD_121122 | JGI IMG/M metagenome (GOLD analysis project Ga0180007, IMG submission 121122) | Groundwater microbial communities from the Aspo Hard Rock Laboratory (HRL) deep subsurface site, Sweden - MM_PC_MetaG | ecosystem: Environmental > Aquatic > Deep subsurface > Groundwater... | reverse complement strand
TTTTATTGCCTGATGCTCGGACTGGTAACATAAATAATTTCCTGTATCAAAATATATATGCGCACATTATACAATAAAAAAAAATAAATTTCTATATCAATTAAATTATGCGCGGGTATATATCAATTGTTGCTAATAATCTTACAAAATAATGTATTATTTCCCATCGATATTGTCATCTAACCTTTTTAGATTAAATTTAATTAGTTTATTTCTTTTACAGGATTCTATCGCCCGAAAAAGCATAATCGAAGGAATTGCCCCTTCGAAAAAACCTGTATCGAAGGACGCGTTTCGCTTCAATGCTCCTAGAAAGTGGAGGTTTTCATTAAACATTCCATCTTCGGTAAATGTGTATGATGATTCCCGGTTATCCTCATTGAACTTGAAAATAGTAAAGCGATTTGCCAACACTGCTGATTTACCATCACCGCTGGCCTGAAAGTAAAATTTTGACACATGAGGCATGGTTCCATTGTCATTAATTTGAAGTGCACCGGAGACACCATTTTCAAAATTAAATATTGCAGAGAGGCTTTTGGGAATCTCGGTTCCTGGTTGAGATACTCCCATTGCCATAACTGCGCAAGGTAGACTGCCGGCCATAAAATGTAGCGCATCAGCAGCATAAACGCCCTGACACAGGATATGAGTGCCTTTTTCAGGAGTTCCGAAGCGATGATTAATCCAAGGGTTATCTGCGACCTGCGCAAAAAGTTGTTGTGGATTTGTAATGCACTTTTTTATTTCACGCATACCGGAATTATACCTTGTTTTATATCCGGCAAATACTCTAATTTTGTATTTTTGGATAAGATATCTCATTTTATAAAAATCTTTTTCTTTAAGTGTAAGAGGTTTTTCTAGAAAAACAATTTTACCGGTTTCTTTGAATAGTTCCAGATAGTGAAGAGTCCAGTCATGACCCATACAAAAATACACGATGTGTACGTTCGGATCTGATATGATTTTTTGTACATCCGTTGTCGCGTATGTGCCTTTGTGCTTTGCAGAAAGCTCGTCAGCATTATTAGACTTTAGATCGAAAAATGCGTATAACTCAGCTTCCAAAGACATTTGACTTAGCACCGCGCAATGAGCTCTTGCAATATTTCCACACCCAAGAATGGCAATTTTAAATCTGTTCATAAGATAATTTTAACATTAATCTTTAACGAAAATCCATGATTTGAGGTGTTGTATTCTTCAAAAAATTAATATCAATATAAAAAAAATCTAAAACGAAGCTATAAAAGATTCTGAATATACAGCAGTAATATAAATTACTGACCCACCACACACTGAGGTAGTCCTGTCTCAAGACTTTTAAGTAATGTTAATGCTATCTGGGTACTTAGAGCACCAGCAGCCCCATCTGCATTGCGAGGAACCGTACCATCTAGAAACGACCTGGCAAAGTGCTGAACCGATCCTTCCCACCCCTTGTCCCCGACAAAATTCCAGCTATCGGGATTAAGATCGGTAAATGTCTTCGGGTCAAATTGGTAGGGTGTGGGACGACGGACATCCTCTAATACCATTCCAAATGGTTTCCATTCATCCTCCTGTTCTAAAATCTTTTTCATTTTGTAGGATTCATAAAAATCAAAACCATAGGTAAAAAGGTCATCATTGTGTTCTTGTCGGTATGCACCATAAAGTCTGTCATACTCTCCTTTGAAACCCCGAACCCGCATATCAATAAAATCACTCACTGTAATACTAGTATAACTCCCGAAGATTTCCATGTATTCTTTCCAGTGAGCATAACTGCCCATTGAGCCGCATATTAAGGAAACCCGGGATCCTTCAGGGTACTCAAGAATACATGTATTATTTAAAAATCGATCGCCGCTCATAAACACACGTTCCGGACCGGATCCAAACATCCAACTGATTAGATCAAGAATATGACAGCCCTCATAAAGTATACGTTCATGTTTTGAGTAAAAACTATTCGTCGCGTTTTTCTGCGGACTTGGAAACATCAGCCTGTAGTTGATATACCAGGGCTTTTTTACGTTTTGCATAAGCCTAAGTGTCTCCTGGTATGCTGGTGCAAATCGGCGATTAAACCCAATCGCGAGCCGGCCGGTACTTTGCTTTTCAGCGGCCAGTACCATTTTGGTCTCGTCGATCGTTTCAGCCATCGGTTTTTCACATAGTACCCATTTACCGACGTTTAAGCATTCTACAATCATTTTTGCATGCAAGTTTTGTTTTGTTCCAATGATTACAATGTCTATTGCCGGGTCGTCAAGAATCTTATGATAATCTGAAGTAATATACCCCACAGACATTTTTGCTGCATGGGATTGGAGACGGGACTTGTCAAGATCAGCTATTGCTGCGATTTCAGTGTACGGGCAGTCACGTACGGTTAATAGATGATGCGTACTAATAAAAGCTCCCACCCCAATAAAAGCAACACGGGCACATTTTTTCTCATTCCTGGTTTTATTCATAATTTTTTACCTCCAAGGTTTTGTTTTAATATGATAATGTTTCTGAAATCCATTATATATTTTGTAAGATTTATTTCAAGAACATGAGTAACTATTAAATAATGGTTGATTAACATAATTCAATTCTTAATATGTTTTACTCAGTCGATTCATTTCTATTTTTATATTGATTAAAAAAAACATGATTTAAATAATATTTATAGTTTGAGTAGAGCGTATTGATAGCAAGCCCGTACAAGACATGTTCATCCATATTTACCGCGTATCTGATTTGAATTTGATTAATTCCATTTAATTTTTTTTTTTTAAGTTTTTTACTAATAAGCAAGGGCATTTTAGTTCGATAACAGTCAGTTTCGATTCCGCCAATGAGATAAATTGTTGTGGCACCGGTTAATCCATAAAGATATGTTATCATCTCTGTAAGCTTGTCGATTATAACATTGACAACATCACAATATCCGTGCGTCTCAGCATTCTTAAAAATATTTTCGATAATAATCATCTTTTCTCTGATCTTTCCTGGCAGTACAACTGTACACGGGATACAAAACTGCTCATGTTGGTTATTTGGTGTTGAGGTTATTACTCCGTTCCTTGCTGTTGCAATAAAAAACCGTATTTCATATGACTGATTTGTTTTAATTGCGTGTGTCGAATAAATAAGTGCTGTATTTTTAACACTAGTGCCGCGCATTGACCAACTTTCGGCAATCAAAGCTGCCTGAGATTCTGTTGAAAATTGCACCGATGATGATAGAATCTGTGATACTTCTTTCAGATTTTCATTACTGAAAAAAACATATGGTTTTTTAGATGAACATCCGGAGTAGATAATTTTTTTATCATATCCACTTTTGAAAAATCGACTATTAAAGGTGATCCCTGAAAAAGCAATAGTATTTTCAGTTTTAATTTTTTTCAGAATAGTAATAATTGTTTGATAAGAATTTGGAAAATCCGCTTTGTATTCCATATGTTTTACGTAATTTCCTGTGTAATCACAGATTAATACTTTATATGTGTCTCTGACTTCACTGTAACTGAAACCAATGCCATATTGATACTCTTTGTTTAATTGGAGTAATTTTTCAGGTGGACCAAATGGATTCTTTACTTCAGTCCTCGGTATAAGCTGTTTTTCTTCCAGCATTTGTCTTGTATATTTTGTAACGGTTGAGCGAAACAATCCCGTCAGATCAGCGATTGATTTTCTGGAAACCTCTCCGGTGTTTAAAATGGTATCCAGAATTAAAGAGATGTGGTACTTTTGATACATAGAATCAGAAAGTTTAAAGTCTGACCATCTCAAATAATTTTTTCCTTCTTCATCAGCCATTTTTCCTGCTTATATCGTTTTTAGTGTTTTAACAAAAATTATATGGACCCTTGACATTAATTCAAATTGCGTATATAATTCATACTGTTAATTATAATACAAAATAATTAAAAAAGCAAGTATAATTTTTTATATTATATCAAGGAAACAATATGAAGAATCTTCAAGTCATTCTAATCATTATCAGCATGCTCCAACTCTCGGGGGAAAAATATCCCACTGGGGTAAAAGAACAAATGCGTACCATGAGCGATAACACCCCTGAATCTTCCGAGATGAAGTACATTCCGGTAGAAACTCAAATGATTTTTGATATCAGTAACACTTCCTATGGTCTCGATCTGCTTGATAATGTGGAAATTGTCTGGATCGAACTTTCCAGTATAGGATATTCCTCTGGTAAATGGTGGAAAAATGCTGCCGGAGTGCGTGGGGGGATAGATTTTGACCTTAATGATATTGAAATATATATTAGTGATAATAATACTATCTATGAAAGAATTGAGGTTATCTCAACCAAATTCACTACCGAATCCTCTTCATATAAAAAAGTTATTACAATTGAAGTGGAGCCTGCATATGCACAATATCTAAAAGTGCGTTATATCGGTCCAACCGGCAATCCATATACCTTTGCTTTTGATACGAGTGCGCGTGATTACCGGTATATAAAAGTATACAATAGTGACTATGCAAATGATAAAATCCGCGAAATGTCTGAAGCCAAATCCTCGGAAGCTGCCCCAGTTATAACAATACTCAAAGATCTCTGTCTTGAAACGATACTGATAAAAGATCAAAAATCACATGGGTTGATTGTTATCCCGTCATCTGGAGTCTACAGTGCCTTGGCAAAACTGATTCAGGATGAAATAAAAAAACTTACCGGGGTGCTAATCCCGATAGGTTCTGACAACTCTCCAGATTCCGTACTGCCGATAACAAAAAACATTATAGCTTTAGGAAATCGCTCTTCAAGTAGGCTAATTTCTGATCTCTATAACAGACACTACACCTTACTTGATTTAAAATACCCTGGAAGGGAGGGGGCAGTCGTGAGAACCCTTCATAACCCTTTTGGTAATAAAAACAATGTCATACTCATCGGTGCCAGCGACTTTACCGGAATGCAAAAGGCTGTCTCGTTATTTAATAAGGCTTTAAAAGAAAAAAACAAAGGGAAACCCGGCGAACTGATACTGGGCAGACTAATGGAAATACAATTAGGACAAGGCGTAAAAAACCTTCCGAATGTGAAAAATTACGGCCAGTACAAAATATGGAATGAATCAGTTGGTTACGGTTCAAGCTATTTCGGATGGAATGATTTAAGTAAATTGATGGCTATATATTATATGACAGGTTCTGAACCCTTTGCCCGTGAGTTTATCAGAATGGTTAAGGAAAAGCCTGAATTAATTACCAGCGAATATCATTATTGGTTTTTATATTCCATCCTTTATTGGGAGTTAATTGAAGAATCTCCTCTGTTTAGTGATGCAGAGAGAATATACATCACACAGTTATTTGCACAGAATTTTGACTACAAAAAAGAAAATGGCAATGCCTACATGTGCTTGAAATACCTTGGTGCCGGAAAAAAAACTGACTATATCCCAAGTCGTCATCAACAATGGGCACTGGTAAATCTTTTTGCTCTTGGACGGTATTTTGATAAAGATTATCCGGATCCTATCTGGAAGGAGTGTTTAAGAAGCTGTAAAACGTGGTATTCTTCTCTGAACAACTACGCATGGTTGGAAGGTGAACCTGACAGTAATCATTGGTTATCAACAAGCATCGAACCGTTGATTACCTATCAACTATTAAGCGGAGATACTAATGCAGAAATTATTAAAAACACCCGGGATATTCTTAAAAATCAGCAGATAGTTATTTCCGGTTATCCAGCGGGATATCATATAGATCCTGATAACCAACAAAAAGCATCAGGACTTGATTTCGCAGCGCTTTCTTATCTCACTCGTGTTGGGTATATTTTAAATGATGGACGATGGCAGGACTACACGAAACTTACCGGTCTCGATGTATCTTCCTTCAGACTTGGACAATCCTTCTGGAATGACATCCCAATGAATGAATCATTAAGCTGTCGAAATACCTGGTTACTCAATAAGCCATGTAAAGCTGAATTTAATTCTTCTGGGTGGCCTAAAAAATCTATTTATTTTGAAAATGCATTTAAGACAGCCTCGTTTAGAACGAGTGACTCAATATTAAACGGAGACTACCTGCTTATAGACGGCTGGGGCAGGGGTGAGCGTTTACCCTTTCATGCATTGAGTGTACTTGAACTTTGGTTAGACCGGATTTGCATACTTGAAGGGTATTATAACCAAGTTTTTGTGTATAATTGCGGCACAATGCCAAAGTCCCAGCCTCGGGAGGCAGAGGTTATTGAATATCATTCCACGGACGACACTGCATATATTAAAACACGATTACCAGATACGGAGTTTTCCGCCCTGGAAAGATCCATCATTCTCCGAAATAAAACATATGTACTTTTTCGGGATCGAGTCATTTTTCTGACTAATAGCGACAACATGGTTGTCTCTACAAAGTGGGAGACAAGGTTTCCCAATACAGTGGCAAAAAATAAAAATGCTATTTTTGTTTCTGGAAAATATCCTGAAACATCAAGAGGCTGGAGATGTATCAGCAGCCTTCCGCGAGATATTGAATTGGAAATTATACCCCAATCTGATGTCAGCAGTTGTATAATTGATTTGCCCGCGTATAAAACATTGCTTTTTAAAGCAACAAAAATGGGCTCATACCTGGATATTGATTTTACACTTGACCAATCAAAAACAGATCCGCTGATTATATCGTTATTGGATTACAGCAAAAGAGGAATATATAAAGTTTATCTAGATGGAATAGAAGTCATTAGCAACTATGACCACTATACAGATGGCTCTGTCAGGAAAAATGATATCGAGCTGAAATCAAATGGGCTTGGGAAGGGAAAACATAGGGTGCGCATTGAATTAATTGGAAAAAAACATACCGATGAAATGTGCACGATGGGCTTTTGCGGTCTCAGTTTTATATCAAAAAGTAAGGCCGATATAATAGATGTTCTTTATAGTATTACACCGTCCTACGATTGTAATATAAATCAGATCAGCGATTCGATACAGGATGTTATCTGGAGTTCTCCGGTGAAAAAATTTCATACAAACGTATTTTTTACGCTTATAGGGAAAACCGATCATATCACCGGAAATGGGATAGCATTATTCGGAAACCTAAGCTATTACCCAGGGAAATCGCCTGTTCTGGTTGTAAATGGTGATTATAAAAAAGACATTAAAGGTGATCTTACTATTTTAGAAAAAGATCATCTTTATGGAAATGGACTTACTTCTATTTTTGACTTTGTGAGCTCCTCTGCCCCGATAACTATTGACTGGGATTTAAGCAATGGCAAACTGAATATTATTAACTCAGATAAAATAAAATCAACCCAAATAACAATCAGACTAAAAAAATCTGACAAAAATTTTCCATCTATAACATATGTAAAAAGTGGTATTCCTATGCTTGAGCTTTCCCCGGGGCATCATGCGTTTACCGGAGTATTTCCTGATTTTATTTTAAATAACACTATTGATGAAATTGTCACACATCTGTCAAGTAACAGACTAGAGACGAAAAATATTTCAAAAATTGGTACTGTTGACATATCCAAAAATAACTACGCTATACTTTCTCCTTTTAAAATAGAAAAGACATTCGGATCGGTTACCCATCTTGTTCATGCGGGAGCAGCAGAAAAAAATAAAATTTATGCAGCATTTTCAAACACTATAAACTTCTATTCACCTGAAGGAATGTTATTATCAAAGGTTTCAACAGATTCAGCAATCAAGGCCCTTCATTTCTGGTCTGAAGCGGGACTACTATTAGCGGGATGTCAAAACGACAAAGTATATGCATTTAACAATCAAGGAGAAACAGAATGGATATATGTTTCTAAAGAACCGGCTGTTGTTACGGAAATCGCTAAAAAAACTGTTTGGAGCCGAGATCATCCCGCTGAAAATAAAGGTGTACACGCTCTTTACTCGGGGATTTTCCTGGATGAAAAAAGCCAGGCTTTTATCGGGAGCGCCTCAGCGATTGAAATTATCGATAATAATGGAAAGTTAATTACCAATATGCCTCAGTGGTATGGGCCGGTTACCCTGTTTGCTCTTATAGATGATCCGAATGGCTCCAGGAATTTACTAGCTGAAACAACTCCAAGCCTGAAGGCTCATCTCGGTATTATTAATAGTAAAACCCTCAATCCCTTCCCGAGGGGATATGTTTATCCTCCGCCGGAACAAGATTTTGTAAAAAGCATGTATTGTAACCGAAGTCATATATTTTATGAGGATTTTAATGGTGATGGCGTTAAAGATGTCATGAGTGAAATTAATGGTGTTTGGAACCGCATCACTGTATGGAATACAACCGAAAAACATACAGATTCCGGGGGTTGGTGGATGGGACGCTTACCTGACCATGATCTTGATCCAGACGTACCTCGCGGTAAACCCATGTCTGGTATAGTTTTCGGGCCTGGTCAGCTCACACCAGCAAAAACCGTTCTTGCCGTAGATGTGGGAAAACTCTCTGGAAAAGCCGGCGCAGATATTGTCGTCTCGCTTGTAAATGGGGTTGTATTGGCCATGACTGGTACTTGTGAAATCCTCTGGTCAAAAACTTCGGCGTCACCGATTGATTTTTTAAAAACTTTGACCACTTCTCCAAAAACAAAATCCCATATTATTACCTGTTCAAGAGCTGGTTTAATTACCGTATATGATAACCTCGGCACAGTGCAAAAGATCTTTGATACGAAAAACACACCAACCGCAATAGATGCATTGCACGTTGGCAAAAATCACATTGTCATTGTCAGCTATAAAAATGGTTTTCTCTATTTTTTCCAAATTTAACACGGAGGAAAACAAATGCGTCTGTTAAAAGTTTCGGCAATCGGCTGTCCTTATATACAAACTCCTGAAGGCAATGATAAATTTATTTTATCAAAAATTTGTTCACACCTTAAGGAACAAATTGAACAAGTGTTGCCAGATAAACCTGACATAATCGTTTTACCTGAACATGCAGATTTGCCATGCGGCCTTTCCGACGATAAAATCACCAAATACGCGGTTGCTACTGAAAATATAAGACTTAGTTTCATGTCCGAAATTGCTCAGGGAAATAGTTGTCACCTCGCGTATAACTCCATAGTTTGCCGAGAGGATCAATTAAGAAATGCGACCATGATCCTTGGGAGAAATGGCGAAATATTAGGAGAATATTATAAAAATTACCCGACTATTTACGAAATGGAAAATGGAATTGTCCCGGGTAATGAAACGCCACTTATTACCACAGACTTTGGGACATTGGGATGTTTAATCTGTTTTGATCTTAACTTTCCGGATTTGCGAAAAAAATACAAGTCGCAAAGTCCGGATCTTCTTATTTTTTCATCAATGTACCATGGTGGTCTAATGCAAAAAGTTTGGGCTTATGATGTGCAGGCTCATTTTGTGGGTGCAATCGCACGTAATGAATCAACAATTCTTACACCATCGGGTGAAATGCTTGCTTCGAATTCAAATTATTTTCCATACGTTACTACAAATATTAATCTTGATTGTGGACTATACCATATAGATTATAACAATACTAAATTTGTAGAAATTAAAAAAATATACGGGCGGGCAATTTCAATATCCTGCCCATCCTACCTTGGATCTGTATGCATTTTCTCTGAAGATAAATCTATTTCAATTAAGGATATTGAAAAGAAATTTAAGCTTGAGCCATTGGATGAATATTTGTCACGATCTCGTTATCATAAAGAATTGAAAACACAGAGCTCTACCAAATTCACTTGAACAACGACAATTCCAGCATTCGTGGAAAGTCAAGCAGATGCTGCGGGAGCAAAACTAAACAAGCCAGCCCTTCCATACTACGGTTTTGGCATGGCTCTTCCTGTTTCGGTAACAGACAGGTTTTGTTTACAAGGATTAATTTTAAAAACAAACTACCATTTCCTAACAACAATGTAAGGCTCACGAAAACTCCTCTACGAGGAGACTGCTTTGGTTGGTGACAAGCATTGTTTTGGCATGCCCGGCGCGCCGGCGGAAGAAGTTCAGTCCGCAGCGGAAATTGCATGTATACATGATTTTATCAGAAGCCTCCCGTCCGGGTATAATACCCATGTACTGCAGCATGGGGTTAACCTGTCCGGAGGGCAA
>Ga0180007_10007722_pt1 | contig 10104 bp, 7 predicted proteins | sample MM_PC_MetaG_FD_121122 | JGI IMG/M metagenome (GOLD analysis project Ga0180007, IMG submission 121122) | Groundwater microbial communities from the Aspo Hard Rock Laboratory (HRL) deep subsurface site, Sweden - MM_PC_MetaG | ecosystem: Environmental > Aquatic > Deep subsurface > Groundwater... | reverse complement strand
TTCATTGTTTTTTGAGGCATCTGACTTAGATCCGCCGGCATTTAACAAAGCAACAAAAAAAATAATTCAGGGTTCTCAAACCCAGATCATGGCGGCCGGAAAAAAGAAATCAGATCAGGTTGAAGAACCTGTGTCAAGTAAAGATAAAAAACCGACCATGGAAGAAATAATCTTTGGGTCGGAAAAAAAATATACAGGGGAAAAAATCAAGCTGGATTTTTATGAAACAGATATTAAGAATGTATTCAGGATCCTCAGAAGTGTTGGAAAGCTTAATTTCGCAATCGACCGGGATGTTCAAGGGAAAGTGACCTTAACCCTTGAAAATCCGGTTCCCTGGGATCAGGTGCTTGATCTTGTTTTAAGGATGAACAGCCTTGGAATGAAAAAAGAAGGAAATGTTATCCGCATTGCAACCATTGATACATTGAACAAAGAAGAAAAACTGATGCAGGAAACCATTGTTGCCCGGCAGAAATCCTTTGAACAAAAAAAGAATTTAGAACCATTGGCAACCGAATACATCCCTGTAAATTATTCTGATGCAGAAGCGGATATCCGGCCCCATATAGACCAGATCCTGACAAAAGACAGGGGTAAGATAAGCGTTGATAAACGGACCAATATGATCATCATCACGGATACCCAGGCCACGATTGATCAGGCCCGGGAAATTATTTTCCGATTGGATAAAGTTACCCCGCAGATCATGATCGAGGCAAAAGTGGTTGAGGTGACAAAGGATTTTTCACGGGAGTTGGGAATCGGGTTGAGCCTTACAGAGAGGAATACACCAACAGCAGGTGTTTCCGATTTTACGGTGGCATTGAATCATCCCATTACATCGCCTGTTAATTCCGGCACCTTTAATTTTTTCAGATTGTTTGGTTCCAGTCTTACCGCTTTAAATGCGCAATTGGCAGCATCTGAAATCAAAGGGGATGTCAAGGTCGTATCATCCCCCCGAATTCTTACTTTGGACAACAAAAGTGCAAAAATAAAACAGGGCCTTGAATATGCATATCTCGAGCGAGATGACACAGGCGGGTCTTCCGTTAAATTTAAAAATATTGATTTGCTTCTGGAAGTTACCCCCCATGTGACACCGGATAAACGGATTGCAATGAATGTCTATCTGACTAAAAATGATATTGACTCTGTAACCAACGGGGTCCCCTCTCTTTCAACCAATGAAGCACAGACAGAGCTTCTGGTGAACAATAACGATACCATTGTCATTGGTGGAATCGTAAAAACAACAGATAACAAGAGCAGTACAGGAACCCCTTTCATTTCAGGAATTCCTTTTTTCGGAAGGCTTTTCAGGACAGATCTTGATCGAGATAAAAGAAACGAACTGTTGATATTTATAACCCCGTCAATTGTTCAACTGGAGCAGAAAAGAAATACGTCATCATCAACAATGGATTAATTCAGCTCCAGGAGCCTTTTTTGTGCTTCCCTTGCAAGGGGGGAACCGGCAGGTTCCAGTTCAAGTACCGTATTCCATGATTTCTTTGCGTTATCAGGCAGGTTTAATACATCATACACGCCTGCCAGATCAGAATGGAGAATGGCAGCAGTGGGATTTTCTTTGAGGGCCTGCTGGAGAAGATCAATGGCCTGGGTATGGAAACCGGTTTCAATGTAGACGGAGGAAAGCCCGTGGACGGCATTTAAAAAGCCGGGTTTGATTTTCAGGGCTTTTCTAAAATATGTTTTCGCCTCTTCATACATTTTTTGATGAAAATATGACCATCCAAGATTTGAAAATGCAATTTCAGGGGTGGCATATAAGATATTTTCTGCGACATCTTTAAAATAGTGAATGGCAAGCGCCCATTTTCCCTGTTTCAGATATACTGCCCCAAGATTATTTTTTGCATGAATATAGTCAGGTTTCAGTTTCAGGGCTTTTTTAAAATTTTCCTCGGCAAGCTCATTTCGCTCTTTTGCCAGATAAACCAGTCCCAGACTATTATACAGGTAGGCATCATCTGGCAGTGTTTTCTTGGCTTCAAGAAGGCTTTTTAATGCAGCTGTATAGTTGCCATTATTATATAATTCCTCACCAACCCGCTGGTTTGCCAGGGCAATTTCTTCGCTGTTTTCCATATTTACATTTTTGGATGAGCAGGATACCAGAAAAAGGAAGACAAAAAAAAGATAAGCAATGTTTTTCATATGGGTATTTCCTTTTTATGGGGTTGGGATAATCTTTTCCACGGATAAAATTTTTATTCCCTCTTCGTTAAGATAATCTGATGCATGACGGCTTAACGGGGTAAGGCGAATAAATAGTTTATCCTGTCCCTTAGCAGCATATAGCCCCTGTAACCGTTCAATATTTTTTTCATTTGAAAAAGAGGGGTTTTCCCATGTTGCATAACCAAGGTGTGAAAATAATTTTTCAATCATTTCAAGAGGGGTCCATCCAGGGGATATGGAAAGAATTTTAAACTTTTGTTTTTCAAGGATTGTTAAAGCAGATCCATAAACGGTTCCAAAATTAATCAGCACATCCGTTGTGTTCTTTCCGATAACCCGGCCAAAAGAGGCCTCAAGGGGAATATGATTGATCATAAACGAAATTTTTGAATCTGGAATATAGGTATAATCTGCCTGTAACAAAAGTGTTTCAATAATTTTTTCATATTCCTTGAACCCCGTGTATTTCCCCGGTGATTTGTTTTTATCGGTCTTTTCAGCGTTATCGAGTATTTCTGATATCAATTGGGTTCTCATGTTCTTCCAATGGGCCTGCATATTTTTCAACAGTGCGTCACCCACATCCTTGCCTGAAAGGATAAGAATTTTAAAACCCTCTTTGGTTTCAATAACCGGGGTTAACGATAAATCAATAATCGTGATTGGATTATTTTTTACCGGAAAATACATTTTTCCGCGATAAAGCAGGGTTCCCTTGATAAGTGCGGCATATTTTTTTAACAGGATAAGCTTGGACGCTTCAATTTTGAATTGCTCTTCGGCAAGGTTGTTTTCTCCAATCGTCTGTTCTTTGCCTTTGTTCTTCAGGGGTTCGCCTGAAACAATGCGTTTAAACCAGGGTTGGGATGTTATGCGGGGATGGGGCAGATAAATATCATCCCCTTTATAAATTATATGGATATTTTTTATATGTGGGTTGAGCAGATGCAATGCCTCAAGTCCTTGTTTTGATATGGCACCCCCTTTTTGTAAAAACTCCTTATCCATCAGGGTGGAAATAGTTTCCCCTTTTTTAACGGTGTGTTTTTTTGAGAACTGTGCCAGGTCCGGTTCGTCACCCAGGGCTGGAAATTCGATGACGGGAACATCAATATCCCCCGGTGTGGTTTGCTCATACTCTGTTGTATCCGTTTTTTTTAACGGAATAAGAATTCGGGTGCCCGGTTTAATGATGTCAATATTGTGGATCTGGGGATTAATGTCGCTGAACAGGATTAAAAAATGAGAGAAGTTTTTTTTTGAAAGCTCTCCCTTTTTTCGGAAAATTTTATATAGCCAGTCCCCTTTTTTAACGATATAGGGCTCACAAAGGATATCTTCATTTTTATGTTTAAAAATTGAATATCGTTTGTAAGAGGTCTTTACACCTCTGGTTTCGGCATGGGCCCTCAACGGGAATACACTTGAAACATGGAGAATTAAAGCAGCGAAAATAATTATTTTTAAACAAATAAATTTTGTATGAATCATAAAGATGGTTTTAAATCCAATCTCTTTGCTATTTTAGCAGAAATATCAGTTATAAATTTTTTAAAATTTTCTTGTCCCAGCCGTTTCTGTTGTGATGGGATAAGATCGGGATCATCCGGCAGTATCAGACAGGGCTGGTTAATATTATTAACATCTGTAATAATTTTATAGTCTTCAGGTATCCGGGATTTAAAATAAAGATCCTGGAACTCTGAAAATTTAATGGCATGAGCCGTTGCATCAAGGATGGCAGTCTCCTTGTTTGTCACAATATTATTTTTAAATGCCTGCACAAGACCTGCAAGACATTCTCCTCCCTGTGTACATGCAATATGGCCGTTTTTATTGGCCAGAATCTGACAATCCATAATAGACTGTTCCGTTACCTGGACAAAGAATACCTGCTGGCAGCCTGTCAGAGAATTGTATTTTTTTGCGATTTTTGCGACCCGCGGCATTGACACAGGATTGCCGATCATTGCAGCCTGGGCCACGCTTGGTTTTGTGTCAACGGGAACAAATTTTCTTTTGGCATCGTCAGGTTCAAGATAGTATTGATAGACAGGGTCGGCATGTTCTGACTGAACACCAATGATTTTTGGCAGGTGGTCAATGATATCAGCGTCATAAAATTTAATAAATCCATTCATAATGGCTGAAATATTCCCTGCATTTCCAATGGGAACAACAATCACCTTGTCTTTCATATCCCAGTCAAAATCCTGAGCAATTTCATATGAGTAGGATTCCTGACCCAGAATTCGCCATGCATTTTTTGAGTTTAAGAGCACAACGGGATATTGGGTTGACAAATGCTCTACGATTTTCATGCAGTCATCAAAAACGCCTGGAATTTCAAAGACCTGTGCCCCGCTTCCCAATGGCTGTGAAAGCTGTTGCGACGTCACTTTTTTATGGGGTAAAAGAACGGCGGATTTTATTGAAGACCCAAGATAAGACGCATAGAGAGCAGCAGCAGCAGAGGTGTCTCCTGTGGAGGCACAGATCGCGATGACATCGGAAACAAGGTGTTTATCGATCAGATATTTGATACTGGACATGGCACTGGCCATGCCCCGGTCTTTAAAAGAGGCGCTGGGGTTTTGTCCGTCATTTTTATAAAAAAAAGAAAGCCCGATCCGTTCTTTCAGTCTTTCGCTGGCTTCAATCACAGGGGTGTGGCCTTCACCGAGATAAATGATGGATTCCAGGGGAATGCTTGGCCCGATAAATTCGTGATACCGGTATATTCCCTTTAAAGCAGGTATTTTCAGCATTCGTCTGAAATCAAATATCTTTTGCCAGAGCTTTCCGGGGATTTTTCGCAGCAGATGAGCATTTTTATCCTGAATGAGCAGTACCTGATTGCACTCAGGGCAGACATATAATAATTTGTCCATTGAGTATTCAGCAGAACAGCCCAGGCACTCATAAACCAGTTTGCCTTGAACCTTTGGCAGGATATGGGGTTTTATATCGTCAGGGAAATAATCAGGCAACATGATGGATCACCTTTTGGCCGCCCATGTAAGGGACTAGTACGTCCGGGATCATAACGGACCCGTCAGCCTGTTGATAGTTTTCTAATATGGCTGCAAATGTCCTTCCCACAGCCAGCCCGGAACCATTTAAGGTATGCACGTAATCCAGTTTTTTAGACTCTTTTCTTCGGAATCGTATGTTTGCCCGCCTGGCCTGGAAATCCAGACAATTGCTGCAGGAAGAGATTTCCCGGTAAAGCCCTGCTTTGTCCTGGCCCGGCATCCACACTTCGATATCATATGTTTTTGTTGCTGAAAATCCTAAATCTCCCGTGCAAAGCGTTACAACATGATAGGGCAGTTCAAGCAGCTGGAGGATTTTTTCAGCATTGGAAAGCAAAGACTCCAGCTCTTCAAATGAAGTTTCCGGCGTTGTCAGTTTAACCAGTTCCACTTTGTTAAACTGGTGCTGGCGGATTAACCCTTTGGTGTCTCTTCCATAGGATCCTGCTTCAGACCGGAAACAGGGTGTATATGCTGTAAACTTGCAGGGAAGCATTGATTCGTCAATAATTTCATTGGCATAAATATTGGTCATGGGAACCTCAGACGTCGGGATCAGGTAGTAATCCCATCCTTCAAGCTTAAAAAGGTCTTCTTCAAACTTGGGTAATTGACCGGTTCCCGTCATGGTGGCTTTGTTTACAATAAAGGGGGGCAGGGTCTCCGTGTATCCGTGTTGAGACGTATGGGTGTCCAGCATAAAATTGATCAGGGCTCTTTCAAGCATGGCGCCTTTTCCAAGGTACAGGGGAAATCTTGCCCCCGTGAGTTTTGCCGCCCTTGCAAAGTCAAGAATTCCCAGGTCCTCACCGATTTCCCAATGTGCCTTTACGTTAAAGTCAAACAGTTTTGGCTGGCCATGGGTTTTTTCAAGCCGGTTTTCAGTATCGTCTTTACCAACGGGCACATCTTCATGGGGGATGTTGGGCAGACGGATCAGAAAATCATTTATGCCGGCTTCTATGGCTGAAAGTTCTTTGTCCAGTTTTTTAATGGTTTCAGACACATCCCTCATCTGTTCGATATGCGAGCCTGCATTTTCACCGGCTTTTTTCATTTTTGCGATATCATCGGAAACGATATTTCGTTTATGTCTGAGTTCTTCGATTTCCAGAAGCAAGGTTTTTCTTTTATCTTCATCGTTTAAAAGCAAGGTGAAATCTATTTTAGCCCTTCTTTTTTCCATGCCTTTTTTAACGAGATCCAGATTGTTTTTGATATATTTTAAATCCAGCATTTGATTCTTGTTTTACCTCTTTTTTTTTCTCTAAGTTCCTATTTTAAAAGATTCTTCAATCATTGTCACCTGATACCATGAGGGGTATAAACAGTCAATGATTATTGCAGGTTGACAATTCGGCAAAGGTGCATAATATTTTCAAAAACATTTTTGTAATAATAAGGGATAAAATTAATGGATGAGATAAAGAATTGGAAAACAAATAACCTGACATTGGTGGCCAAGCGGTTGGAAAGCCTTGGAGCTGAAGAACTTATCAATAAATATAAGAAGATTGAGCACAAGCTTTTTGAGTTTGCCAACTTTATGGAGGCACAACTGGCTTTTTTGTATACACCAATAAGTAATGAAATCCCCACAGAAAAAATTATTAAGAAAGCATTGCAGATTGAAAAGGAAATTGCCCTGCCCACCTTTACCTATGCAAAAAATGCCATTAACCTTTATAAAATAAATAATTACGACAGCGATCTTGTGATAAATTCAAACGATATCCTTGAACCGGATATTAAAAAATGCAAAAAAATATCATTGGAAGATATTGACATTGCCATTATCCCGGGACTTGCATTTGATGATAAAGGGGGCAGGATCGGTTTTGGAAATAATTTTTATAATCGGTTGATCACAAAACTGCCTGAAACCTGCAGAAAAGTATCTCTTGCTTATGAGGAACAGATTGTTGATCAGATCCAGATGGAGTCAAGAAAGTTCACCGTTGATATTATTATTACGGATCAACGGATCATTTATAAAATTTGAGTCTATTTCAGAACTCCTGACAATTGCCGGTTTTGATGGTCTTTCTAATTTTCTCCGGGATTGATGGCCTGTGCGAATTTTTTCAAATCCGTGGTTTTCCCCATGACAATGACCGTGTCCCCGGGTTCAATCAAGGTTTCGAAATGGGGATTAAAAAGCATTTCTCCGGAAGTCTTTTTTATGGATATAATAATGAGATTGAAATCCTGCCGGATTCCGGAATCCTTGAGTGCGATATTGGTATATTGGGAGCTTTTGGGGACAAACAGTTCTTCAATTTGAATGGCCACACTTTTCCGGGATAAGGCGATATCTAGAAAACTGCTGACACTGGGCCTTAAAAGCTTTAAGCCCATGGATGTGGCACCCGTATCATAGGGAGATTCAACCCGATTGGCCCCGGCAATCATCAGTTTATTTTTAACATTGTTGCCACTGGCCCGGGCCATGATATAAATATCAGGATTCAGCTGTCTTGCCGTTAAGACAAGGAAAACATTGGCAGTATCGGTTCCAAGTGCCGCAATCAGAAATGATGCCTTTTTAATACCGGCTTTTAACAGAATCTCTTCCTCAGCCGCATCCCCCTGAAGGTAGTGCATTTTATCTTTGGCCAATGCGTCCAAAAGGTCATCGCTATTTTCAATAACAACAATATTGTTTGTTTCTTCTTTGATCAGTTGAGACAATACTCTCCCTATACGGCCATATCCGCAGACAATATAATGATTTTTTAATTTTGTGATTTGTTTATCCAACCTTTTTCTCCCCAATATTGATTTTATTTCCCCTTCAACAATGGATTGTATGATAACACCGGCAATATACAGAAAATAACCAGCCCCTGCGAAGATCATGAAGATGGTAAAAATCCTTCCGCTGGGGCTTATCTCATGGACCTCCATCAATCCGACGGTACTCAGGATGATGGCCGTCATATATGCGGAGTCAAAAAAATTCCATTTCTCAATCAACATATATCCCACCACACCGATGGAAAAAATAATACCGGAAACGGTAAACGCCATTGATATTTGCTTGGGTCTGTCCATGGGGGTATAAATACTGATATTAAAGATAAAAATCAAGGTAAGATTACAGGGTGCAAAACAAGTGTATCTTCTTGACGTACATGGTTGTTGCTGGTATTAAAGGGGACATGAAAAATGAACTCAAAAAATATGCCAGCCGCCGTCGCGAAATGGTGGAAATGCAGATTGCGTCAAGGGGGGTAACGGATCCATTGGTTCTTGATGCCATGGGCAAGGTCCCCCGGCATTTATTTGTCAGTGAAGCCCTTGTGGACAGTGCCTATTGTGATTTTCCTCTGCCCATTGGAGAAGGTCAGACCATTTCCCAGCCCTATATTATTGCAGAGATGACCCAGTGTCTTGGACTGAAAGGCCATGAAAGAGTGCTTGAGATCGGTACTGGGTCAGGATACCAGGCAGCTGTCCTGGCCCAGATTGTCTATAAAGTGTATACCATAGAAAGGAATAATGCCTTGTTTTTACAGACAAGGAAACTGTTTGATAAGCTTAAATATCATAATATTGTCACACGGTATTCAGACGGGACTCAAGGGTGGAAACAGGAGGGTCCGTTTGATGCCATCATCGTCACGGCAGGTGGTCAGGAGATTCCTTTACCCCTGATTGAACAGCTTTCAATTGGAGGACGTCTTGTCATGCCCGTGGGGGATAATTTTTCCCAGGAACTGATACGGCTTGAAAAGAGCGAAGACCGGATAACAACGGTAAACCTCGGCGCCTGCAGATTCGTAAAGCTGATCGGTCAACATGGATGGAATGAGTAGTTTTGATAGACACCCCATGAAACCAATTACCAATGGATCACTGATCCTCAAAGACCTTCTCATGGGCTTTTGCCTGGGTACGGCAAATATTATCCCCGGGGTTTCCGGCGGCACGTTTCTTTTGATTTTCAATATTTATGAGCGTGTCTTTACGATTCTGAACAATTTTAATAAAGACAATATCCTGTATTTTTTAACCATTATCGGCAATCTTGTTATTAAAGCAGACAAAGGCAGTTCCCTAACTGCGCTTGTCGTGTTTTTAAGAAAAAATGATTTTATTTTTCTTGGTAAATTAATGGTGGGAGCCGTGGCTGCCATTATCTGCCTTTCAAGCCTGATGAAATATTTAATTGTGTATCAGTTCAGTGTCACCTATGCATTGTTTTTCGGCTTGATTCTGGTATCGATCATCATTCCTGTGAAAATGGTTAAAGAAAAAAAAGCAGTTCTGATTTTATTTGTTGTTTTAGGTGCAGTCTGCACCATTTATGTGACTTATGCCGTCAATCCCTACGATAAAATTAAAAAGAAATCAGAAATATATGAAGACCAGTATTTGAAAAATCAGGATTTTGAGCGTAAAAAACAAGACATTGCAGCAGTTTCATTCACGGGGAAATATACACTTGATGAATATGCCTATGCCGTGTTTTGCGGGGCCGTTGCCGTTTCAGCAATGATTCTTCCCGGGATAAGCGGATCTCTGGTCCTGATCCTTATGGGAGAGTATTTTGAAGTGATTTCCGCCATCTCAGGATTAAAGACATTGAACCTGGACAACCTGGTATTTTTAAGCTGCTTTGCGTTGGGGATCCTTGCGGGCGGCCTTTTATTTGCAAGATTTATCAATGCCGTTTTAAAACGGTATTATGATGGCACCATGGCATTTCTGCTGGGGTTGATGGCAGGGTCCTTATACGCGCTGTGGCCGTTTAAAAGAAGCATTATCATGGCACAGCAATATATTAAACAGGATGGTGTGATATCCATTGCCCGGAACATGAGGATTTATACAAATATAAATGAACTCCCCCAGATGG
>Ga0180007_10007721_pt1 | contig 10105 bp, 7 predicted proteins | sample MM_PC_MetaG_FD_121122 | JGI IMG/M metagenome (GOLD analysis project Ga0180007, IMG submission 121122) | Groundwater microbial communities from the Aspo Hard Rock Laboratory (HRL) deep subsurface site, Sweden - MM_PC_MetaG | ecosystem: Environmental > Aquatic > Deep subsurface > Groundwater... | reverse complement strand
TTAATATTTCAGGTTATTTCAAATTTAAAAGAATAGAGGATTTTTTTATGAAAAGGATTTTTTATAACAAACTGCTTAATTTTGGATATATGGGATGTGGTTTGAACGGGAAATTATCCACAGGGCTATATGCATATTGTATTAAAAATTCTTTTTTTATTTTAGAAAGGCCAAAGCTTTATTTATATCCTTTTATAGCAGTAGCATCCTTATGTTTTAGGAGAAAATAGATGAAGATAATGTTCATCCTTACAGCATACGAAAGAGGCGGCACATCAACAGTTGCAAGGAATCTGTTGGATTTTTTAATGGAAGAAAAGATAAATGTGACGCTGCTTACAGAAAATATGTCAGACAGGCATTATCCTATCGACGAGCGGGTCAAAGTAATCGATTTAAAAGTATCTCCCCAGAGAAACTTTCTGCTTAAGATATTTAATGTCGCGCATCATTTGTTGTCTATGCGCAGAAGCATAGCAAGCGAGTCTCCGGATGTAGTCGTGAGTTTTGCTTTTCAGGCAAATTGTTATACCTTGCTTTCTTTATTATTTAGATTTGGAAAAAGACCCAAGGTTATAATCACCGAACATACCGAAGAAATGTTTTTAAAAACAAAGAACAGCGATCTTAAGTACAAATTTTTCAAGTTTTTTTATAGAACATTAATGTTGTTTTTATACGGAAGGGCAGACCATATCATAACAGTTTCAAAGGCCATAGCCGGGCATGTGAAAAAAATGTTTTTTGTATCCTCGCATAAGGTAAAGGTTGTGTATAATCCTGTAGTTGTTGACAAGATAAAAAAGTTAAGCGCAGAAGGCAGTGTATCTGTTGATTTTGAAGATAAGGCGCCCTGTATAGCGACCATTTCAAGATTATCCAATGAAAAGGGTATACATTTTCTTATTCACGGCTTCAAGATTCTTTTGGAGACGATAGACGCGCGTTTAATCATAGTCGGCGATGGAGTAGATAGGTTGTTGCTGGAAAGAATGGCAGAAGATTTGGAAATAAGAGAAAAGGTGATTTTTACGGGCTGGGTAGATAACCCTTTTAAGTATTTGAAAAAGACAGATGTATTTGTTTTGCCTTCCCTCTGGGAGGGTTTTCCAATGGTGGTGCTGGAAGCGATGGCCTGTGGCATTCCTGTCATAGTTACAGATTCAAGCGGGGGCATAAGAGAAGTAATCAAGGATGGTATTAATGGTTTATTGATAAAATCAGGGTCTCCTATTTCTATCTCAGAGTCTATACACGATTTACTATCAAACAAGAAAAAGATACATGGCATGGTAGAAGAAGCATATAAGACTGTAAGGCATTTTGATATAAGTGAAATAAAAGAGCAATATAAAACCTTGATATTCAATTAGGCCATAAATGAAAAAGATATTATTCTTGCATGCCAATCTTGATGTTGGCGGCGCCGAAATTATGAGATTATTCTTACTGCGCAATATCGATAGGACGAAATGCGATATAAGGCTTTGTTGTATAGGAAAAAAAGGGGTTTTAGGCAGAGAAATAGAAAGGCTTGGCTACATGGTGGATGAGTTAAAAGAAAACCCAAATTCCCTTAATATACGTATAACCTGTAAATTAGTCAAATATTTAAAAAGGGAAAGGCCTGATATTTTGCATAGTTCTTTATTTAAGGCTAATTTCCATGCAAGGATTGCCGGTTTATTATGCCGTATACCATATATAATGACTGAGGAACATGGGGAACACAAACAGTATAAGGGAATAAAATTTTTTCCTTATATACTTTTAGATTTTTTTCTTTCAAGGTTAAATGATTCAATCATTTGTTGTTCAGATAGGCTCAAGGCAGATATTATAAAAAAAGAAAGATTACCTCGCGATAAGATTATAAGTATAGAGAATTGTTTAGATGTAAGTATGTACAAATTGAGATTAAAGAGAGAGGAGGTCAGGAAAAGACATAATATATCCGATGAGATGGTATTCATCACGATAGCTTCTTTGAAAGAAGGAAAGGGGCATGATTACTTGATGGATGCTCTTTGCGAGTTCAAGGCTTTAGGATTTCGGTTTAGATATTTTTTTGCAGGGGAAGGGCCTTTAAGGGAAATATTGCACAGAAAATGTTGTGAATTAGAGTTATCAAATGAGATTGTTTTTCTGGGCAATGTTAATAACATAGTGGATTATTTAAATGCCTCTGATGTTTTTGTATTACCGTCTTTTTCAGAAGGGCTTTCTATAGCACTGATGGAAGCGATGCTAATAGGGCTTCCCTCTATTGTGACAGGCGTAGGCTCTAACCCTGATTTAATAAAGACAAGTTTTAATGGCATTGTGGTTTCCTATGGAAACGCAAAGGAGTTAAAAGAGGCGCTGGTCTTTTATTCAAAGAACAGGGATTTGATTAAAGAGTTTGGGAAGAGATCGCAGTCTATAATAAAAGAAAGATATTCTTCCATAGACGATTACGTAAGCAAATATTATGAACTCTGGGATAAGTGTGACTCAAATAAGAGATAAAGGGCATATTTTCTTGTTAATCGCGATGCTTTTTGTTGCGGGCATAATGCCTATGTATCTATTGTGTCCTATTCTGATAGTCTTGTTTGGCTTAATGCTTGGGATTTTGATTATATCCGTCTTTTCCCCCGAAGATTTTAATTTTTTGTTTACTATTTACGCTATAGGGTTTGTAGTGCGCATATTCGCATCTTGTTTTTTTTATATTTTTTCGTTTACTCTCAGAGGGAATCATAGCCCTGGATTCATTTTTCCTAACGATGGTTGGTCTTATAGTCAACAAGGATGGCAGATTTTCAAATTTGCTGAAAGAGGCATCAAGGTAACTATAGAAAACTTTATAAGAGATCCAAATATGTTCGTTGTAGGGGCATGTAGCGGAAATATAACAACGTATGATTTTTTTGCTAGTTATGTATATTCAATCACTGGATATAGCCCGCTTTCATTATTTTTTATAAGCAGTTTAGCAGGATCTATGGCTGCTTTATTTATATATCTTATAACAAAGGAATTATTTTCTAAAAGAGTAGCCAGAATCAGTGCTCTTTTTGCCTTTTTTTGGCCTTCTTTTATTCTGTGGTCTACGCAGAATTTAAAGGAGCCTATGATAGCCGTGTTTATCTTTATTTTATTGTGGTCTCTTTTTTATGCCTATAGGCATCTTGCCCCTGGATTTTTATTGTTCTCTATTATTTCAGTCTTAGTGTTGTTGGAGATAGGCATGCCTTATCTTGCCATAATCGTGTCCATGACTTTTTTTGTAAGTTTGTTTTTGTTTATAAATTATTTATCCAAGAGTAAACTTATTACGATACTGATCGTGTCATTTTTATGTGTTATATCCTTTATTGTTTTAAGAGATAGGGTATTGTCGTTTATTTTTGAAAAAAGTGATTATATAATGAAACAAGAATCTGTATGGGAATTTTTAAATTATCATCGCAATGTCCGCGCATACGGCAGGTTACAATTTCTGAAAGGCATTGATATTTCGAGTGCAGGCAAAGCAATAGTTTTTGCCCCTTTGGGTTTATTGTTTGTAATATTTGCACCTTTTCCATGGCAGTTAGGTAGTGTTATGCAAGTAATGGCAGTTCCCGAAACGATCCTGTTTTATATACTAATACCATTTACCATAAAAGGCATAGTTTTTAGTTACAGGAAGAGGTTTAATCAGAGTTTTTTGCTCCTTTCTATTATTTTTGGCTTATTTTTGTTTTTGGCTTTGGTAGAAGGCAATAGCGGAACATTATTCCGCCATCGTTCAATAGCTTTTTATTTAGTTTTTATGTTTACCGCCGAGGGGTTATCTTTAAAAAATGAGAAATAGAGTTCTATACATAACCTATATGGGGCTCACAGAGCCGCTTTTGTATTCGCAGGTATTAGGTTACCTCAAGGGCTTAAGCAAGAAGGGTATCCTGGTTTACATCCTTTCTTTTGAGAAAAAGAAATATTTAATAGATAAGGATATCGCAGCTATAAGAGAAGGCCTTGACAGGGAAGGCATCAGGTGGTTTTTCTTGAATTACCATAAACGCTTTCAGTTTTTATCCAAGCCGTATGATGTAATCAGGGGCATATCAGCGGCTTTTTATATAAGTTTTAAAGAGCGCATAGGGGTTGTTCATGCAAGAGGGACCTTTTGCGCTTTGATGGGCGTTTTACCGTGCCTCTTCCTTAGAAGTAAAATGATCTTTGACATAAGAGGGTTTATGGCCGAAGAATATGTAGACGCAGGGTTATGGGATAAAAAATCCGTTTTTTATAAAATTACATCCGTATTAGAGCGGTATTTGATGAAAAAGGCAAATGAGGTGGTGGTTTTGACAGAAAGCGCCAGAGATTTATTGGCAAAAGTGCGTCTATCCGACAAGAAGATCACAGTTATCCCGACATGCGTGGATTTGGAAAGGTTTAATTTAAATAAGGAAATAAACGATAAAATAAAGACAAAATATATGTTAGACGGGAAATCCATATTAATTTATACAGGATCGCTTGGTAGCTGGTATATGCTTCCAGAAATGATAGATTTTTATAAAGAGTTGCAAAATCTGGAACATAATACAGTCTTTTTTATTTTATCTCAAACGGAAAAGGATTGGATAAAACAACATATACCGGGGAAACTTAAAAAAGGAGTAATAGTTGATTTTGTAGAACCCAAGAATGTTGCTAGACTTATAAGTCTAGCTAACACAGGAATATTTTTTATAAAACCCTGTTTTTCAAAGACGGTTTCCTGTCCTACTAAATTCGGAGAATATTTGGCCTGCGGGCTGCCTGTCGTGATAAATAAAGGCATAGGGGATACCGAAGAGATCGTAAAAGATAACAAAGTAGGGGTTGTAGTAGAAAGTTTTACCGCAGCGGAGTACAGAAAGGCGATAGGTAGATTGAGGGAATTATTAAGAGATAGAGATGATTTAAGAAAGCGTTGCCGCAGCGCTGCCGAAAAATATTTTTCCCTAAAAGAAGGCGTAGATAAGTATAACAGTATTTATAAAAGATTGTAGCGCCCTGAAGTCTATACAGGCAGGAGATCGCATGAAGGTGTTGTTCATAGAACCATATCCTATTGAGGGGCCAAGCAGTCGTTATAGGGTTGAACAATACATACCATATTTCGAAGATAATAGAATTAAATGTACTGTCAGACCTTTTGTCTCCTCAGGATTTTATAAGATTCTTTACAGGAAAGGATTTTATTTACAGAAAATATTATTTTTTCTACAGAGCAGCTTAAAGAGATTTTTCGATATATTTACGGCACTGAGGTCAGATATTATCTTCATACATCTGGAGGCATTTCCGTTTGGCCCGCCGTTGTTTGAATGGATTTTATCAAAGGCAGGTAAAAAGCTTATATACGACTTTGATGATGCTATTTATATGGGCGCCGCAAGCCCTACCAATAGATTTTTTAGACATCTAAAGTGCTCGTATAAGATTAAATGGATAATAAAAATGAGCCAACATGTAATAGCAGGCAATGCTTTTCTTGCGGATTATGCCCGTAAGTATAATAAAAATATATCCATTATTTATACGTCAGTAGATACCGAAAAATTCTCCCTTAACTCATATAATAATAAAGATGATATAACGATTGGCTGGATAGGCAGTCATAGCGCTACGCCTTATCTTGAGAGCTTGAAGGATGTTTTTTATAAGCTTAGTAAAAAATATAAATTCAACCTGAAGATTATAGGCGCCATGGAGCATAATATAAAGATACCGCAGATAAAAATCATAAATCTAGATTGGAATTTAAAAGATGAGATAGGACAATTTCAATCTTTGGATATAGGCGTATACCCTTTGCCTAAGGATAAGTGGGCTTTTGGCAAATCAGGTTTTAAAGCGATTCAATATATGAGTGTAGGCGTTCCGTGTGTAGTGTCAAATGTAGGTATAAATTCCGATATAGTACAGGATGGCGTAAACGGGTATCTCGTGGATACGGAAGAGAAATGGATAGAAAAGATATCGAGGTTGATAGAAGACGCGGAGCTCAGGAGGAAAATCGGCTTAGCCGGAAGGGAAACTGCTGAGAAGAGATTTTCGGTTCAGGTAAATGCGCCAAAGTATTTAGAAATAATAAAAAAGCTTATCTAAAAACTTGAATAACCGGAGGATAATAGCATTAAAAAGAATATTTTTTTTGCATTTTGTTGCTTTTCTATCTCAATCATTACAGTGCTTGTTCTTGGGGAGATATTTATCAGGATTACTAATATCCCTGGGGTTGATAAAGGGACCCACTATACCATTGATCCGCTGCTTGGATATGGAGATATACCTTATCAAACGCTTTATTATTGCAATGAAAGAGGAGATAAAGTCAGGCGTATTTTTAATTCCTATGGCTATCTGGATGCGGACCATAAAAAAGAAAAAAGGAGTTATAGAATAGGATTCTTCGGCGATTCATATGTAGAGGCAAGACAGGTTCCACTGGAGAATACATTCTTTAGGATAACAGAAAAATCCCTTAAGGATTATAAAGTCGAGTGCCTGGCGTTTGGAAGAGAAAGTGGCGGTACATTAACAGCATATTTAAATAGCGTCAGATGGACACATTATTTTGATCTTGATTTAATAGTTTATGTGTTTTGCGAAAATGACCTGGGCGATAATATAAAAGCAATTAAAGAAAAAACAGCGCCTTATTTCCCCTTTGCTTACCTGGCTGATGATGGTTATGGAATCGATTATTCAAATAGAGACAAGCTTATTGCTTATAGTCATACAATTTCTTATAAAATTAAAGCTTTTATTTCAAAGCATTTCTTAGTTTCTAGGCTTATAAAAAACAGGATGCAATTACTTCGTAACTACGGATTAAAGTTTAAGGTTAGTCAGAAACATATATCCATGTCTTCTGAAGCAGAAGACATGGATAGGAAAGCCGCTAATCCTGATCAGAATGATCCACCATCAGCATGGCCGCTATATTTAAAAGAATATGCTGAAAAATTAGATGGAGCTATAATTCTAAAATGGAAAGTCGAAGCAGAACGCGATTCTAAGAAGTTTGCGATATTTTATGTTCCTAGTCAAGCTCAGAAGGCGCTCGATACAAAAAAACAGGATTCGTGGAAGAACTGGTTAGAGCTTTTTTGCAGAGATGAAAACATAGTTTTTATTGATCCAACCCAGGATTTAATTAAAGCAGAAATTTCAGGCAAAGATATTTTTTATGACCATTTTACTATTTATGGGCATAAGGCATTTAGCGATAGCTTTGTTAAATGGTTTAAGTAAAACCTGTTTTATATAGAACCTTTCTTTGATTATCCTTAGAAAGTTTTATCGACAAAATCTAAGTAAGATTGTATAATTATATTTTAAAATGTGATATATATTTACCCAATAGGAAGCATTTTTTATGATAAGTAAGCAAGAAAATATAAAAATAACGCAACCCGACCCTAAAAGACTATGCGACTCAGAGATTTTTCCGAAGGTTATTCTTATTGATACTGTTAGTTTTTGTAATTTGAGATGCTCTATGTGCATACATAAACAAATCAAGCGCAAAAAACAAGTTATGTCATGGAATATTTTTACAAAGATTATTGACGAGATAGTAGAGATGAATAAAAATGTTAGGGTATGGATGGTATTTTTTGGAGAAGCGCTGCTTCTGAAGAAGAAAAGGCCATCCATATTTGATATGATTAGTTATGCAAAAAACAAGGGATTGAAAGACATTGTCCTTAATTCAAACGCAAATCTTCTTAACACGGAAACAGGCTGCAAGTTGATAAAATCAGGGTTGGATGCTATTTATATCGGCATAGATGCTTTTACGACTGAGACATACTCAAAAATAAGAGTCGGCGGGGATTATAAAAAAGTGGTTGAAAATACGTTAAACTTATTGAGATTAAAAAAGACGCTAAAGTCTTCTAAGCCGGATGTATTTGTCCAGTTTGTAGAGATGGACATCAATAAAAAAGAAAAGGATGATTTTATATGTTTTTGGAAGAAAAATGGGGCAAAGGTAAAAATTAGGCCAAAAGTAAGCTGGGCTGGCTCGATAGACGCCCCTAATTTAGTATTGGACAATAAAGATAGGTGGCCTTGTCATTGGGCGATGCAGACAATGTCTATTATCGATACCGGCAAAGTAGTTACATGTGCTGTAGACCTTGATGCTAGATTCGTCGCAGGAGATGTAAATAAAAATTCACTCAAGGAAATTTGGAATGGTACTCTGAAGGAGTTTAGAATGCTCCATCTCTCTAGAAGATTTGATCAGCTGCCAGCGCATTGTAGAAACTGTAGAGACTGGCAGTCTGCAAGGGCAGATTACTATTCACCTAATTCATAGCTATGTGCGGGATCTGCGGATTTACTGGAAAACAAGACGATATAATACTTAGAAGGATGGGTGAAGCAATCTTTCATCGCGGTCCTGACGAAGATGGTTTCTATTCTAATGAGAAGATAAATCTCGGCATCAGGAGATTGAGCATTATAGATGTAGAAACTGGGCATCAACCTATACGCAATGAGGATAAAACCATATGGCTTGTGTTCAATGGAGAAATCTATAATTTTGTAGAATTGAGGAGAGATTTAGAGAAAAAGGGCCATCGTTTTTACACAGACCATTCTGATAGCGAGGCCATGGTCCATCTTTACGAGGAATATGGAGATGATTTTGTCCATAAATTGAATGGGATGTTTGCCATCGCATTGTGGGATGTTAGAAAAGAGAAGCTTATACTAGTCAGAGACCGCATGGGGGTAAAACCTCTTTTTTATACACTAATGAACAATAATCTTATTTTTGCCTCAGAGATAAAGTCAATTCTTTGCTATCCTGAATATCATCGGGATATTAATTATGAGGCCTTGTATCACTTTTTTACCTTTAAGAATATACCTGCGCCAATGACTGCCTTCAAAGGCATATATTCGCTGCTGCCCGGAGAGATGGTTATCTTTTCAAAGGGTAAGCTCTCGAAGGAGAAGTGGTGGAAGATTCGGTTTCGTGAGAATCAATGCTATGATGAAGGGTATCTAAAAGAGAGGCTGTTAGGATTACTTGAAGATGCAACAAGACTTAGGATGAGGAGTGATGTCCCATTCGGCGCTTATCTCAGCGGAGGCATTGATTCGAGTTCTATAGTAGCATTGATGACTAGATTCTCAGATGGCCCTGTAAAGACGTTTTCATTGGGCTATGAAGATGAGTTAAGGAATAAGGAGGCAGATCTTTTCTATGCCCGAAAGGTATCTCAATTATATAAGACCGATCATTATGAATATATAATGTCTTGCAGGGAATTAGTTGATGATATAGGAAAAGTTATTGGGGCATTTGACCAACCTTTTTCCGGAACAATCTCTACATATTTCCTGACCAAGCTGATTACAAGACATGTAAAGGTTGCGCTATCAGGTGATGGCGCTGATGAACTTTTTGGAAGCTATCTTTCCCATAGAGTTGCCCAGCCTATGTATCATTACAGTAGGCTTTATGATAAAGTGAAGTCCAATACATTAGAAGAGGCTGAAAGGGATCTTTTTAAGCCGTGCGATATCGCATTGTTAGAGAAGTTATTTGAGAGATCAGGCGGTGATGAAGTCAAGTGGCGATATAACACCTGTCTCTTTTCAGATATGGAAAAGGATAATTTATTAAGAGGAGATTTTAAGACGAGGGCCAGCCATGCGAATTCCTTTGCCTTTTTAAAGGAACATTTTAATACCCTGACAGCAAATGGCCCCCTTAACAGAATACTTGAGATGGAATGGAACACACAGCTACCTGACCAGGTACTTGCCTTTGTAGATTTTCTATCAATGGCCCATTCTGTAGAGATACGCTCACCATTTCTTGATTATAGACTTGTCGAGTTTATTGCAACCATCCCTGGCGAGATGAAGATAAGAGATGGAAACGTGAAGGACATTCTAAAGAAGACAGTAGGATCTTTATTGCCCGAAGAGATATCCATGAGGCCAAAAGAAGGGTTTGTCCTGCCTATCTTTGACTGGATGGTGGAAAAACTTAGAGATTATAACACGGGCGTACTTTCTGAAAAGAGGCTGAAAAGGCATAATTTGTTAAATA
>Ga0180007_10007720_pt1 | contig 10105 bp, 9 predicted proteins | sample MM_PC_MetaG_FD_121122 | JGI IMG/M metagenome (GOLD analysis project Ga0180007, IMG submission 121122) | Groundwater microbial communities from the Aspo Hard Rock Laboratory (HRL) deep subsurface site, Sweden - MM_PC_MetaG | ecosystem: Environmental > Aquatic > Deep subsurface > Groundwater... | reverse complement strand
GGTCAGCAGCTGATCCAGCCACGCCGTGGACGCCTTACAGGTGGGGGACTCCTCGGTCTCCGTGCAGAGCTCAACCTTATCAGGGGCCGAGTTGATGAAGTGTACGTCCCAGAAGGATTCGAGGAGAATGACATACACGTTTCTGGGGTGTTGAGCAGGGGCAGGAGCAGGAACAAAAAGAAAAAGACCTATCATCTTGAACGGGAAACACATCTGTCACAATTGAGGTGGAGGTGGTCAGACACCTTCACCCTTTAATCACAGCCAGAGGTTTGAGGGTGACAATGACCTCCACCAGGTCCAGCTGGTTTTCCACGACCTCGTCAATATCCTTGTAGGCACCGGCGGCCTCATCCAGATCACGCCTGCCGCGAATGGCGTGCAGGATTCCCTGGTCCTCCAGCCGCTTCTGCTCTTTATGGAGGTCCAGAACACGCTGGGCCTGCTTACGCCCCATCTTTCTTCCCGCCCCATGGGAGCAGGACTGGAAACTCTCCCGGTTTCCCTTGCCCCGCACCAGATAACTTGGCGTCCCCTGAGAGCCCGGAATAATACCTATCTCCCCTTCCCTTGCACTTGTGGCGCCCTTGCGGTGAACCAGGACATTCTTATGAAAGTGGGTCTCAAGGCTGGCATAATTATGGGCAATATTGATAAACTGGCCGAAATGCACGGGGGCGGCAATCCTCATCAGTCCCTCTTTGACCCGTTCCATCATCAATTTTCGATTGGCGTAGGCAAAATCGACACAGTACTGCATCTCAAGCAGATACTGCTGCCCCTCTTTGCTCTCCACCGGCAGAAAGGCCAATTGCCAGTTTTTGGGAACAGTTGAGCCAAACCGTCCGCTCAACCTGCCGGCGAGCTTGTTATAAAAATTGGCCACCTGAAAGCCAAGATTTCTACTGCCGGAATGGATCATTATCCAGATAAAGCCATCGCTGCCCTTCTGGATTTCAATAAAATGATTGCCCCCGCCCAGGGTACCGAGCTGGGTGCGGCCACTTTCATACTGACTGGAGACAATCTGCAGGTCAGTAATGGGAACACCGCCCTTCGCTTTTGGCATCAGGTGCTGATCCTGTGCCTGCTTATGGTGTTTAAATCCCAAGGGAATAGTCTTTCTGATATGGGCGAGCAAGGCTTTCAGCTTGTCACTGTCCAAAGAGTTCAGTGACGTCTGCTGCGCACACATGCCGCAGCCGATATCAACGCCCACCGCATTGGGAACAACCACTCCAACGGTTGCCATAACACCGCCGATGGGCATGCCGTACCCCAGGTGAGCATCGGGCATGATGGCGACATGACTGTGGACAAAAGGAAAATTGGCCAGATTCCTGGCCTGCTCCATGGCCCCGCTGTCCATATCTTCCAGCCAGAGCTTGATCGGTTTTTTTTCTGTTTTAACGGTCTTTCGCATTCCGCACCTCACACAATGTCTGCATATCTCAAAACTACAGTTATGAGAGTCTTCCCAATCGCTTGGCCCTCTTCCCAGATCATCATCCCAAGAGATTCACCAAAAAGAGACTCAACAGGGGGAAATAGGTAATAATGACCAGAGTAACCATTAACAAGGCAAGGAAAGGCATGGTCGCGCTGTAGAGCTGGATCACCGGCCGTTCAAATCGGTAGCTGGCCAGGAAGAGGTTGAGTCCCACCGGCGGCGTACAGTAGCCGATCTGCAGGTTGGTCAGAAAGATTATGCCCAGATGGATCAGATCGACCTCATAGCCCCTGGCAATGGGGACAATAAGCGGCACCACCAGCACCAGGGCGGAAAAGATATCCAGCATGGAGCCGACAATCAGCAGAAAGATATTCAGCAGCAGGAGAAAGGTGTATTTACTGGAGATATACTGGCGGATAAATTCAAACAGCCGCATGGGCACTTCCTGGTCCACCAGAAAGTTAGTCGCGGCCATGGATGCGGCAAGAATGACCAGGATGCCGCCAAAAAGCATCATGGATTTCACCATGAGCCCGGGCAGTTGCCGCAGGTGGATATCCCGGTACAGAAAGACCTCGACTACCAGCACATAGAGGGCAGTAATGGCTGCCGCCTCTCCGGCCACCAGAAAACCGCCATAGATGCCGCCCAGGACAATAAAAGGCAGAGGCAGTTCCCAGGCAGCCTCTTTCAGGCCGGCGAGTATTTCCCGGCCACCCAGCCGTTTCTGACGTTCCCTTTTGCGGGGACTCCTGTACATCGAATAGGCCACCAGCAAGACGAGCATGAAAATACCCGGCAGGATCCCAGCCAAAAAAAGATGATCAATCCGAACCTCGGCAATAACGCCATAGAGGATAAGCGGCAGGCTGGGCGGAAACAGCAGCCCCAGACTGCCGGATGAGGTAATGAGTCCCAGAGAGAACTTTTCGGAGTAATGGTCCTTGATGAGTGCCGGAAAGAGCAGGCCGCCCAGAGCAAAAATGGTCACTCCCGAGGCGCCTGTAAAGGCAGTGAAAACGGCACAGACCAGTAGAGAGACAACGGCCAGACCGCCGGGCAGCCAGCCCAGCAACAGGTGAGAGAGCCTGAGCAGCCGTTTGGGCGTTCCGCTCTCAGAGAGGATGGTACCGGCAAAAATAAAAAGGGGCAGAGCAAGCAGAAGCGGTGTATCCGCCAGGCGCGACATCTCGATAATTACCACCGAGATATTAATATCCACACTGTAAAATGAGAGCAGGGCTATGGCTGCTATAACGATAAATAGCGGACTGCCCAGCAGAGCCAGAACCAGGGTAAGGAGCTTGAGAATGTTCACGAGGTGCTTCCTGTTTCCTTCTCTCCCAGCCCGGACGCAAGTGTCCTTATATCAGCTGCGATCGCCAGAAGAAAATGTATGGTGATCAGCCCGAAGGCAATGGGAAAAATCAGATTCCAGACCCAAGAGGGAAGAGTCAGCAGGGGGGAATTGCCATACAATCGTTCATTTTGAACAAAGAGAACAGCCGCCCAGGTGAGGATTACGGCAACAAAGGAGGAAAAAAGATCAATAAGCAGACCTACCCATGGTTTTATCTGCTCCGGGGCCAGATACCCCACCACATCAATGCCGATATGTTTTCTTTCTCTGGTTGCCACCACGGCCCCGAGCATGCCGCACCACAATACAAGATAGCGCAGGAGCGGGTCGGCCCAGAGCAGACCGCCGGAAAAGAATGTACGCAGGCCGATCTGCAGACAGGCAAGCACGATCATCGCCACAAGCAGCAGGCAGAGCAGGCCGTCTATCAACTGCTTTTCAAAGGTCAACACATAGCGGGCAACCTGTCTGTGGGTCATGGCATATTTCAGGTCCTGGTTATGAGTTCTGCTGCTGTATCCGCTGCCGTCTACTCAGGGGGCTGCTTCCTGTAGTCCTCCAGCAGTTTCACAGTTGTCCTGTAGACTTGCGGACTGAAGGCTGTACCCTGCACCTGCCGTACTGTTTCATCGCGCATGTCACTCAAGGCCTGCACATCTCCGGAATCAGGAATGATCATGGAAACCCCGTTATCCCGTAACACCTGCCTGGAGTCGTCGTTGCTTTTTCTGGTGTCGGTAATAAGCAGATCAAAATGTTTTTTGGCAGTATCCCTGATTACAGACTGGTAAGATGCTGGCAGGCTGGAAAATTTTTTGCGATCCAGCAACAGGGCACCATAGGCATAGCCAAAGGGAATATCTGAGATATACTTTGTTTTGGTGAACCACTGCAGGACAATGGCACCGTACAGGGAATTAAATACCGTTTCCACCATGCCGGTCTGCAGAGAGGTAAGTACATCAGGAATGGTCAAGGGAAGCGGCGTTATGCCCAGAGTTTGCAGATAGGCTATACTGATGGGATCATCTTCCGGAGCCCAGACTTTACTTTTTTTCAACTGATCCAAAGTGGATATCGGCGAGGTAGACATGGAGTAGACAAAGCCCACCTCAGTCATGGCAATGAGCTCCAAACCCTTTTCGGCAAAGGCCTGGCTGAAAGAAGGCCACAGCCCTTCCTTTACATGATCGACCTCCTCGTAAGAGTGAAAAAGAAAGGGAATACCCATAACGCTGAAATCCGGTACCACGGTGCCGATGCCTGTCATGGTAAAGCCACCGCCATGCAGCTGACCTATCTGCATTTTACGGAACATGGCCCGGTCATCTCCCATTATACCGCCGGAATATACCTTAAAGCCCACCTCGCCGTTAGTCCTCTCAGCCACCTCTGCCACAAAATCATAAAAGCGATTGGTCCAGATACTGCCTTCCGGGGCAATGGTCGCCATCTTGAACAGGTATTTGGGTTTGGCCTGCACCGTACTGCAGATAAGCAGGGCGCAAAACAGGACAATCAGCACTTGGATATAACGCTTGCAGTAATACACGGTTCTCTCCTAAAACAACTGGTCTGTCTGCTCAAGCAGCATGCTTGCATTCCGTTTGGCCACCTGATTAGCAAAGGCAATATCCGGCTGTCTTTCCAAGGGAAAGTCAAGTACTTCCTGCAACAGATCGACAAATAGCTCACGGTCAAAGGCCATCTGGGCATAGGTCTGGGCATAAAGGACAAGAGCTGGAAGAAACTGCCGGTTGCTGAGGGCAAGGGCCTGTTCAAAATGACGGCGGCTTATCTCAGGTTTTCCGCCGAGAAGGGGCGGCTTGGAACCATAGTATACACCGAGAAAGAGATGGGCACCACCGTAGTTGTATGTCTCGTCCAGTTCAAGTACCCGCAACATGATCTGTTCCACCCGGACCAGCTGCGCAAGGGATTCCGGCGACCCTTTCTGATGGCGAATCCATGTGGCCCAGCCGTTACCAGCCCAGAACAGCAGGCCTACGTCATCCCTGTCAAGACCGGCCAAAGTCTGTTCCAGGTCAGACAGAGGCAAGGTGCAGACTTTATGAAGATCACCACAGTCCCACAGCAGGGACATGCCGTATAACCTGGCCTTGATGCTTACCGTGCTCGCCCGCTCCGGGTTGCCACAGGCATCAAGGGCCGCAACATAACCGGTATAGGCCTGGGTGGCGGTCAGCAGGAGTTTTTTATCATTAGGATTGGATACGATCATGCTGTCGATCATCAGCAGAAAGGCAGGCGTTCCCTCACAGACCAGATCAATATCCGTCTGACGCTGCAGATTGACCATTGTCGGACGCATGAGCGAATCCACCGCCATCCTGGCACAACCACTCAAGCCGGAAGAAAAAATGAGAAGAACGACTAAGCATAAATAGCGCATTATCATACTTTATATTTTATCAGCAGCAGAACATGATTGTCAAGATAAGTCACTAAAGTGCCCGGAAAAATAGCAAGAATACCATTCATTTGTATTTATAAAAAAGAGCATATTCATTCATCCTGCCAGCCCAGATCAAAGAGTTCCACAGGCAGGGAGAAGAGTTCAGTAAATACTCTTATCTGAAAACCGGGCAGGGAAAGGATGCGAGAGGAGCGACTGAAGCCCTCCCTCCCCCGCCAGTTGTCCCTCCCCCTTTGTGTGGGAGCGGAGTTATCCGCGAAATGGGTGTTGGCGTGCCCTCTTTGCCAGCTACCCTGCATCGGCGATATTCGCGGTTTAAACCGCTCCCACATGAGGTGCGGCCTTCGTTAATAGTTTCTGATATGGTTCCTGGAATCGGAGAAACCACCTTTGTCCACAGCTCGTTCTTCCAGTTACGCCATTAGCCAAAATGATATAATATTCATCTTGAAATTGCCTTTCTCTAAACAGTTGGGTAAGCTTAATTAATAACGATAAAAATTTTCCCGGAGTGAAAAATGGACATGGAAAAACGCCATAAGGTTTCGATCTGGTATTTCGTTGTCGGCATCTGGATTGTTCTGATCCTGCAAAGCTATCTGGCATCAACATACGTTACGAAAACAATACCTTACAGTGAATTCCTCCAGAACCTTAAAAACGGTAAAATTACTGAAGTATCCATTACCGACAAACAGATTCAGGGCAAGATGCAATCCGAAGGAGCCTCTGGAAAAGAGGTCTATTTCCGTACGGTTCGGGTTGACCCTGACACCTCCGAGCTGTTAGACAAATACCAGGTCAATTATTCCGCCTCCATTGAGTCGACATTTCTTCGAGATATTCTCTCCTGGACCATACCGGTTTTTCTTTTCGTGGGAATCTGGTTCTTTCTCATGAAACGCCTTAGCGCACAACAGCCCGGGTTCATGACCCTTGGCAAAAACAAGTCCAAGGTACATAAACAGGAAGATGTGGGCGTCAGCTTTGAAGATGTGGCCGGAGTGGACGAGGCCGTCGCGGAACTCGTGGAAGTAACGGACTTCCTGAAAAACCCTGACAAATATCTTGAATTCGGTGGCTCCCTGCCCAAAGGCATTCTCCTGGTCGGCCCTCCCGGTACCGGTAAGACGCTTCTCGCCAAAGCAGTTGCCGGTGAAAGCCAGGTTCCCTTTTTCAGCATCAGCGGCTCCGAATTTGTTGAACTCTTTGTCGGTATGGGAGCCGCCCGGGTTCGTGACCTCTTTGATCAGGCCAATGCCAATGCCCCCTGCATCGTCTTTATTGACGAGCTGGACGCCATCGGCAAGGCCCGTGGCTTTGGTGGCATTGGCGGCCATGATGAACGGGAGCAGACCTTAAATCAGCTCCTTGTTGAGATGGACGGCTTTGATCCCAATGTGGGGGTTATCCTGATGGCTGCCACCAACCGCCCTGAAGTCCTCGATCCTGCGCTCCTGCGTCCTGGTCGCTTCGACCGTCAGGTACTCGTTGACCGGCCGGACAAACAGGGCCGTATTGCAATCTTGCAGGTGCACCTCAAAAAAATCAAGAAACTCGGGGATATTGATATCGAAGAACTTGCCAATATGACACCCGGCATGGTTGGTGCCGATCTGGCCAACCTGGTAAATGAGGCTACTCTCTTAACCGTGCGAGCCCGCAAAGAAAAGGTGGAAAAAGAGCAGTTCGAGGAAGCTGTGGAGCGTATCGTTGCCGGACTTGAAAAAAAGAACAGGCTGATCAACCCCAAGGAACGGGAAATTGTAGCCTATCACGAACTGGGACACGCCATCGTTGCCCTGTCTTTACCGGGCACTGACCCGGTGAAAAAAATAACCATTGTCCCGCGCGGTATTGCAGCCCTCGGCTACACCATGCAGGTTCCCACCGAAGATCGTTTTCTCATGACGAAAACCGAGCTGCTGGGAAAAGTTGCCTCACTGCTTGGCGGCAGGGCTGCCGAAGAAATGATTTTTACCGATATCTCCACCGGTGCCCATAATGACCTGGCCAAGGCCACCGACATAGCACGCAGTATGGTCACTGAATACGGAATGGGCGAAAAAGCAGGACAGGTCTACTACAAGCAGGAACCGCAGGCCATGTTTCTGCAGCCGGAACAGAGACGAAATGTCTCAGGTGACTATAGTGAAAAAACGGCCCAGGTCATTGATGAGGAGATACGCGGCATCATTGAGCGTCAGTATACAGTAGCAATGAAGATTCTGGACGAAAAAAGAGATATTCTTGAAGAAGCCATAACGGAGCTGCTGGAAAAAGAAAAAATCGAAGGAACGTATCTTGAGGAACTCATCAAACAGAGAGAAGCCGGAGAACCATTGAAGGCGAATACTGAGTAGTAATTTTTTTCATTGCCAAAAGTCCACTCGTTTTTTTGTTACCATGCTGAATTATGGAATCCTGACCGTTTTCCAATAGTGAGATGACCAGTAGGGATCAGAGAGCCTGGATAGCATGACCCCTTTAGCGGTAGAAGCATGCAGAAATTCGCCATTTTCGACATAAATCCCGACATGTTTCGCCAGTATTCCAGTTTTAAAAAACACAAGATCTCCTGCCTGCAGCACTTTTTCATTGACCGGCTGACCTGATTTTGCCTGCTGTCCTGTGGTCCTGGGCAGTTCGATTCCGAAATGATCTTTATAGGTCATATAGACAAAGCCGGAACAGTCAATACCGCCTTTACTTAAACCACCCATCTGGTAGGGCACCCCTTGCCATTTTTCAAGCTGAGCATACAGCCTCTCTACCATCTGAGTCTTTTCTTTTTGTAGCCTTGAATCAACAGCTCCCATACCGGCATATTGGGATGTACAGGCCCCCAGCAGTAAGACAACAAGAACCACAAGTACATTATAACGATAAATAAGCACTGATTTCCCTCTACTGGCCTCCATAATTGATCACTCTGCAACCAAAGAATCATGTTGATCGATGTCATCTTGCCCTCTCTGCAATTCCTGACTGTGCAGCCCTAGAAGGTATCTGCTGATAATTCTATATCACAGAGAAAAGGGAAGTCAACAAGGACTGTCCAGAAAGATCCACAGAGAAAAGCGCACAGGAAGGTAATTTTTTATTACCAGCCGCAACTGAACAACGTGTATAATAAAGAAAGGACGTAATCATAGCCTGTTAAAAGAACAGTACTTTTTTGGTCGGCAGAAAGAATATGGCAACCAAGAAGCGAATGATACTACCTAAAAGCTATTCATGGCAGTTTTTCCCCTGTGCACTGCGGACAAGTCTGCGTGTTATTGTAATACTGTTTTGTCTTGTCCATGCAGCAGATTCCCTGCCTGCCGCATGGGCTGATGAATCGAGCAACTTTGCCGCCAAACGGATGCAAATGGTGGATGAGCAGCTCAAGGACCGGGGTATTACTGACCTGAAAGTCCTTCGTGCCATGTCCACAGTCCCGCGCCATCTCTTTGTTCCCGCCTACCTCAAGCAACAGGCCTATACAGACGGCCCTCTTCCCATCGGCCATGGACAGACCATTTCTCAGCCGTATATCGTCGCCTACATGACGGAGATATTGCATATACAACCGCAGCACAGACTATTGGAGATCGGCACCGGTTCAGGCTATCAGGCGGCAGTCCTGGCCGAACTCAGCGACCAGGTATACACCATGGAGATCATCCCGGAACTGGCCGACAGCGCAGGCAGGCGATTGAAAGAAACAGGCTGCAGCAGCGTAACTGTCAGACAGGGTGACGGCTACCACGGCTGGCCCGAGGCTGCCCCCTTTGATGGTATTATGGTCACCGCAGCGGCAGAATTCATTCCCCCTCCTCTCCTGCAGCAGCTCAAAGAGGGGGGACGAATGATCATCCCGGTCGGCTCTCCTTTTTATGTGCAGCATCTCATGCTGGTGGAAAAGACACAGGGGAAAATCAGCACGCGCAGCCTGATGCCGGTACGCTTTGTTCCCTTCCGGAGATCACAGTGAAGAGGGATCCCGCCCCACCCCTGCAACTCCATCTGGCCCTTATCCTCCTCTCCGCCGCCCTCATCGCTTTCCAGCTGGAGCAGATGCAGCTTTTGGCCATTGTGCAGTGGCATCATTTTGCCTACCTGATCATCTCGGTTGCCCTGCTCGGTTTTGGCGCAGCCGGTACCCTTATTGCCATCTGCCGCACCAGCCTGCTACGCCAGGTGGAGTGGCTTCTGCCTGTTTTGATGTTTGCCTGCGCCATCTCCATGGCCATGGCCCTCCCCCTCTCCCAGGAAATGACCAGTCGTTTTGATATCTGCCTGCTCTTTATCGAAACGGGTCAGGCGGCATTGCTGCTGCTGAGCCAGGGCATCTACCTGCTGGTTTTCTTCCTCGGAGCTCTCCCTCTGGGCCTGGTCTTTATCGGCCTCAGCAGCAGGATCAACAGTCTCTACTGCGCCAATCTGGTGGGTTCCGGAATTGGCGGACTCAGCGCGGTTGCTCTTATGTATGTTCTCCTGCCGCAACAGCTCCCTGCCCTGACCGCCCTGCTGCCATGGGCGGCCGGCATCCTTGTCATCTCAAGGCCCAGGCGCAGATCCCTCCTTGCCTTGGCAGCTCTCACCCTGACGCTCATCGCAGCCGTTCTCTCCCATCCGCCGCACCTGCAACCCTCACAGTACAAAGATATCAGCCGCACCATGGATCTGCCCGGCAGTAACATTACAGCCAGTCAGCCTAGCCCCTATGGTCTGATTGAGCTGGTAACGGCACCAGCCCTGCGTTACGCTCCCGGACTCAGCCTGACCTATGTGGAAGAGGTACCGACAGTCAGTGCTGCGGTTTTCAACAATGGCGACTGGTTCGGAGCAGTGGACAGCGGAGAAGCAT
>Ga0180007_10007719_pt1 | contig 10105 bp, 8 predicted proteins | sample MM_PC_MetaG_FD_121122 | JGI IMG/M metagenome (GOLD analysis project Ga0180007, IMG submission 121122) | Groundwater microbial communities from the Aspo Hard Rock Laboratory (HRL) deep subsurface site, Sweden - MM_PC_MetaG | ecosystem: Environmental > Aquatic > Deep subsurface > Groundwater... | reverse complement strand
TAGAAGGAAATATCATTGAAAGAAACATCGAGGTAAAAAGAAGTTCTCTCTACATAATTATTCCTGGTATAATTGTTACATCAGGTTTAATTACTCTTGCAAGTATAACTCTTGTTAGAAAGAGAAAAGGAATTCTTAAAAGAAACAATGTCTAACCAATATCAAAAAATCATCATAGGAGCAGGACCAGCAGGTCTTTTTTCAGCAATATTCGCCAAGCAAAAGGGTGGAAAGATCCTACTCCTTGAAAAAAATAACTGTATCGGAAAGAAGTTAGCAATAACTGGAAAAGGAAGATGCAATATCACTAATAACACCTCCGATTTAAAAGAATTAGTCTCAAGCTACAAAAAAAATGGCAAATTCCTGTATCATGCTTTCTCAGAATTTAGCGTTGAAGATACATTAAAATTTTTCAATGATCTAGGCATAAAAACCAAGATCGAAAGAGGAGACAGAATATTCCCAGAAAGTGATGATGCATATGAACTCATTGAGAAAATGTATGCCTTAGTTAAAGATGACATTCTCTTTAATTGTGATGTACAAGAAATATTAAAAGATGAAAACCATATATTAGGTGTTAAAACCAACAAAGGAATATTTACAGCGGATAAATATGTAATAGCTACAGGAGGAAAATCATATCCACTTACAGGATCAAATGGAGATGGATATCAATTAGCCAAATCACTTGGACATACAATCATAGAACCCAAACCTGCACTAGTACCAATTGAAACCAAAGAACCTTGGGTTAGAGAACTCGCAGGATTAGGATTGAAAAATATTAGAATGGATATATATCAAAATGGTAAGAAGCAACTTTCTAAATTTGGAGAATTACTTTTTACACATACAGGAATCAGTGGACCAATAGTCATTGATTGTTCAAGAGAAATTGGAAACCTATTGGAGATAGATTCTGTCAACGTCCTCATAGATCTCAAACCCGCACTCTCCTACCCTACACTTAAAGACCGAATTAACAAAGATTTATCTGAGGCCGGCAATCGAGCAATTAAAAACTCACTAAGTAAACTACTCCCTTCATCTCTCATACCTGTGGTTATAAAGCTCTCTGGAATTGATCCCGAGGAAAAAGCCTCGCAACTCTCTAAAGAATCTAAGAACAAACTTCTTCATACATTAAAGGAACTAACATTAAATATAACTGAAATTGGAGATTGGAACAGTGCAATTGTTACAGATGGAGGGGTAGATATAAAGGAAATAGATCCAAATACCATGCAATCCAAAGTAGTAGATAATCTCTACTTTGCGGGAGAGATCATTGATGTCTACGGACCAACAGGAGGATACAACCTTCAACTATGTTGGAGTACGGGATATCTAGCAGGGATATCGTAAATATATTTAGAATCTTGTATTCTAATACATATGAAGAAGCAGAAAAAACAAAGAACCATTCTGTTCAAAAACACAATGATTGTACTTTGTATACTCTTTGGAATTGAAATCCTTGTGATGACACTTCTTGGACTCTACGATTCTATGTACATAATGCCAAGGCAAACACATTCAAGAGGTTTCTCCATTAGTACAAAAGATATTCAAACTACCATAGGCGAAAATCAAACGGATGTAACAGACCTCGCAAGCTTAGAAATTCTCCCTTCTGACTACGATACTCTAACTAAAAACTTTGGCGCATTTACTCCACATGACCTAACTACATACCTACGATATTCTGAAGTTTTAAAAACAAAGGAGATTACAAACCTAACAGATGGATACAAATACCTAGAAGATAGCAATTTGAATATCCTCATACCACAAACATATATCAATCAATATCTCCTAGCTGAAGTTCAAAGTCTCTCACAAACTATGATTGAAGAAAGTAAAAATACAGAAGTAACACCATATTTAGAGTTAAATTCAAAATCAGCTCTTGGGGAAGAACTTTCAACTTGCATCTCCCAAAATCTTGAGACATTCCTCAAAGGAACAGTTTGTGGAGATACTTTAGCCAAAATAAATGATGAATCTCTCTCACCAACACTCAATTTCCTAACTGCATCATTGAAATTTAGTCCAAATAAATCAGAGAATGAATATGATACCTACATAGAAAACCATATGTATTTGTATCAGATGGAAAAAGAAAATACACAGATAGCATCTTCAGAAAATTCCCATTCATACTCCAATGATATATATCTTGATTTAGATCAAGGACAAATACACAAGATACAATTGATTTCGAATTACTTACAAGCTGTTAATTCTAAACTTGGATATTTCAGCGAGGACACAAAAACTGAGCTCAATGATTTAGATACGTTAGTAGGATTACTCGCTGCATATAAATATGGTGATACCGTGCCAACAGTCATTAAGGATTTAGCAAATGACTCATTAATCAATCTTCCTCAAACAGAAAATGAATATGCTCAACCAAGTCCCCATATATCCTTCTTGATAAAGTCGTTCAACCTGAATGATGAGATTAAAAACTTCATTGCTCCAATGTATACATTTGAGAGTAAAGATAAAACTCCCATACCATCATTAACATTTAAGATAAATGATAACAACTTTAATGAAGACTATGACATTACTCCAGCGACACAAGCCAAGGGAACTGTAAGAGTTCCCATCTTCATGTATCATCAAATAATCACTCCACCCAAAGGACAGAGTTCCTTTAGATCAGGATTGTATGTTGACCCGTTAGACTTCGAAAAAGAGATGGCATATTTAGTTAAGAAGAATTACAAAGTTGCCTCTTCTGAAGAATATTACAAAATCTTAAAATCTGGGAAAAATCCAAAACAAAAAACAGTTATGATTACCTTTGATGATGGAATTAGTAATCATTACACAAAGGCATACCCCATTCTAAAAAAATATGGTCTCACAGGGGTGTTCTTCATTGTCTCTCAACGCTCGGGAATAACCGGAACACAGATGAGGGAAATGTCAGAAAATGGGATGGAGATTGGATCCCATTCTGCACAGCATCCAGATCTAGTTAAGGTGACAGACCCAAAGGTTCTTACTTCAGAAATAGTTTCAAGCAGATATGGATTACAATCTGCTTCGGGAAAGGCTGTTAATGCATTTGCATATCCTGGATGTGCATGGAATGCTCAAACCCTCACATATGTTTCAAGTGCCGGATATTTGTTAGGTATGAGCTGTGGCCCAACCATAGATAACTATCCTGGAAATAATCTAGTGCTTTCCAGAGTACACGCATATGGTGATATGAAAAGTTTTAAGAATCTACTTTCGGGAATTAGATAGCGCTTCTAACCTCATTGCTAATCATATATAATCAGATATATGAAAACTGACTTCAGGACACTCAAAGAACTACACGAATATTATGCAGTCAATAACAAATGTGGACTAAAGAAGATAGCCACCCAGCCAGTATATGAAATTCATGTTCCCTCCTCAGGTATTGTATTCATTGGAGAAGCACCAGGTAAGAATGAAGATTTACAAGGCAAACCGTTCGTAGGTGCTGCTGGGAAATTTCTAGACAAGCTACTTGATGGTATCGGCTTAACCCGCGAAGATGTATATGTTTCCAATACTGTTAAATACAGACCTCCGGATAACAGAGAACCAACGGATGAAGAGAAACTAAGCTGTAGAGTATGGTTAAATGCAGAGTTGATGTTCATAAAGCCAAAGATATTAATACCTCTTGGAAGACATGCTTTTGGAAGGTTTGTCCCTGGAGCTATGATCTCTGCTTCCCATGGTAAACCATATGAGCATCCTAGTGGTATACCCGTCTTTGCTATGTATCACCCTGCTGTAGCTTTGTACAATCCAAATCTTAGAGATGTACTTAAGGAAGATTTTGGGAAGTTAAAAAACTACTTAGACAATGGCGGAGAATTAATGAAAAATGAGAAAGCAGATAATTCTGTGTTCTCAAATAAGACTAAAACCGATATCAATGATATCTTAAGTATGTAATTATATGTTGTCCCAAGCTGAATCGTAGAATATTTTCTCCGCAACCGTTTCGTAGTTACTACATATCTCATCTTTCTTAAACCATATCTTTATCTCCCTTTCTGCACTTTCTGGAGAATCAGAAGCATGAAGCATCGTCCTAGTTGCTCGCGATACTACATCTGCTAATGCATAGTTATCAAATGAATAGTCATCTCTAACAGTACCAACATCTCCGTCCGAAGGACTTGTACTACCAAGAATCTTTCTAACACCACCAATCACACCATTACCCTCAAGCACCATAGCTACAATTGGACCCGCAGTTAGATATGCAATGTTTCGGTTTCGTATGGTCCTTCCCCATTCTAGTGAATTCCAATCTGAAACATCCTGGCCACGTGCGATAGCTCCTTTTTTAGCTTTCTCACCTGTTTCAATGGAATATACATCATCATCAATATAGTGTTCTCCTACCTGTTCTTTAGTGGAATTTAACATCTTCATTGCTACAATTTTAAAACCCTTTCTCTCAAATCGTGATAGTATTTCTCCGAAGATCTGTCTTTGAAGCACATCTGGTTTTACCAAGATTAATGTTCTCTCTTCTGCAAGTTTAGGTCTATTCATGTAGCTAGATTGGTTAAAATATTAGATAATACAAGGATATCAAAATAATGGAGAACTTTAAACCACAAAATTACAAAATTGAATTAGAAAACATCTTTTCCTTAATCCAGGCTTCAACCAATTGGAGAACAGATACATTACAAACCATACTAAAGAAATATCCTAAAGATGGTAACAAACTCTTTAGACATGATGAGCTAGTAAATGGATATGAATATCTAGGGTTAAAGGACAAAACTGTAGAAGAAAGAATTAGGTTAAAACCTACGAGAACTAACTCAGGTGTAGCTACAGTTACAGTACTCTCTAAACCCTACCCTTGCCCTGGTAGATGTATATTCTGTCCAAATGACCCAAGGATGCCTAAGAGCTATATTGCCTCCGAGCCAGGGGCACAGAGAGCTCTAAGTAACCACTTTGATCCATATGCTCAGGTATACAACAGATTGATTGCATTAAAGAATATTGGGCATAATATTGAGAAGGTAGAATTACTTGTATTAGGTGGTTCATGGTCTGCATATGATGCCTGGCTGTATCAGATTCCCTTTGTTACCGCATGCTATATGGCATTAAACGATGTAAATCAAAATACTACAAGTTATGTAAAACCTAAAGAATCCCTACCTGAATACACTTTTGCCGATTTAGAAAAAGCTCAAAAACAAAATGAAACTGCATATTGTAGAAATGTTGGCTTAGTCTTTGAAACCAGGCCAGATCTAATCACAAAGGAAGAGGTCTTAAGACTACGCAAACTCGGAGCAACAAAAATCCAGATTGGCATTCAATCTTTGGATGACCATATAGTCGAAGCAAACAACATCGGAAGACGCACAAAATCCGTACGGGAAGCTATCAGGCTTCTACGCTTAGCTGGTTTCAAGATTCATGGCCATTGGATGCCTAATTTGTATATGTCTAATGTTAGGAAGGATATTAATGATTACAAGAAGCTTTGGAAGAAGGATTTCTGTCCTGATGAGTTAAAGATATATCCTACTTCTATTGTTCCTAATACTTTGCTTTTTAAATTGTATGAGGAGGGTAAGTACAAACCATATACTGAGGATGAGTTGTTAAGGGTTTTGTCTGAGACTATGCCTACTACTCCTAGGTATTGTAGGTTGTCTAGAATCATTAGGGATATTCCTTCTGAAGAGATTGTAGCTGGTAACAAGAAGACTAACCTTAGGCAGATTGCAGAGGAATTGATAGAGAAGAAGGGGAAGAAGATGAATGATATTAGGAGCAGGGAGATTAAGAATGAGAGTGTGAGTTGGGAGAACTTAGTGTTGGAAACTATTAAGTATGATACTTCTTCTGGGAAGGAGTTTTTCCTTTCTTACAAGACTAAGGATACTGACAAGATTTGTGGGTTTTTGAGGTTGTCTATACCGAACACTAAAGAAAGGAAGAATAACTTTGTTGAGGAGTTAAGGGATTCTTCTATAATCAGGGAGGTTCATGTGTATGGTAGGGTTATGAGTTTGGATATTGATAGTTCTGGAGAATCTCAACATTTGGGATTAGGTAAAAAGCTTATTGAGATGGCTGAAATGATTACTAAGAAGGAAGGAATACAGAGGATATCGGTTATTTCTGCTATTGGGACTAGAGAATATTACAAGAAAAGAGGTTTTGAAATGGGGAGGTTGTATATGGGGAAAGAGATATAGGGTTTTTATTTCAAATCTTATCCCTTCAACAACTTGAAATATATAATCTGAGCACGCGGGGACTCGAACCCCGAACCAAGCGATTAAGAGTCGCTTGCTCTACCAATTGAGCTACGTGCCCACAAACATGAGTATAATATCACTTTTAATACCCCTTTTACAACTCTTCTAAAGGTTGTAACACCTCTTCCACTTTTACTTTCTTAGGCCTCTTCTCCTCCTGTACAACCCTCTCAATAACAATATCCCTAATCATAATATCCTCCTTCTTAACCATAATATCAGTTAAAGCCTTACCATTAACAATCTTCCACTCACTACTAAGAATCTCAAGATCATAGTTACCAGGATAAACAAAGAACCTAAACCTACCAAACTCATCCGTAACCCTCTTAGAAATCAACCTATCAAACTCCCTATCCTTTAACCCCAATACAATACCAGACAACCTCTTACCTTTAGTATCCCTAACCAAACCATACCTCTCTCGCTTACTAATGAAAGAAGTAACCAACATAAAAAGAGAAGGAATGTAAAGAATGAGAATAACATAGTTATACCAAGAACCATTAACAGACAAAGCATACAAACTAAACATCAAACCAACAAAAAACAAAATCATATGGAAAAATTTCCATATTAACTTGGTAACAAATGTAAATTGACTAAACACAAACCTCAAATCACTCATCTCCACCCTATCCATTGGTATTGAGAAATTAGGAATCGTATCTTTAGAAACATAGAACTCCTGCCCAAGATATACATTCTCCAATGGAAAATCATTCTTCCCAAAAACAATCTTGGAAGGAAATTCATAATCCTGTGCTGCCACCCTTATGGAATATTCACCAGATTTCAATCGCGTTGATTTAAAATATCCATTCCCATCCGTAACATCAGTCCATACCAAAGTACCATTCCCATCAAATATTCTCACAATACACTGAGGAATAGGGGCCTTAGTAATGGAATCATATACATACCCCGTAGGATGTCCCTTTGTTCTGAAACCCAAGAAACTAGATATCGCAAGGAACAGTTGTAAAAGAACATATGGAAGAGTTCCAAGCCCATTAAGAACAATACCCATACCAAGAAGAATATTCGCTATGGCAACAGTAATAGATAGCTGTTCCAGTGTATTAGGATTAATCCTTCCTATGGTATTTTCAAAAAACTGTTTTGAATTATCCAATATCTCATTCACAGTATCTTTAATCTGCTCAACAATCGGAATAACTGGAGGAACAGGAGGTTCTGGTTCTTCCTCACCACCAGGTTCTGGTACATTCAAAGTAATATCGCACACCCTCCTTACATTCCCAACAACGTCTAAAGCTTGAGCACAGAACGTATATTGAGGATACAGATAGTAGTTGGAATCATGTTCCAGATCTCCCAACTTCACCGTTATAGTCCATATATCCCCACCAAAAGATTCAGTATTCAAACAATCTTGTGGAGAATCATCTCTAGCTACACACCAAAAACTCTTACTCGCCACTCCTGTATTATCCTTTACTCTTAATTTGAATGTTAATACATCCTGAGCCTCCCATACCTGAGTATTGTTGGTGCCAAGCCCATCTAAACTAAGCAATGTTATGGTTGGCTTAGTATTATCCTGTACTGAGTACACCGAATTAGACCATGCACTCTCGGCACTATATGAGTTCTTTGCTTTCACCCTGTAAAAATATATCTGTCCATCTGTTAAACCATGAAATTCATATGCCTTCGCAGATATCCAATTACTCTGAGCAAATATCGTTGAAAATGTTGATGAGGTTGAAGATTGTATTAAGTATGTATATGTACCAGTTCCAGACATATTCCAAGCTAAAGTATTCAAAAGTCCTTGAGTATATTGTGGTTCCGAAAGTAATGTTGGCGAAGTAACAGGTACAACATACAATGTCTCACAATCAAGAAGATATATGTTAATCCCTTCGGTCGTATCCCTTGCACAGACTTCAAAGGTTCCAGGAACAGATGAATATATACTCCCAGAGGTTAAACCATTACTATCCGATACCGGCGGTTGGGTTATGGTTACTCCTGTGGAATTACCATTAACATATATTACTAAAGTTCTACCAGCCTTCGGACTTCCATCAGATGTAAGCATATGAATATTAACCAATGCGGGTTCTCTTGCTTCCACTGTACCAGGAGTCACATCAAGTTGAGAATACAGATCCTGATTGATATTTGCATTAACATTTACATCCCCTCCTCCTGCCTCAAATGATTGAGCTATTACCTTGTTATTGTTCGTGAGAAAAAGAAAGCCCAGAATGAGGAATATTGATAATATGGCAGTTTTTATTTTCATACTTATATCTCTTCTACAACCTTTTTAATATATCTATCTAATGCTCTAGTGAGTATTAATGATGCATATGGATTATCCCCTAACGGTTTTCCATTCCCTTTACTGTAACAATTTTCGCATACAAGGGCAAAACTCATAGTGTCAAGATATTTCAAACCTTTATTCCCCCCACAATATTTACAAACTGTGAAGTCTTCTAAGAATCCCATCTCCTTAAGAAACTTAATCCTTAGTTTGTTTGTTACCTCTATTTCTAGATTTTTCTTTAATACCACCTGAAGTGCATCAAAAAGTTTGGGGTATGGATCGTAGTCTTGAAGAAATTTGTTAAGCATGAATGAAATTCTTCTAATATTTGCAACGTTCAGTTCATCAAAGTTTAAACTTGAAACTGGTGATGACTCCGTTAGGATTGGCAAACCCTTGCCTTCATAGAAGGCTATTTCACTAGTACAAAAGGTTTGCATATTCCCCCTATTCTTACTATTTAATTTTCTAATGCCTTTCGCGAAGACTGTAAACTTTCCATATTCTCTACCAAAGACAGTAAGTACCTTATCGGCTTCAGAGTAGTTAATAGATTTTATTATCGTTACTGTATCTTTATTCATATACTCCTCTCCTTGTTAATACTACTAAAGGTGTCTTAAAAAATATTTTAATGTCTTCTTTTAGATTAACATTAGCCGCATACTTAGCTTCCATTATCATCCTATCCTTAAACTTAATATCATTTCTCCCAGACACCTGCCATATTCCTGTCATACCTGGTCTTACCCTTGATCTTCGTTTGTAATATTTCTTTCCATCTGGATGACTTCCTAGATATCTATTCACCTCTCCAATATACATAGGTCTTGGACCTACAATAGACATATCACCTTTAAGGACATTAAGAAATTGTGGTAATTCATCCATATCTGTTTTTCGAAGTAATTTACCAACAAATGTAATTCTTGGATCTTCATCTATTTTTAATTTCCCATCATGTTTAATCCATGTTTCCTTAGCTTGGGAATATTTTGGATTATTCTGAATTTCACTGTGTGCGTTAGGAATCATTGTTCTAAATTTGTACATTTTGAATTCCTTTGCTTTCATTCCTAACCTAAGTGGCTCTTTTACAAACACTTCGTGTCCGTCAGTTATCCAAACAAGGAGAGATATGAGCAGCAATATTGGAGAAAGGATGATTAACAACAAGAGAGAGAGAACAATATCTAATATCCTTTTGCTATTTCTGTAGCACATCTTTGATATAATTTTGCAGTTTATATACAAAAATTTCAGATGCAAAATTATTAGCTTGCTTTCTACAGTTGTCTGGTAGGAAATCACTTGATTTAAAATTCTTTAATATCTTTGCTAATGCATCTACCTTGTATTCATCAAAAAATACTCCTGTTCTTGGATTTTCTTCAGAAATTGTTTCCAATACACCACCTTCTTTGAAAGCTATGACTGGAGTACCAGAAGCATTGGCTTCTACAGGTACAATACCAAAATCTTCATGCCTTAC
>Ga0180007_10007718_pt1 | contig 10106 bp, 6 predicted proteins | sample MM_PC_MetaG_FD_121122 | JGI IMG/M metagenome (GOLD analysis project Ga0180007, IMG submission 121122) | Groundwater microbial communities from the Aspo Hard Rock Laboratory (HRL) deep subsurface site, Sweden - MM_PC_MetaG | ecosystem: Environmental > Aquatic > Deep subsurface > Groundwater... | reverse complement strand
CTTCTCCTTCTGATTGCTCCAGGTCAACGCTGTTCGGCGTAATATGATGATTTTTAAATAGAGTCTTTAAATATTTGACAGCTGTAACAGCAGCAGGTGAATTAATAACACATCTTTTTTTATCGTCTGAAAAGACCCTGCCGTTATTCTGCAGGATAAAGGTGATCCAGTCATAATATTCCAGGACTATACCGAACTGCTGTACAGATCCCTGTGCGTTATGAAGGGTCAGTTTTTTCCCGACCTTGATAAGCTTCTCCCATGTCAGGTCATTAAATCTCTTATATCCCGCCTTTGATAAAAGATCTTTATTGTAAAAGATAACACCGCTGGTAAAACTGCCAGGCAAACCATAGATCTTATTACCAATAGTATAAGAATCGATCAGGATCTTATGATAATCTTTCAGATCAAAATCTTCATCATTATTGATAAAACCATTCAAGTTACTTATTGCTCCTCCACCAACAAAGATCGGCAATTCATAATCCCTCATAAAATAGACATCAGGCTCTGTTTCGCCAGCCACTTGTGTCTGGAGTTTTTCAAAAAATCCCCGACTTGAAATAGGCTCATAAACTGTTCGCACTTCCGGATGAATCTTCTCAAACTCCTTTCCGATATTTTCCCTGATCTTGTTATAAAGCGCAAAACTGGGAGCTGAGTATCGGAGCATGATCTTGGTATCATGTTTCTTGATACATGAAAAAGTCAGGACCAGTGAAATAAGCATAAGAATCATTGATATTTCTCTTTTCATTTTCATCTTAAATACCTCCTTTGTTTATTTAATAATGATAGTATGATCACTTTTTAAGTAATTCATTGAAATACTGATAAGTCAATATCTCCCGGCTCGCCATGAACGCGGCCCCTACTGAAATATTGTACTCCCCGAAATCGGCCTTATTTATCCGGACCTTCTCCCGGATAAAGGAGACGAGATTATCTTTGATCCCTTCTTTAATTGACTGAAAAAAGTCGGTCTGGTCGATCGAATGGTCTCCTGCTATGAGCACAACCGATGGATTGATGATATTGATCACATTGCTGATAACTTCCCCCAGCCGGAACCCAAGCTCCCGTATAAGTTTTGAATCTTTAGGATTTGCTTTTCCGGGTTTGCCGGATGCCTTTAACTGATCAAGCAGAGATTTTGACACCAGGGCCTGCGCATCTTTATCTTTTGCAAGACTGCTTATTATACCGTCAAAGATATCCCCTATCTCACCGGCTGCATGAAAATCACCATAATAGACCTCCCTGTTAATGATCAGTCCGCTTCCTACGGCAATATCCCTGATGCTCTTCGCACCATTCAGGTGAAAGAGCAGCAGAAAAAGGTTCTGCGTAACCTGCCTGTAATTTGCAATATAATCTCCGTATGCAGCGGCATTGGCATTATTCTCCAGAAAGACCGGGACCTTTATTTTCTGGCTGAGAAGTTTTCCCAGGGGGAATTTTTCTATCTTCAGTAAATTACTGACTATGATCTCGTTATCATTTTTACTGACAACACCCGGCAGTCCGATACCCACACCAAGGATCTTTTTAGAAGGCAGAATATCCTTTGCCAGTTTAGTATAGATCCCGGCCAGCTGTTCAACAGCGCGGGTTTTGCTGAATACCATTTTAAAGGCAGCCTGATGAATGATCCGATCAGCAAGATTTTTTACAACCACCTTGATCTCTCCCGGTTTTATATCGAATCCCATTACATAGTTATCTTCCTCATTTAATGTAATGATATTGGGTTTGACTCCTTTGCTTTTTAAAGCATCCTCTGAAACAGCCTCTTTGATCAGATCAAGATTCTTCAAGTCCTGGATAATATAAGTGAGCGTAGAAGTTTGAAGGCCTGTCTGTTTCGCGATCTCCACCCGCTTAATATTCTTCTTTTCAATGATCAGTTTCAATACTTTCAAGCGGTTAAATACAGCCGCATTATTCTGATCGATCTTTAAAAAATTATCCATCTGTTGCATTTTTTCTCCATAATTTTTAATTTCGTTCAATGATTGAAATTAATTTTTTATTTTTACATGTCAAGAAATTCATTATCATACCTCGATCAATCTCTTTAATTCCATAGAGTGTTTATAGAATTCTTTCAGGCTTAATTCCTTTAAAAAGACCAGTCCTCTTGTAGCCCTTATTCTGGGGTGAGGATTATTATAGAAATATTCTTCTCCCAGAGTCCGTTTCATGGCCATATACTGCTGAACCAGTATCCGCTGGGCAAGTTTTGAAAATGGGCCGTCATATTCATAAGAAGGAAAAGAGGCATCCCGCTGAGAACCGAAACAGTTCAAAAAAGAATGGTTCAATACGGCAATAGCATTTAATGATGTCGGAATGTAGAGGTTGGCATCAGCAGGGTGGAACCGGTACCAGACGTTTCGATAGCCCCAGATCCGGATATTCGATCGCCCGGTCCTCTTCTCATACTTCTTTAAAGCTTCAGAAATAGCCTGGAGCACCTTATAATGAGTATCCGGCCCGCTTCCTTCAGGGTCCAGTGCTACCGTCACAATGTCCGGCCTGGTCTTCATTAAAATATTATAAACAGGGATCACATCACTCTTCATCTCCGGCTGCCTGGAAAAGATATCACCCGTATAAAACCCGAGGCGGGCATGAAGAACAGAAGAGGATTCAAATCCAAAATAACCCCATACCAGCTCAGCCTCGAATTCCCTGATCATTCCCTTGATCTTCTGGACATGTTCCGGATCTTTCTTTCCAGGGTATTGTGTTTTAAAATAATCGATCAGCTCATTCACCTTGCTTAAAAATTCATTTAATTTTCCTATATCATATACTTCAACAATGATCCTTAACAGCCGTCTTGTAATTGCCTCATCCTGTATGAAGGGAGAATCAGATGCAAGCCCGTCAAGAAAATAGTAGATATCATCATTCCTTGCATTAGAATAATCCGCTGTAAAATACCCGTCATTTATCAGGAATTTAAACCGCGGAAGAGTTAAATGATACTTTAACTTCTCTAAAAGCGTCACCATATAGGTGTTTGTAACAGATGTAAACCCGCTTGTCATGTAAGAAAAATAGTTGGTATTGCTCTTCTCTCTTACCAGATGCATGATATAAGGAAGATAACCAAGCATTTCATCATCATGATGCGGTGAAGTATGAAGAATAACCGAATTCAAAACAGGTTTAATTCCAGCATTGATCTTTTTTATCAGATCTTTCCTGATCCTCTTTTTTATTGTATAAGGAGTCTCATCTGATTTTTTTAAAACTTCATTACAGAACCTGTCCTTCATTAATTTATCAGCCGGGATCTTCTCAAGAGGCACATTGCTTTTTAATGTATAATTCAGTATATGGAAAGCTTCTTCGATCTTGCTGACTTTCTTTGTATTCTTTAATCTGATAAAAGCCCGTTCCTTCATTTTTATACCGGCACCCTGCGTAAGATAGAACCTGGCGTTTGGAAGCTTCCGAAGTATGGAAGCAGGATATTGTATATCTTCCACGGATGTGATCGACCTTGCCACGATATCTGCTTTTGCCTCCCCTGCTGCAATAATAATGGCCACTGCATCTTTATGATATATGATCGATGAAAGCCCGATCGTAATGACAAGCCTGTTCCGGCTTACCTCGATCCCTCCCAAATCTGCTGCGGCGGCGGCTGCCGTTTCATAATTAATATGGATAAGCCTTGTGGTTGAAAAAAAATCGCTTCCGCTGACATTGAATCCGATATGACCGTCCGGACCGATCCCTCCCAGAAAGAACCCGATGCCTCCAAGTTCCCTGATCTTCTCTTCATAATGCACACAGAACTGATCTACGGAATGGATGGCATTTTTTTGAAGCTCCTCCAGATGCGATTTAGGATAACGCGTGCGTAATGACAGGTCCACGCGGTTGTCCGGGAAGATATTATTTAAAGTATATCCTTCAGGCAGACCGGTCTTTGAGGTATCGATCAACTGTACTTTCTTTTTATCCAATCCAAATCCTTTTATATAGAACTTGTTTATATAATAATTAAAGCTGTTCTGCTGATCGGGAGAAATGGGATAGAACTCGTCAATCTGAATAAAAGAAAGTGAAGAGATGTCAGGATAGATCTTTGTATTAATACCGTTCTCTTCAAGGTCCTTTACCACATCCTTCTTATTCCAGTTATTCAGATAATGCTGTGTCCACTTTATAAAATGCTCCGGGGTCTTTCCCGTGGGAAGAGAGATCACTCCGCCTGGATTTTTCTGTACCCATTCAATAAAACGCAATGAAGTCAGTTTCCCCAGAACCGGAAAGTTCAGAGTAATGATGCTTTTTATCTTTTCTTCAGGGGGATAGATGAATTTATATTCTGTCTTGTCCAGATAAATGCTCTCTACTTTTGAACTCCCGTCATATTTCATGTAATCCTCCGAATAATCAAATAATTCATTTAATTCATTTAATTCATTTAATTCATTTAATTCATTCATTGATTAAATTAAACAAATTATAACCAAAAGTCAAGTGGAAAATGTATTTTTCGAGATATTTTTAAAATTCATTAAATGAATTTTAAAAATATAACTTATCATTTTTTACTCCCGTGTCTGTTGTTATCAGACACGGGAGTGTAGTATTATAAAAATTTTATTCGAAAAGAAAAAGAAGTGTATTTAACAATACACTTGGGATTGATTTGTCAATGTGTTTTATTCCTTCTTCTTTTATCGTATAACCATGATCTTCATAAGCTTACTTTGGCCACTACTGCTTTTTATATGGCATAAATACACACCGCTGGCCAGATCTTTTCCCGAACTGTTCCTCACATCCCAGATAATAACACCATCATTATCCTCTTCGACAAGACTTGTAATAAGAGCCCCTGTAATGGTATAGATCCTGATCTTTGTACCCTGTGTTATCCCTGTAAAATAAAAAGGGCCATTGCTTTTATAAGGATTCGGCCCGGCCAGAGGATTGAAACCATGAGGATCCGTAAGATCATTATTTGTCCTTTGTACAGGGAATATTTTACAGATGTAACCGCCTCCCGCGTAGTAAGCAGTTTTATTGAATCCCATAATTAATGCTCCATAGGTGGCTTTTAAACTGGGAGTTCTTATCCGGGCTTTTTCACTTCCCATGAATTCATCGAGAACAACGAACCAGTCATTGAATCCATCATAATGATTAATATAGAATTCATTATCCATGATCGATCCGGCAAATATTCCGGTTGCTTTGAACTGTTTTATCCACAATGTTTCAAAAACAGGAATCCCGCCCGTATACCTTAAAGCACCTAAAAAGCCGTTTCTTGAATCCATGGGAAAGATAATATTATTGGTAGGGTCGGCTGCCATTTTGCTCAAAGAAAAGCCATTGGTTATGCCCGGGAAGGGCTGAAACCTGTCGTAGTTGGAGGCATCACTCAGGTTGATACGAAAAACATAAATAGGATCATTGGCCGCAAAATTAAGGGGATCAGAGTTATTCATCATATAAAGATTGCTCCCGATAAAAGTGGGGGCATTACCATAGCTGGAGTCAGGCAATTTGTCCATATAGTTAAAAGACCAGTTACTGTCAAAGGTGAGGCAGTTGACAGGATCATAAGCATAACGCCATACCGTAGTTTCTCCAATACAGTAAGCGCATTCCAGGTTAGTAAATGTATAAAGGCTCATTCGTCCCCGCGAAAGCTCCGGTAATATCACCTCCTCTAAAACAGACAGATCAGATGGATCAAGAACCACCAGAGATGAGCGTGTACCAAGGACACGATGCCCGCCCTTGGCAATAAGCCTGCCGTCATTTAAAATCAAGAGATTGCTTTCTCCTTCGGGATCACCCGGGAGGAGCTTACAATTTACAATATTTAGATTACTATCGAGTTTATATATATAATGACTTGAGACGGCATAGATAAAACCATTGGAATGAATGACAGCAGACGGGCTCCATGTTAAGGAACCGTTTGTTAAAAAGGTTATAACCTGTGTTTGGAGGCTATCAGGATCAAGTTTAGCGATCCAGCCCTGGGCGATAGTTACGCTGGGCGTACCGCCTATCAGGTACAACTCATTGGTCTTTCGGGTAAAAGGAAATACAGGAAGGTCGTAAGATCCCCGTGTTAATATAGTGAGTGTAAGGTTAAGATTTAAATTGAGCCCTGCTTTGTTTATGAACTGGTGTCTGGCCGGATCACCATGTTCTACAGGCCAAATAGAATCAAAATACGGCCCGGCTGTACCTGCTATTTGACAAACAAATAAATGCCATGCTATAATAAAAATATGACAAAAAGATCTTTTACTTATCATTAAAAACAGCACCTTTCTGCTCTCTTACCCCTGCACCCTGTGCTTTCCGGCCCTTTTTGCCTGGTAAAGTTTCCTGTCTGCCGCCTTGATCAGCTCAGGAATCTCTTTTCCGTCATCCGGGAAGGTAGATATACCCATACTGATCTTGATCTTTTTATTCCCGTCCTTATACTGTACCGCAGGCAAGAACATCAGGATCTTTTTACCGAATTTAACGGCATTTTCCTTATCCGTATTTGATGCAACAATAATAAATTCGTCACCGCCGTACCGGCTTATTACATCGATCTCCCTTGAAATGCCCCTTAAATATTTTATAAGCTTTGTAAGCACTTCATCGCCTTTCTGATGACCGTACTTATCATTTATCTTTTTAAAGTCATCAATATCAAAGAGTAATAATGAGAACTTTTGATCAAATCTTTCCGATCTTTTGATCTCCTTACTAATATAGCTTACAAGGTATCGATAATTATAAGCATTGGTTAAAGGATCCGTAATGGAGGTCTTCTTCAGCCTCTCTACCAGTGCAATATTTTTCAATGTAATAGACAACTGCGTTCCGATGATCTTAAGAAAGTTGAGTTGTTCATCAATAAAACGCACCTGACTGATGATATTGTCCACTTCAATAAATCCTAACGGCATATTCTCGTCTTTTTCCAGGTTCATGATATAATAAATATCCGTGATATACTTACGATTAAATGCTGTAATATCAAAATACCTCTTGGAGTAATTATTACGCCCTCCAATGATCCCTTTGTAAACCGTGCAGACATACTTATCCAGGCGGTCTTTTATATAGATCCTGACCCGGTCGAATTTCCCATACTTGATCAATGCCTTCCCGATGGAATCGAGTATCGTCTTTTTCTTTTTGGTGTTCAGGACCAGAGAGATATCCAGAAGGGCATTCAACTGCTTTATCTTATTATCCCTGTCTTTCAGGATCCTGTTCTGGTAAATACCTTTGGCAGCCAGGTCAGCGATATTCTTGATAAAAGTGACCTCCCGCTTTGAAAAGGTCTTTTTATCAAGGCTTCGGTCAACCAGAAGCAGTCCATATATCGTTTTATTATATTTCATCGGAACATAAAGCTCGGTGGGCTTGATGATCATCTTTTTATTTAAAATAACAAGGGATTTCTCATCTTTATTGATAGAGCTTACAAAGATCTCTTCATCCCCTATCAGTATGGTACCGTTTATGTATACCAGTTCAGAAGAAAGCAGTTTATCCGATTCATCATATATATACAAGACCGTTTTTGCGCTCTTTACATTCTCTATAAAAAAATACAGAAGGTTTCGTAATGCAGTGGAAAGGTCAACTGACAGGATCGTATTTTCAAGATCAAATGTTTTGATATTTATTTTACTGGACATCTTATCGCTCCCACAGGCTGATTACAGAATGGACCTTTGCATTCACGATCTTTAATTCATCTTCCAGGACCTTATCGGAATAGATCCCTTCAAGAATATAAGCAAACATCTTGTGGATAAATCCGACAAATATCTTTTCAAAAGAACCCCAATACGGTACAGGTGGATAGATCCTGCCTACCTCCAAACTCTTCAGTATAGCATCTTTATATAGAAAATAATTAATGCGGTCATTCATCACATCTTTACGTGCCGGGAGGAGGCCGATCTTTGACAGATATCTTTTTTCTGAAGAATATTCAGTTAAAAACCGTAAAAATCTCCTGCTCTCCTTTACCATTTCCGTTCCTTTTACGATCCCGAGACAGGCCCCTCCCATAAACGGGTATCTCGTTTTCTCATTACCAGGTACCACCTGGACGGAAAAATCATCCTTCTTTTTATAAGGCTTAATAAAAGCATTTATCACCCAGGCATTGGTAAAAGTGAAAACCCCTTTCCCTTTTAAAAAGAAATCCCACATGACATCTCCATAAATATTTAATAACGATTTTTTTACTCCGTATTTTTTAATAAGATCAAAAAAGACCTTTATTCCTTTAAAATTTTTTTTATCCAGAAGGTCAAAACTGTCGTTTATGACATAGTCGCCATTATAAGCCCACAGGAAACTGGATATGTATTGGATCAAAATATTCTCTTCAATTCCCCCTATGGCAAAGAGGTCATTCTTCTTACTCTTCTTGCATAAAAGGAGCAGGTCATCGATCGTTTCAGGAGCAAACCCGTTATCGAAATCTTTTTTCCTGACAAAGAGAAGGTTCAGATCCAGTATCCAGGGAAGCGCATAATACTTATTGCCGATCTTTGGAGAGATATTATAAAGGTTGTCAAGCTCTTTATCAACCAGGTCAGTAATGTCATCTAAAAATCCTATTTGGGAGAGAATACTGATCCATGAAGAACCTACCTGCACAACATCAGGCTTGTTATCCTCTTTAATAGAATTGATCAGATAATCCCAGATCTTCCCCCATGGAAATTCTTTCAGCTCTACTTTAATATTTGTCTCTTTTTCAAAAAGCTTGATCTCATGCTCAATAGATTTTGTGCCTGAGATCTGATCATTGATTATTGCCCAGAACTGTAATGGTTTCATTTTATTTCCTGTCCTTCAAAATAAAAAACTGATCCGGGAAGAACACACCCCGGTTTCTCATATAATAATTATAATAAAATTGATTTCAAGTATAAAATAAATTAAGTGAAGTGGAAGCTCTACAGAATGATCAGAATAATGATCGAAAGCAGAATGATGCTTCCCAGAATAATGCTGTTTGTGGTATTTTCAGGAGGGATGGCTTCATCCTCCTCGTCTTTGTCCGATTCTTTTTTGTCTTCAACGGTTTCCGTGGGATCCTTCACATCAGGATCCTTTTTATTATCACTGATCAATAATGAAGAAGGAGCCTGTCCCTGAATAATAAAACTGCTGGATCCAAAATAAGGCCCTTCCAGGTTTTTCCTGTTAACAGCCGAGACCCTCCAGAAATATTGACCATCAGTAAGATCCTTTGTGGAATATTTACTTGCATCAATTTCATCCCTCATGACGATCTTAATAAAATCTTTATCTATTGATAATTCCATACGGTAAAGGATGGCTTCATTTACCGGCTCCCACTTCAGCTCCACTCCTGATGATATTATTGATTTATCAGCAGGATAATCCGGAACCGGTGAACCGGGCAGAGGGAACGGCTCTAAACCGGTCAAAAGCGGAGTGATCTCCAGGCCGTATCCCTGTGGTATCGTTATTTTCTTTGATCTTAAAGTGGCAACAGCTTTATTATCAAATACAGAGATCAAAAAATTATTATTAATATTTTTCAGCAGAATATTTCCGGAAAGAACCTGAACATCACCTAATAAACTTTTTACTATCAAATTTGTTAATACTGTTTCTGAATTGACATTAATAGAGCCCTTGATAAGCTCGAGGACAATCCGGTTTTTAAGCTCATGCATCTTAAATAAAGTATTTTCCCGTACTGTAATAACGACCTTCTCATTGATCAGGATCTCTGCCACACTATTTTCACCCGTTCTAAAACGCGCCTTTTCCAGTATCATCTGATTGGGCTCCATCTTTTCCCAGGTCAGATCATTCTCTCCCATAACAAATACATCATTAAAGGATCGTATTAAATAAGTTTCAGCATGTACATAAAAAGCAGAAAGCAATATAAAGATCGAAAGGAAAATATTTTTCATCGATATAAACCATCCATAGGTACAATAATTTAAAAAACCATCCCCCTCCTATGGTTATACAGTAACAGTATCTATATATAACATAATATAATTATTTTAATTTTTCGTTGCTTTAAAAATTCTAAGACTTCTTTT
>Ga0180007_10007717_pt1 | contig 10106 bp, 15 predicted proteins | sample MM_PC_MetaG_FD_121122 | JGI IMG/M metagenome (GOLD analysis project Ga0180007, IMG submission 121122) | Groundwater microbial communities from the Aspo Hard Rock Laboratory (HRL) deep subsurface site, Sweden - MM_PC_MetaG | ecosystem: Environmental > Aquatic > Deep subsurface > Groundwater... | reverse complement strand
TCGCAGCGTACTCTCTAAGACACCGTAGTATATCTCCTAGTGCCTCATCCCTCTTTTGTGCTAGTTCCTTCAACTCCTCCATCATAACCCCCTTCTATACCTTCTTATGCAGTCTTAACCCTTGAGTAATAGACCAGTTCATCCATTTATTGAAAGTCCAACCTCTTCGACTGGCACGTTTCTTAACCTGCATGATTGTGTCAGTACTTATTCTTACCCCGATAACTCTACTATCCTTTGTTGGCATTGTGCACCCTCCTATAGTCTCAATATAGCACACATGTGGGCTTTCTATATAATGTTTTCGACGATGGCAAGATATACAAAGTAATTGAAGATTATCAATATCATTGTAATTCTCGCCATTTGATCCTACGTGGTGCACATGGCCACTCTTACCAACTATTAAACCACATTCTTTACAACGCCCATCGTGCTTTTTCACAACGTAATCTCTTACAGCTCTAGGTGGTGATAACAATTGTTGAACTCGTTGTCTGCTTATCCCAGCCTGAGTCGCAATCGCCTCATAGGTTTGTCCTTGTAATCTTAAATCTAGCATCTCTTTCTTATTCATGTTTTTATTATACATCGGGCAACTAGCCTTTGTCAATAGTCACATGACATAGCATCTTGAGCCTACAAAATATATATTGACAAACCTTATCCCAAAGGTGTAGACTACTGGGTATGAATAATCAGGACGAGATAAGAGACGATATTGGTAATCACATTTACACACTACATATCCGCAGGCAGGGGTGGCAAGAGTGGGATAAGCTACCATCTTTAGATAGGGAATCGTATATACAAAGTTTAGCTATGCCTATTCTCAGGAAACTAGCCTCTCAAGACGTAGTGGTACGGGGAGAGGAACACCAAACATATCGGGGTTACTATAAAGTGGATTCATTGGTTGAGGGAACAGAAATGGATAATGCCATCTATGTAACTGATGAGAATGGAAAATCATCTCGTTATACTGTAAAACCAAATGAATAGAAATTGAACGGAGGGGACCGTACTGAAGACACAAAAAAAGAAGAGGGCCTTTAGCCCCATTAGTAGTAATCCCTATCTTTTTACCTTAATGCCCTTTCTCGTCAACCTGGTGAAGCCTCGTAGCTAGAACAGCCCCTTGCCAGTTTTATCTTGAACAATCTTATCCCTACTATTCTATCATACAAGCTCAGTGTCTTAAATTTACGAGCCATCCCCGTGCTATACTTTCGGCAATCCCCACTTTTCGCGCAGTTATCACAGCTTCTCACTTGACTAATCCCAGAAACGAGGTGTTTATTATACCTAGTGTAGAGAGAAGAACAACAAGGGCGACAAAGGCAATCGAGAGAAGTGTAACTCTCTGCTCTAATTTCCTGATTACATGAGGTTGCCACTTGGTGTCTTCGCAATGTTCATAAACAGTACGACCTATAAACTCGATAAGTTTACGGTCATCCATGCCCTTGGTTTGTTCTCCAAAGGTCAACCGCTCGTTTATATCTCTACCATTTGGCATATCAATCTCCGAATGCCTTCGGGCTTAGTCCTGCTTTCTTAAAAGCCTTAATCAGGTCATTCAGAATGATAACATCGTACTTGGAAACAATCGGCTGGTCGAAATCAGCACATCCCTCAGCTACTAGTTCCCAACAAGAGAATCTTTTATCTAATAGTTTAGGAATCGGTCTGTTGAAGTAATGCCGGGCAATGATGGCTACAGCAGTCCAAAAGTAAATAGCGACATCGTACTTCTTACCTATAGTCTCATGGGCAAACTTATCCATGGCTTCCTGCTCAGGATAGTCTATAAACCACTCCCAGTATCTGGCGTTCTTTTTAAGATACCCATTATGGTAGTAATTCCTTGTAACCCCTGTATTAGTAGCTTCCAATATAAACCAGCCACCAGCCACCTTCTCCCATACAAAACCAACGTGCCATCCCCAGCCATCCCACTGCCGGTCAAAGAGCTTTAATAGATTACCCAATACACCGGATACGGAAAAGAACTTACCCCTCTTAAATTCTATGATGTCGGCTCGCTTCATTTCTACACCTTAGTCAAAACCAGCTTGTAATAGCCACCACTATACTCAGGTCCAGGTAGTTCCTCAAACTTCTCACATTCTACACTTACATAATGAGACTCATCAGAACCTTCATTGGGTCTATAACAGAAGACAACATCGGTAGCCGATGTTAAGGCGGTATTGAGGTTAGTTATCTTGGCTTTAGCTTTTTCATTTCCTGTCGGCCCGTTAGCGTAATCATCTAACAGGACATCCACAATCCACCGCCTTATCTTCAGACCTCCAGTGCGCTTCTTAAACAGGAGTTTCAATGACTGAATGTCGGCCTTAGCTGTTGAGCCAGCAGTAACAAAGTCTAACCCTAATTGGATTGTCTTAAAAGCGATACCAGCTCCAGAGCTAAATAGTTCTTCATTATAGCCTGTTTCCCCGGTGGTATTCAGCGTATCAAGAGTTGTCCAGCCAGTAGCTATATCCGTGTTAGTTTTGTCTATTCTGTATTTTAAGGCTACCGTCTCAGTAGTGGTTATGCCTTTGGCAAAGTCAGTTAGTACCTTCGCTAGTTTAGCTGCCCCCTGGTCTCCCGCGTCAAACCAGGGAGAGAGTAAAAGTCCTGCGGTAGCATAACTCTGACTGATCTTATCAGGGTTTTGTATGCCCCTGGGAATGTCTATGTAATAAACAACTCCTCCAACATCCCAATAAACAGCATAGCCAGAGGCTGCCGAGGAAACGATGCAATCGTGCATGGCCCCATTATTAGAGGTATCTTTCCACCAGCAGTACCAGGCAGAGCCGTTAAAAGCATATAGACCTGATTTAGAATTACCTGATGTTATCGAAGAGTCAACCAGGGCGAACATCAACTTGGTTCCTGCCTCACCCTGTAGCTTCACGATTTCGCCGTTATACTCAATAGGTAGACCGTCTCGTTCAGTTAGCCCAACATCAATAAAAGAGCCGTTCTCAGGATAGTATTCTTTGACTGCTAAACCATAAGAGAGATAGATTTTACCGTTGAAGTAAGCATGACCTTGACCACCGATAGGATGATTAGGTAAGACAGCTTCAGTATCCAGCCATTGTGGAGTAGCGGAATCATAGACTTTTAGAATGGAGTTTGTCGGAACATAAATAACGGAATTACCGGAAGCATCCCTGCCTACTTCAAACCCCTCTATCTGGCTGGCTATATCGCTGATTTTACTTCCGGAAGTCCATGTAGGCGTAGCACCGTCAGGGTCAGTAGAGTAGGCCACTGTGCCGGAGGTATTCATCTTGAACAGTTTGGCATCATGCTGAATACCCCAGTAGGCATTAGCTGAGTTAGATTGCGTGAAGGCTTCGGCTGTTGACATATACCAGTAATTATTAGAATCACCAAGATAGATATATAGGCGGCTATTTAATGAGGATATAAGGGCGGTGATGTCTGCTGGGAAGGTCTTGAGAGAAGTATATCCTCCCCTATCAGAATCTAGTTTTAGAAGGTTTTTCCCTTTTGCCATATATTGATTGCCATTAAAGTTGACCAGTTGAGCAATAGTTCCATCTGTGTCAGGGAGGACAGAGAGCCCAAGTTCATACACATAAGCTGTTCTAGTCCCGCCGCTAGTCTGTTTCATACGCACCCTAGCCTGCGTAACCCCTTCCCTGGTGGCTGCTAGCGTATAAGTATTGTATTGCCCAGTAGTTTCATTGGTTTCATCAACCTCATCATGCCACGCAGCGTCATAGTAAAGGTCAATATCAATAGAATTCCCTGTGTAAATGGCAAACCATAATCTGACTTTATCAATGTTATACGAAGCGAATGTCATTGTTATATAACCAGACCAAGTATTGTCAGCAACCTCAGCCGTAGTGTTTGCTGCTGTTCCAGTATTCCCATCAATAGCGTAACTAGGATTAGTCCAATCGGCACCAGTGGCTGCGGTAGGCTTTGTCCAGATACCAGTTGTACCAGCCGTGAAAGTGCTGATAGCCGTAGCCAATCTCGGCGGTAGGATATGCCCGGGATTTTCAATGATACAGTCGGTAAAGTAGCACATATTGGGGCTAATAAACTTCTCCGTACCAATACCGCCACTCAGATTGTCAATTACCAGAGAGGACACGCCAACTTGATTATTGTAATCATCCCCCCCAATCGAGAGTTGACCAGGGAAAGGGTCTATAAACGAGCCTAGTATCGGACTCCTCGCCCTGTATTTATAACCATTTAAGTATATTTCTTGAGCCGTGACAACTTCATAAGCCATCAGATATTCTCACTTTTCCAGTCTTTTACAGGAATTCCATCTTTACCATCATGCGGGAACACACTCCCGGGGTCGTCTATCACGCCTGCGCCAACCCATCCCTGCACCAGACCGCAATTAAGGGCTTCTGTGATTGCGTCTCTTAGTTCCGCAAGGTCTTCCGCCGTACCGTAAACCTTTAAGCCTGTACTTAGTGTCCGTCTTCTGCCATCAACTTCTACAATTAGTTCTTTCATTATACACTCCTTACATTTCCTAAACTCGTTGTCATTCTCCTGAGCCATTTGTCAGCTTCTCCTATCCAATAGGTAGCCAGAGAAGCCTTGTCCTGTATATCGAGGCTTGAGCTTTTAGCATGGGAAATCAGTAGTCTGCCTACAGCAAAAGCTATAATGTAGGCGGGATTGATTTCAGAGTCGGTAGTATCATCACTGAATATATCAGGAGCAGACCAACCAGTAAGCCGAATCTCTGTATCAGGACCAACTACCGTAAGCCCAGTAGAAGTTAATTTGAACAAGGGGGAAGCCCCTCTTATGATGTCCCAATAGTCAGGATTTAATTCTATATATTCCTTACTCTTAGAATGAACCGCCCTGATTCTATCCACATAGAGAACCATAGCGCCTTTGTCAGTTATCAGCTTTAACCCCACTGATATGATTGCTGTATCCAGATGCGGATTAGCTAAGTCAATCACATGGGTATAATTGGTATTGGCTAACATAGCTGGAATATTAATGACTTCCAGCGGAGTAGCAGGACAGGAAGCCGTATCGTCTAAGAGTAACTGGATATCGCCGGCATCGAGAGCAACGGAGGAACGCATAAAAATCTCAATCTGGTCGCAATCTGAAATATCAACCTCTGCTATATCATCAGTACATAACAGGTCATTAGCTTCAGCACTAGCACTTATAGTTACCGATATACCATAAGCCCCTTCTACTTTATATGTAGTCTGCGTAGCTACCGTAACTTCGCCATCCACCGATTCATCCCAAGCTGCCTCACAATCATGTATCTTATGAGTTACCCCAATGTCGGAGACATATTCCACTGTTTTTACTGCCTTAAAATCGTTACCGAAGGTATAAGGTACTAGCCAGTCATATTCATAAATATCAGAGAGGGTGAAGTTCCCTGTTGTTACTCTGGAAACTAAGACAAGACTAGTCGCATTTATTATCGCTTGGTTAATAACACCATTGATGTCGGCCATTTTCCAGGGTCGCTTCCACATCTCGTATTTATCCAAAGCTGTTATACTGTTAGTGAACACCGGTGCGCAGGTAGCATCCCACGTAGCTCCTGCAAAATCAGAGACGACAGAACTCTCCCCATCCACGATAGAACCAGCAGCGTCATAGATTAAGACTTCCCTCCCATTGAACTCATCATCGGGACCAATGAGGTTTTTAGTATCTATCAAACTGGATGTATCGGTTGTGGTTGTGGCTGCGCCGTCTATCATTATCCCCAAGATTGGGCCGATAAACCTTCGTATTTCTCCTCTGTTTTGTAGCTGGAAATTAGCCATTTTACTCTCCTTATGCGATTAGACCTAGTTCCTGTAACCTATCTATGATTGATGCAACTGCTGCCCTGCATTCTGTATCTACAGTTCCCCCACCAGCAGGGTCAGAAACGGTAGCTGGCTGGTCAACTGGACCTACCCCATAAAAGCCTAGCAGGTCAGTTGTTGCACTACCAACCAACATACTAAATGGAATAAGTAGAGTTCCCCCGGAAACTTTCTTCAAAGAAAAACTAGCAACTTCAAAGTCTACAACTTCTGAGGCGGACCCTGTTTGCCACCCAACATAGTCATGGTCTCTGGCTGTAGTTATTATGTAGTAAAAGGAATTTGCCCCTGCAACTATACGGGAGCTATAGTTATTCGGGTCACTGTGGCTTATGTCCGCCGAGGAACGAAAGTAGGGCAGAGTTCCACTGTTAAGTGTAGTTGTGAAGACACACTTGTAAACCTCCCCCACAACAACAGCACCAATATCCTTATAAGCCATACCAAAGCCAGAGGTGTTTATAGCTGAGGTAATATCTGACCCTGATGTAGTAAGGGTTTCAAAGGGATGGGTTGTCGGATGATTTGTCCAACCATTAACAAGCTCAGACCCTAGTATCTCAGAAGTGTCAATAGCCACATCATACGTAGAATCCTGGTCATCCACGATTCTTATTGTTAGAGGTGCTTGTGTTACTATTGGCGCATATCTAAATGCCATTTACTCTCCTATATTGATAACGGGGGCATTTCTTTCCATGTTCCCGGTGTACCAGCTGTCGTGCAAATCCAACCTGGTATCGTACCAGCAGCCATCACAGTATCCCAAACCTTACTTCTTACAGGCCACGTTCCTACAGTAGGGGCGGTAGCATAATGGAACTCGGGTATGCCTGTAAACCTTGTTCCAGACTCAATTATTTTTAAGTAGGTCAAACCTGTTAGGGAATTATAGCTGACACTACCCCAGTCTCCTACCAGTACTTCAGCACTGGTGACACCAGTCCCTATAAATATTGGTTTCTTAGAATGATTGCCCTCGGCAAGTACAGAACTACCATTAAGGAGGTTAAGGAAGTTAGTAATAGTTCCAGCAGCAGCTAAGTAGTTGCCAGTAAAATTAAACCCATCAATACTTGTGCTAGCGGCAGCGAAATTGAAGACGTTAGTTACCGTTCCTGCAGTTTCAAGATAATTGCCTATAATATTCATACCGAATCTGGCACCAACCTCGCCAAATGTTACGGCTGAACCGGAAAAACTTTCAAGGGTACAACCAATAAGATTGAAACAAGGCACCATATCCAATATTATGCAGTTGGTGGCAAGGTCACCATTAAAGTAACACTGTCCATCAATAGTTGTCGCTGTTGCCTTTATCCGAATAGGCTTATACAAGAACATACAACGGTCTGTAATGTCCAATACCCCTGTATAGCCACTAGCGGCGCTAATCCCATAAAGAGAATAGGTAGTATGGTTCACACTACCAACATGGGAAATTGTCGTGTAGAAACCTTCGTTCTTAAACTGAGTCGCCTTGCTATTGCCATCTATCCATAAATCTTTTATCTGACATTCCTCTGCGCTAATCTTGACAGAGTTGGTCATTGTCTCCTGACATTGTATCTGTGTACCTGTCACAACACCTGTTGACGTATGATAATGCCATCCAGTTCCTTTAAGGACTCCTCCACCTTGGTTCATAACTACCTCATCAGAGGTTTTGAACGTACCTGGGGATAGTAGTGTTGTTTGCCCTGTACCCGATGCTACTATAGCAGCATTTATCTCAACCTCGTCAGCGGTGCCATCACAAACAACATCTGCTCCAGTCAACCATGCAGCAGGAGCATCAGAAGCAGCAATAATTGTGGTGGCAGAACGGACTATATCTGTACCATCGCCTTCTATCTGGTGACTACCATCCGCTTCATATTCAGCCTGTGTTAATTTCCTACCAGCAGTCGTATGAGTTATCTTTCCCATCTAACCCCTGTCATATCTCCTTTTAATCTTCTCGACTAACAGGTAAAGTCCTAGTAAAGCTAAGGCCGTTAGTATATAACCTAATATTGTCAAACTAATTGCCTCGCTTTCCCAAAGACTGATTTTATTATTTCAAATGGGATGTTATACTCCTGTTTCCCCATACCCTGAAGGTGCACGTTAAACTTGGCATTATACTCGCCCACTCTGGTAAATACAGTATTGTCTATTATCCCGGACACGGTATTCTTCTTAACGCTGGTGGCAAAATCCCTTATATAGTTGTCGCCCTTATATAATTCCCCGTCAGCGCTATTTATCAAGGCGGGCCGTTTACCAACCTTGACCTTAAACTCCAGAAAGACATCGGATCCCAGTTTGAATTTATCCATATTCGATACCCCCACCTTTGTCAAATGCTACATCTTCACCCTTGCTTTTATCAAACGCAATCTCCACCGGTTCCTCAGCAAATTCGACAGTCGTATCAATCTTTTCAAAGTGTACATCACCATATTGTTTGTAAAAGATAAATCTTTGAGTAGAACCTCTGACAGAAACACCCAGTCCCATTGTGAGTAAGGTTAAGTGGCCCAATCCCATTGTTATTAAACTCATACCGGGCTCCTTGTATCAGGATTAAACTCGGTGGCCTCTCCATCTCTAGTCAGGTCAAAGGTAAGAATTGCCGTGGTTCCGTCAGTGTCATACATGATTAGTTGATTACCAGTTATCGCCCACTTGCCGGTTAATACTTGGTATAACCTATCGAAGTTCTGCACCACCGTATGTATTTCGTAATTCAAGTCGCACCACTCGGCACCGGCAGCGTCATGGAATAGTATAGTTATAATATCGCCATTGGTTTCCGCCTGACTCAGTGTAACCTTAATTCTCTGGGTAAAATCGGCATCCACAACAGGCAAGGTAGTAATATTGGCTGGAGCAGCATCACCTATCGCTACCTTAACATCCCCTGCTGCTAACGTAGGGTTAGCCTGAAAGATTTTGCCATTAGCTTGGGAAACCAAACTAGGATAACATATATACCCGTTAGGGTCATTTTTCTTGGGTGGTAATTCTGAAGCCATAATCTTATCTCCTTAAACGGCTACTCCATTAAATTTGGCAATATCAGCAACAGCCACCCCGTTTACTTTAGCAAAGGCAGCAGCAGCCACCCCGTTTACTTTAGCTATATTTGTCCAGCCTCCGCCTCCGCTTGTAGCCCCTGTGCCGTTGATACTCACAATATCGCCTGCCTGTAAGGTGTAGGTCGCCACATCGGTTGGGTCACATAATTGTCCAGATGCATAATATAATCCAGAACCACCACTGGTATCAGTCTCTATATAAAAAAACGTTCCACCGACTATACAATCGCACCCTATAAATTCACCAGTAGTAATAGCAATACTTAAACCTGTGTAGGTTTGCTCGCTACCCGATGCAACGACTCCAAGAGACTGTCCAGCGTGGCAAGTAAAAGAACCGCCACCATTATCAGTGAAAGTTCCTGCCCTTGCCTCGTTAGAACCAACAGCTGTATTCCACCAAGCCTTAACTGTACTTATAGTTCCTGTGCCATCGGCAGCATTATTGTAATCTATAACTGTAGTATAAGTTCCGCCTTGAACAGTAAAGAGAGTGATAGAACTGCCTCTATTAGTAGCAGCTGACCCAACAGCAATTGCAGCCATACTAAATCACCATTTCCTTAATTTGAGCTAATCGGGTAGTTGCTAAGGCCAACTGACTAGATGTCAGAACTTTAGGTATAAATTGCGGTCGTAGTTTAGATTGCCACACCGTCATCATATCTTTACTTTCACACCAACCACCAAAGAACTCATTAAATGAATCATGTGCTTGTTTTAATATGTCATTCCCAGTAGCCTCAACATCTACATAGATAAAATGGTTATTGAAAGGATTATCTCTCCAGATATGAGGCAGTGCAGCAAACCAAGTATCATAAGCGTCTTTGTCAATTGGGTTGCCAGTAGCATCTACTTTACCCTTGTAACCCCTTAACCACTCCCTTGAAGTTTCGTCTATCACATAGACATGGTGTTCATTATATCTAGGGTCAGTTGGTTCAAGATAAAAGCATAGTTTGACCTGAATCAAGCCTTTGTGAATACGACACCCGTAAGGTTCTATTTTCATATATGCCATTAAGCTAACTCCAAATAATCTGGGCTAGGATTAAAGTAAATCTCATCGCCAGTACCAGCATGACCTACTATCCTGACCACAAAGTTAGTCGTTCCAGTAGGTGCAGTTGAGGTAAGTAAT
>Ga0180007_10007716_pt1 | contig 10106 bp, 7 predicted proteins | sample MM_PC_MetaG_FD_121122 | JGI IMG/M metagenome (GOLD analysis project Ga0180007, IMG submission 121122) | Groundwater microbial communities from the Aspo Hard Rock Laboratory (HRL) deep subsurface site, Sweden - MM_PC_MetaG | ecosystem: Environmental > Aquatic > Deep subsurface > Groundwater... | reverse complement strand
GGAAAATACGAATTTTCCGCCAATGTGCTCCAGCTAGATGGTACGGATGTTAATAAATCAAATCTAGAGGGTGGCTTGGCCACCAAACTTAGAGCATCGATAGTTTATGCCGGAGTTCTACTCGCGAGATTCAAAACTGTCACGATTCCCTTCCCCGGCGGCTGTGCAATCGGCAGACGTCCCATAGATACTCATATTCAGGCCTTTGTGGACCTTGGCGCAAAACTTACCAAAGACGGCGACAACTATATTCTAAAAATTGAAAATTTTAAAACCAAATCCATCTCGCTTATTGAACGAAGTGTCACTGCCACCGAAAACGTGTTGATGTTTTTAAGCGGATTCGACGATGAGTTTGAAGTTAAAAATTGTGCGATTGAGCCTGAAGTTGAGGATTTGGTCAGAATCATCAATAATGCCGGTGCCACAATTAAAAGAAACGACAGAACCTTTACGATTCGTGGCAACAATGAGCTTCGCCTGACAAAAGATAAAATCATTCCGGACAGAATCGAAGCATTTTCATACCTCGTGGCATTTATAGTTACGGGCGGAAGCGGCACGATCGACAATTTTCCCGCTGATTATATGAAAAAACCTCTCGAAGTATTAAAAAAATGCAAGGCCAAATTTAAGATGAGCCAAGGTAAACTTGAAGTTTTAAAAAATGGTCAACTGGAACCGTTTCAAATTAAAACAGGTCCGTATCCGGAATTTCCAACCGACATGCAATCGCCGATGAGTTTAATTGCCGCCAAGGCGCAAGGAAAATCGCAAATTGAGGAAGCTATGTTCGAAAACCGCCTTGGATATATAAAAGAGCTTAAGAAAATGGGACTTCTATCAAAGGTAAAAGACAGGCAAACTGTTGAAATCGTCGGAGGCAACAAACTCAAAGGTGCCGTTATTGATTCTTTGGACCTTCGAAGCGGAATCACCCTCATCCTTGGAGCTTTAATGGCCGAAGGAAATTCAACTATTAACAATGCTCGAATAATAGACCGCGGATACGAGGACATAGTCCGTAAGCTAACTAAAATCGGAGCTCTCGTAAAAAGGAAATGATTAGAAGACTCGGCATAGACATTGGCACGTCAAATATTAGAATTTACGTTCCCCAAAAGGGAATCTTAATTGACGAACCCAACGTGGTGGCTATAAATGTTGTCAAGGAGAGGGTTGTGGCGGTTGGTAATGAAGCAAAGGAAATGTTGGGACGCACGCCGGAGGCAATAATTGCTTCAAGTCCCCTAACCGACGGAGTAATTGCCAGCTACAAGACAACCAAGCAAATGCTTGAGATTTATCTTTCCCGTGTAATGGGGCGCCTTCGCCTTGTCAGGCCGGACGTTATAGTTAACTGCCCCGTTGGTGCAACCTCGACCGAAAAAAAGGCAACATTGGATGCAATTGAAGGCGCAGGCGCAAAACGGGTTTTTCTTATGAAATCTCCACTGGCTGCTGCTGTTGGGGCAGGGATTGATATTTCCTCACCTAGCGGAAACATGATTATCGATGCTGGCGGAGGCAATACGGAAATTGCTGTAATTTCGCTCTCGGACATAGTTTCGTTTTCATCAACCCGTCACGGGGGGGATAAGATGGATCAGGCAATTATAGATTTTATTAGAAAAAAAAGGAATTTGATAATTGGCACGCAAAGCGCAGAGAACGCAAAAATCGAAGTTGGCTCGGCGATAGCTCAAAAAAAAGACAACAAGATGGAGATATCGGGATCAAATACAATCTCTGGTTTACCGGAGTCGATTATAATCCACACAAACGAAATAGCAGCGGCTCTAAAGCCGGTTTTAAATGAGATAATTTTGGCGGTTAAACAAGTTCTTCAAAAAACACCGCCCGAACTTTCAAGCGACGTGATGGATAAAGGGATTGTCATCTGCGGAGGAGCTTCCAGTTTAAACGAATTTGACGAGCTAATGACAAAAGTAACAGGCGTTCCTTGTCAGATAGTCGATGAACCCCAACTTGCTGCGATAAAAGGAATGGGACTAGCAGTTGAAAACTTCGAAGATTTTCTTGAGTCTTTTACGTGGAGGGGAAAATAAGCTTCTCGAGCAGAATAAAGAGTAAGGAATCAAGAATTAAGGTAAAATTAAAAATAAATCAATAATCGAATCCCATGCCTACTGGCAGGCAGGAATAAAAAATGGAAAATGGAAAATCGAAAATAAAGAGTATTCTCGTCGGAGTTGATGCTTCGCGAAGCAACGTAAAGCAAAAAACCGGAACAGAATATTATTCGCAGGAAATTATCAAACATCTTGTCGAGAATAAGGAAGTAGATTTTAGATTATATTCCAAAACGCCGCTTGGGTTTTTGAAGAAAGAGCAGAATATCGATTTTAAGGTGATGCCTTTCCCGAAGCTCTGGAGTCAGATTCGCCTTTCGCTTGAGCTTTTAGTTAACAAGCCAGATGTTTTATTTGAACCTGCTCATACGATTCCTGTTATTCACGGCCAAAAAGTTGTAACAACGCTTCACGATGTCGGCTTTAGACATTTCCCCGAACTTTACACTCCGCTTGAGAGGTTCTACCATAACTGGTCGATGGCTTTTGCGGTCCGTCATGCAACAAAAATAATTACCATATCCGAATCGACAAAAAAAGATCTTGTTAAATTCTACTCAGCCGATCCGAAAAAAATTGAGATTATTTATCATGGTTATGACAGACAAAAATTTTATCCGAAGAAAGCAGGTCAGAAAGCACCAGATGAAATACTCAAGCTTGGAGAATACATTTACTTTATAGGACGCTTAGAAGCAAAGAAAAACATTGTCAGTTTGGTAAAGGCATTTGGAGTTTTACGAAAAAACCACTCCGAGTTAAAAACCAAGCTCGTTCTGGCAGGCCGCCCTGGATATTTATATGAAGATATTAAGACAGAAATAGGAAAACTTGATAAGAATGTTCAAAAGGATGTTATTGAACCTGGTTATATTCCCGATGAAATAATGGCGGATTATCTGCGCTTCGCTAAAGTGTTTGCCTTTCCATCGAAGTTTGAGGGATTCGGAATGCCGCTAGTTGAGGCGATGGCCTGCAATGTTCCGATAGTAGCTTCGAACACTACTTCCATTCCCGAAATTACAGGTAGTGCAACGCTCTTACACGACGTTGAGGATGTAGATCAAATTGCTGAATATTTATACATCGCACTAAAGGATGAAAACATTAGAAAAAGACTTATCGGGGATGGCACAAAAAGACTTCCGATGTTCGATTGGGACAAGGCCGCTTCAAAAACGCTAGATGTCATAAAGAGTGCTTTGGACTAGTTCGCCGAATATGAGTACATGAACTCCGCCAGCACAAGGAGTCGATTTATTGATGTCCCGATCGGCCAGCAGGTCATCAGCGTCAAAGTTTCCTTGGGAGTGTTTTCAAGTACTTCCACGTTATCGGGATTAACAGTTTTGGATTCTTTAACTTCGTAAACATACTTTTTGTTTTTTCTCGACACCTCGATCCTATCCCCAGATTCAAGCTTATCTAGCAAAGCAAAGATGTGATTATAGTCGCTCTGAATCCAAAAATAATTTGAGCTGTGGCCGGTTATAAATATATTTCCACCATTTCCCGGCAAGGATGTGCCTTTGTATTGAGCCACGCCACTTGCAAGCGATTTTAGAATGTCCTGTTCCGGAACTTCCCACTGAATCGGGGCGGTAATTCCAATTTTTTCGATAGTTAATTCATTATCGGAGAAATTTAGCGCTAGCTCCGGAAGGTTAGAGGGATTCTGAAGATTATCGATAATCGGTTTTGGGGTTTTTCTAGTGGTTGGCTTTGGCGAAGGAGTGGTGGTTACCTTTACAGATGAAGAAATTTTCTGAACCGGCTCTCCCTTAAAATCCACGAAATAGCTCCATCTTAATTGATCGGCAAATCCACTCCAGCCCATTGCGATAAATATTATAAATCCGGCAAATCCACTAAAGGCAGCAAATCGCAAAATTGAGTTAACAAATTCACCCACTACTTCCCTGTTGGGGGTCTTGTGGGATTTAACCCTTCTTATTATTTTTCTTACGTTTCTGATTTCTTTATTTGATCTCATTTTTTTTAGCTTGATTGGTTCGCCCAACGATTCATCATCGTTTTGTTTGTCTTGAAAAAGCTCATTTAAGTCATCTTTTGATAATTGATTCATTTTTTGTAATTCTCGAGGACATATTTTTTTGCTTGCTCGGTGGAACTTATTTCTTGAGATATGATCTTGTCGTGTACATCTTCCAGCATAGTTTTGAACTCTCTCGAGGGATTATACCCCAATTTTTTTAAGTTGTCACCTGTAAATATCTTTAGGAGGTTTTTCTTGGCACTAATTTTTACTTTTTGCTTCTTAGCGAGCTCAACGCTTTGTTCAAGCTTCTTTATAAAATCCAAATTAACAGGATAAGTTCCATTTGCATCAGCTCGGGCAAGTTCAATCAGATTCTCAAAAAGCGGATCAAGCAGAAAGGAGAGCTGTTTATTGGGTCGCATTTGACCTATCTGGGCAATCTTCATGTGGTTTTCAACCAAGTAACAAATTGATCTAATTTCAATTCGAGAAAACTTTAGTCGCGTGAGAATTTTTTTGGCAATATCTGCCGAAATTTTGGCATGGTCGTGAAAAATAATCTTATCCCCTTCTCTTATTAGTGTTGGCGGTTTGCCAATGTCGTGAAGTAGGACCGCCCAGACCAGATGGAGCGGTGCATCGCTTGGCATACTCTTGAGAGCAAGGTATGTATGTGTGAATACATCCCCCTCATGATGATATTCTATTGGTTGAGGCACCCCTTTGAGAGTATTTATTTCAGGAATAATGAAATCGGTAATTCCGGACTGAACCAGTTCGGTTAGGCCTATGTGGCGTCTTGGTGAGATTAATATTTTGTTTATTTCGTTTCTGATCCTCTCGGGCGAAACGTTTTTGGTTAAGGCGGAAAATTTGGAGATAGTTTCAAAAGTTTCTTCGGCGTATTGAAAGTTCAAGGTTATTTTAAATCTAATCGCTCGGATGAGCCGCAGATTATCTTCTTTAATTCTTTCGTTGGGGTCTCCTATGAATCTAATAACTCCTTTTTTTAAGTCCTCTTGCCCATTAACGTAATCGATTACCTTATTCTTGATCGGGTCCAGAAAGATTCCATTGATAGTGAAATCCCGACGCTTGGCATCCACTTCTTCGCTTGAGAACTTAATCCAGTCAGGTCGTCGTTTATCTTGGTATGGTCCTTCTTCGCGAAATGTAGCTGTTTCAAAATAGTGTTTTCCCGATTTGACCAAAATCACACCGAATTTTTTGCCAACATCGACTGTGTTGTCAAATAATTTTTCTATTTCTTCCGGCTTGGCATTGGTTGCAATATCAATATCGGCAGGATCCTGTTGGAGTAAAATGTCTCTGGCACATCCCCCGGCAAAGTATGCAACAAATCCAGCTTTAGTTAGTTCCTCGACTACCTTTTTTGCATCATTAATCATGGGTATATTTTATCACAAACACGAGGGGTAAGCCTCGGAAAATTCATATAGAGACCGTTGAAAAATACCACTTAACATCATTGCCTTGTTGTCATCCTGCGGTTTGCGAGAGCTTTTGCGAGGTGGAATCGCAAAATTCCTAAGCGGCAAACCTAATTCAAGACGACGTGGCAATCCATCACTGTTTCTATTAGATTGCTTCGGGTACTCGCAATGACAGAAAGACACCGCGCAATGACACCCTCCCTTTGTCATTGCGAGCCTACTGGCGTGGCGATCTAGATTGCCACGGAGTACCTTCGCAATGACAGAAAGACACCGCGCAATGACACCCTCTCGCCTTGTTGTCATCTCGAGTGCTCCTGCTAAGCAGGAAATCGAGAGATCTATCCCCCTGTCATCGCGAGCCTACTGGCGTGGCGATCTAGATTGCCACGGAGTACCTTCGCAATGACAGAAAGACACCGCGCAATGACAATACTTCGGACATATTACAGAATTATTTACCGGACATTTTGCTGACTTGCAACAGTTTCTTTGCTACCTGACAATATTTTTCTAGAAAAAGATATGGTACAATATAATTAACAAAAAAAAGGGGGAATTTGTGAAAAATAAGATCTCAATCAATAAAGTGGTAGTCTCAGCAGTTATCATAGTGTCGGTTTTGTTTTTGGCGTTTGTTTTGGCTTTAATTATAAAGCCTGACTTTGTCTCGAGTATAACGCAGGGCGCGATAGGTGCGGGAAAGAATAGTCAACCGGGTTCAAGGTTTCCTCTGGAAGGCAGTGCGGATGATTCGACTGTGATTGTAAAGTACAAAAGTTCTACAAGTATTTCTCGGATAAATAAAGTCCAAGACCAGACAAAAACAAAAACAAAAAAAGAAATATCAAAGATTGATGCTAGAGAGCTTCAGGTATCTACCGGTGAGAGTATCGGTGCTATTGTGGAAAAACTCGAAGAGTATCCAGAGGTTGAATATGCCGAGCCGAACCATATTGCAAGTGCGTTAATGTCTCCTAATGATCCCCTTTATTCAACACAGTGGTCACTTCCTAAAATGTCTGCTCCCGCGGCATGGGATCTGGCACAGGGCGGTTATGGTCCGATAGCTGTTGTTGACACTGGTGTTCTTTCAACTCATCCGGATTTAGCTGGTGAGGTTATCTCTGGCTATGATTTTGTCAATAGTGATAATGATCCAACAGACGACCATGGGCACGGTACGCATGTTTCCGGAATAATAGCCGCGCTTACCAACAATTCTATTGGCGTTTCCAGTATTGGCTACAAGGGAACTATAATGCCGGTGAAGGTTCTTAATTCTTCTGGAAGCGGATCATATGCAAATGTTGCAAGCGGAATTATTTATGCAGTTGATAATGGAGCAAAAGTAATCAATCTGAGCTTGGGAGGAACATCTTCCTCAATCACACTTCAAAATGCGGTTAACTATGCCAACTCGAAAGGAGCCTATGTGGTCGCCGCTGCTGGAAATAGTGCCACAGACGCTCCTCTATATCCGGCATCATGCGAGGGAGCTATTGCCATTAGTGCGACTGACTCTTCCGACAATTTGGCCTCTTTCAGCAACTATGGCGGTAGTATTTTTTCTTCTGCGCCTGGAGTTAATATAAACTCGACGTATTTGTCGAATTCCTACAGATACATGTCCGGAACGTCAATGGCCACACCGCAGTTTTCCGGATTGCTTGAACTGGCAACAGCTTATGCGAATTCCGAGAACGTTAATATTCCCAAAATGAAGATGTTGGACTTGATAAAAACTTCAAGCGATAAAGTCGGGCCATACTCATATGACACGAATGGGTGGAATCAGTATTTTGGCTATGGAAGGATAAATTCAGAAAAATTAATTAATGAGATTACTCCAGCTCCCGCCCCAACCCCTTCACCGTCTCCAAGTCCCTCGATAACTCCACCGCCTTCACCGGTTTCTAGTGCAACTCCCGCTCCACCCAAATCAAGAAAATTCAACGTGGTTTTGAATGGAACAATTAGTCATATAAGTTCTGACAAAACTGTAATTAGGTTAAAAGTTAAAAATGGAAGTAGAATACTTAGACTAACCAAAAACACCGTTACTAACATCCGAATAACGGACTCTACTAAAATCAGAAGAAGAGGTAAAATGGTATCAGTAAAAGCGCTTAGAGTTGGCGACAAGGTCAATACAAAAGCAATCTACTACGCCAATACGTTAACCGCTGCATACATCATCGCTAGTGGAAAGCGTTAGTTTCTTAGTTCTCTTCGGTCACGGTAAATGATTTTACTAACAGTTCACAATCTGCAGCATAGCTTTTTTGAGCTATCGGGTATTGATAACCGATTCGATAAACAATATTATCATTACCGATAAAGTAGTACGAAACATGCTCCGCAATTGTATCGGCTGATGAAAGCTTTACAGCATCAAATCCATCTATTTTCACTGATTCTTTTGTTGCGCCCTGCGAAACTAGGCTGGTCACCTCACCATGATCATTTATATCGCTAATGTCGGGATTAACAATCGAGAAGACGGTTGTGCTAGCGTATGGATAAGAGTTGTCGCCATCTGGCTTGGTAGAAAACATAATTGTTGTGGGTGGAGGAGGGGCATATCCCTCGAGCCTTTTATACCAAGTAGATGGATATTTGATTGAGTAATTATACTCATTATTTGTATAGGTTTGCCACAAAGATACGTCATCTAGGGGTTGCTCTAAATTGCCATCAATTGGTTGGATAGTAGCTTCGTCTTTTTCGGCATTATTTGAAACTAAAATATATGTTGTTGCCGCTCCTGCAATCACGACTGTGCAGATAACCAAAATCAACACCAAAGCAAATGCTTTAAATTTTCTCATTATTCTCCTTCGTTAATTATTCCTGATCTTGTCCACTATTACTTCTTGATGCTAATCAGTGTTTCATTCGACAACATTACCGGATTGTGAATTTCCCGATGCTCCATCAGTTCCCTTGATTGTATTTCCTGATTGTGTGTTTCCCGAAGATCCGCTATTGCCCTTAATCACATTTTCAGATTTCTGTGTTGATGAGCTCCCTCCAGCCGAGGTTCCCGGTGCCCAGATTTGTTTTCCTCCGCCCTCGTAAACTCTTCCACCGGTACCTCCTGGAATTGTGCCTGGTGCATATTCAAGTTCGGCAGTGTTCTCTATCTTTGGTAAATTGCCGTTGACGTCTGCGTTTGGATCACGCCAAACTACCCATGTTTGTGTTTCGACTTTTACTGCCGCTTCTGTTCCCTCAACTATCTCAACAGATCCTTTCGTATCGATGGCTATTTGCTTTTGAACCCTTACAACATTTTGTTGGAGATCGCCATTGTTTGATAGTTGGAGCTGAAGCTTAGTCATTGTTCTCTGTTGCTCAAGCGTTCTCTCCCTGATTCTCTGCATAACTCCTTTATCTTTGGCGTTTTTGGCATATTCAAGCGCTTTTTGTTTTTGAGTTTCAAATCTTTCAAGCGAGCGGTCAATTGATATTTCATCGTCCTGTTCAAGTGCATACTCCATTTCGGAAATTCTTCTATCGCTATAACCGTTATAAATACCGGCTTTTGACGTTCCCTTGAATGTAAAGAGATTAATCTTTACCCATTCCTTCACTTTGACCCACGTGAACACGCTAGAGGTCGGAAGAGTGATTGGTTCAACACTGTCAGTTGCGAACACCACCCCAAACAAAAAAGAACAACAAATCATAGTTGCTGCTGCAAACTTCATAAACTTCATATTGCCCCCTGTGACAATTATTTTTTATTTGCTTTTGACAAAAGATAAATCATCCCTGCAAGACAAAGTAAAAATATGCCAACGCCGATCGGAGAACCCCAGCCCAAGATCAGCTGAAAACTTTCCATCTTGTTTCCTCACTATTTATTCTTATCCTGTATTATATTCCTAATTTATTGAATATCAATTGTACTTAAAGGATATCGGTTTTTTTGAAGTGTTTATTTCTCATGAGTCTTGGCGTTATCTGTAAAGGCAGAAACTTCGTTCATCGTTTTACTGGGGTTGGCTGTTCAACATTTTCTTCGTTCAAATTCGTAATTTACCACAAACCCGAACGCTATATTTCTTTAATTAGTGATTAGGTTTTTGCTGAAGGCAGATTTGTGCTCCGCTCATAATCCCCAACGCCTCAATGGGTTGAGCCGTTCGATTTAATCGCAATAAAATAAGACGAGCAGTTTAAACCTGCCAGCAAAAATACCGAGATGGTTCCAAGGGACTTTTAGCTTACAAACGTGAGAGCAAATCCTTTTTTGTCGCCTCGGCCTGTTCGCCCTATTCTGTGAATGTAGTCGTTGTATGTCTGCGGAACGGTATAATTAATAACGTGAGATATATTATTGATATCTAGTCCTCTGGCCGCTACATCCGTTGCCACAAGTATTTGAACGTGACTTTCCTTAAATTTCGCAAGCGCTCTTTGTCGTTGGGTTTGTCTTTTGTCACCATGAATAGAATCGGCTTTAAATCCGTCTCTTATTAAATCCTCTGTTAATCTCTCAACTTCCCTTTTGGTTTCAGAGAAAATCAATACTTTTTTAAGTTCGTCGGTAAT
>Ga0180007_10007715_pt1 | contig 10106 bp, 24 predicted proteins | sample MM_PC_MetaG_FD_121122 | JGI IMG/M metagenome (GOLD analysis project Ga0180007, IMG submission 121122) | Groundwater microbial communities from the Aspo Hard Rock Laboratory (HRL) deep subsurface site, Sweden - MM_PC_MetaG | ecosystem: Environmental > Aquatic > Deep subsurface > Groundwater... | reverse complement strand
TAAGCAAGGGTGGCGTGAGAAAATGCCCTTAATCGGACACATCCGCTGATCGCGTATCAGCGGTGGGCTGCCACATGCAATGGCCTTGCGAGCCGGTTAGCGCCCGGCCCGTCGTTCGATACATGGCACGGCTGCGGGGGTGGCGCACCACTCGAATCAAGTCTTCCAAATAGGAAGCCATGGTCAGGTCGGACAATCCGGCCAGCCGTACCAACTGGGAAGGTAGCTGAGTAGGCACAGCGGCAGGTTGTGGACCTGGAGGTCATCGGTTCAAATCCGATCCTTCCCTCTACAGGGTCAGTTCGATTCTGGCTCGCTCACCGAGGACTGGAGTGAAGGGATGCGGTTAAATTCCGTGGAAGGTCTCTGATGAGACAAATGGTGCGGGTGGCCCGCCCGTTAAAGTGTCGGCGGAATCCGGCGCAGGGGCCAACAGAGGTGCGGCACAGCGGACAAGGCTGGGCTATGGGCCATTCAACACGAGCTTGACCCATACAGGACCAAGCGGGACGAGCCCCGGTAGGTAGCGAGTGGCTGACCAGCCGCACCACCAAGAGGAGATGAAGGGATGAACTTTGTAGAACAACGAGGCGAGATCTTCGGACCATTCTATTTTGACTATGCGTGCAAGCTGTGCGGTTTGTTGAACTTTCTCAATCCAGGCACGGCGACAGTCAGAGATAGATATGGTGTTGGCGTTCAGTGAGGAGGGACCATGGCAGTAGAACGATTCACGCTACAGTGCGACGAGAAGACAGACGCGGACATCATCGACTATCTTGTGTGGCATAAGTTAGCAGCCGACACGAGCATGAACGCCGCGATGAAGAGGGCGATACGGGCGCAGATGAAGGCAGAGGAGGAGTGATGTCAAGAGCGATCTTCATGGACGCGCTGACATTGGCGTGCAAGGAAATCGAGGACCTTACTGGCTCATGCCCTTGCGATAGCAAAGAAGTTAAGCCTTGGGACAAGCCTTGCGATGAAGTGTGCCACATGTATACAGACCAGATGCACGTATGTTGGTTCCAATACTTCGTGACGAAATGCAGAGAGCAGGTGTCCGATGCCAGTTAGTTCAGATGCTCGCAGGGAAGTCATTGAGGCTTCTGGCGGATATATGGAGAAGGAGGCGTGATGGGTAGAGAAGACGACATCCACGACATGCCAGCACCAACTGACTATCAGCCGCTGTTCCCCGGACAAGTGATGCCAGGACACATCAAGGTTGAGCTAGACTTCATCCCGGTCGAGGAGCGGTTGCCGGTTGAAGAGGTGGACACTTCTGGCCTATACGCAGTGCTTCGTGGTAGTGGAGACTTGGACATTCTATGGTTCCATAATTGCGGAGATGACGGAAGCTGTTGGGAGACACAAGTATTTGAAGAGACTATTGATGATATCACCCACTGGTCCGAGATCCCTCAGGTGTCCGATGACAGTTAGCGCCGAAGCAAGGAGAGGACACGAGCATGAACGCCGTGATGAAGCGGGCGATTCGTAAGCAGATGGCAGAGGAGGGGTGAGATGAAGACGAGAATCTACGTGATCATGAACGAAAACGGGACAATCCATACACGTAAGACGCTGCCTAGCTTAACAGTTGGAGAGGTGTCTTTGGGGCTGGATATAGAAATCCCTAACGGATATTTCAAGCGACCACGCCTATTGGTGCAATTGACGATTCCAGACAAACCAAGTGGAATAAACGAAGAACCAGTCATCGATCTTGCCCATGTCAAAGAGGCGATAGAAACGTCATCAGGTATGGAAGTAAAGATCAGCTTCGCCAATCGAGAAGAAGACGATGCCCGTTAGCGCCGAAGCAAGGAGGCGTGATGAAAAAGATCATCGCAGGCGATAGCTCAACCATAGTCACGATATCCGGCGACGAAGCAAAAGCTGTATGCAAGCTAGGACAGGACAATGAGTGCTGTGCGTTCCTTGTTGTTGGAACCAATGGATTTGAATGCGTTCGGATGGCCGCTGGATTCAGCCTAACGATTATGAACAGACTTGATGCTGGCTCCATGAATGCGAGGGGCGGTGGAGGATGGACAGGATGTGCATGGGAAGGTCATGGCTATCCGATGCCAGTTAGCGCCGAAGCAAGGAGGGAGCGATGAAGAAAGATAAAGAATGCCACATTATGGAGGCTGTTGTAAGCCAGCCCGTGTTTAACGCCAGGGTGATCCAAGTCATCGAATCGAACCTTGATATGAAGGGAGACGGAACAGACGGGAATCCCTATCGTAGGATTCAGCAGTATTTCTCTCTTGACGGAAGGCTTCTATTCGAGAGAGATCGCTGGAAAGAGAGCAACGATGCCAGTAAGTGACGCAGCGCGGAAAGCCGTAATCGCAGCGAGCATCGACCTAAATGGTGGCGCTGGATGCTTTAATCTGTTTACATGTGCGTATGAACCCGTTATCTTGGCGGGAATAACCGTGCGTATGCCTAAATATGATGAAGCACTTGGGTTGAGTACGCTGTCAATCCATACAGATGGATCAACTCCCTACGTATTCATACGTCAAGTGGACGGAATAGCGGAGCATTTGACGTCAGAGGCTCAGTTGACATGGTGCCCTCCCGGGCCTGGATATATGGCGATAATAACGCCTGGAGCTAATGTGCAGATGACGATTGATGGAGTGTCGTTGGCTCATCCTTGCATCTGTGATGTCTCTGTAAGTTATTGGCCAGCCGAGGAAGGAGGGGAATTACATGCCAATAAGTGACGCAGCGCGGAAAGCCGTAATCGAAGCAAGTGGCGGGCTATGCGAGATATTCCACGATACGCCCGTTGAGGGCTCGATGATAGTACATCCCAGACATCAGGGAATGGGCGGCGCGATAGAGGAGGCAGAATGTAATGACCCGAATGTGTTGCTCTATGGATGTTTTGCGTGCCATGATCTAGTAGATGGCCGCTCTAAGCACGCGCCGCTAGTGATCGCTAGGTTTGACCGCAGTGAACGCTTGCTAGACATCATGGACATCGAGCGCCGTCCGATAGCGCATGAGCGGATATTCTTCCATCAGTGGCCTATCTGGAGAACTGCCATTGCCGAGTATCCCCAGTTGGTTGACGCGCTAAGACGTAGGAATGAAGCCGAGTTCGACCTAGCGCAATCGCTTGCCTTCTTTCGTCCGGGGAAAGGCCCTGAGCTGTTCCGGGTATGCCCAGAGATCAAGCAAATGCAGAAGGCTACGTTCTGGACGTTCGTGTCTCTGCTAGGTATGACATCAGCAGACGCGAAAGATCTGATGCCGGTAGGCGAGTGGCTGAATGAAGTAAGGATGGATTCAGTGCGAGGGATAAGCATTGACGCTATCGACGCGCTGAGGCAGGCTCCAGATGATGAAGTTGAGAGGCTGATGGGATTGACTGAAAAGCCTCCGCTGTTCTGGGATGAGATCGACAAGCTGACACCGAACAGGCATGGGCGGCGTTCGCACTATCTGGCGCACAATCCAGAGACAGGCGAGCTTGAGGATCTTGGGCTGTTGGCAGTCGAGCCAGATGTGGCTGAGGTGTTTAATCTCATCAAGGGGCGGATCGTGAAGGGTGGCAAGGAGGAATAGTGTTTGAACGGATAAGAGCAAGAATTCGCAAGCCAATGAGCGCCGAACAGGAAGCCCGATTCCGCTGGTGGTTCTTCCATCCGTTCGCTGTGCGAGACGGGGAGATACGAATAATAGACATCACCGGCGACGCAGGGAAGATCACTGTGGGGAAGATAGACGCGAGCGCTATCTACCGCGTTGATTGTGAGGAGGATTCATGAACGAACGAATCGCAAAGAGACTAGGATGGCATATGCGTAGCAGGGACGAAGAATGGTATACGCTCCCGAGTAGAGAGCGGGTAGACACACCGCCAAACTTCGACAAAGAGTGGGAGTTGTGGCACGAGCCGCGACGTGGCGCAATAACGTGCATGAGCGACCTTGGACTAATCGAGGCTTTCAGTGAGGCGTTGAAGGCGCGGACAGCGAACACAACCGTCGGGCGACTTGCGACAACTGCGTTCGGCGTAGCGTGCTTGCTGGCAACACCGGCAGAGCTGTCGGCGGCGTTCATCGGGATGCTCGACGAAGACGTGGCGGCAATCGTTGACGATGATGGAAATGCCGGGCCTGAGGTGCCGGAAGGCAATTATGATCCTGAAGCGAATTGATCTGTGGACCTGTCCTAAGTGTGGCCAACCAGGATTCTATTCAATCTATGGGAAGGATTGTTGCACTGCATGTTCAAATAAGGCGCGTGAGGCGGCGGGAGAATTCAATGAACATCAAGCTGCCCGGAAGATCGATACATTCATCGGTCGCCATATGAGCGCGAAACGATGGGTTGTTGTCTGGGCGCTCGTGTCTATTGGCGGGTCCGCGCTTGCCTGTGCCGGACAGCCATGGTACGCAGCGCTCACCGTCTTCGGGATCTTCATGATGGCGGGCAATCTTCGGAGGCTATGATGAGCATATTCGATGATTGGAGAGCAGTCGACCGCGCCATAAGAGGAGTGAACAAGGCGATGAAGCCAAAGGAGAAGCCAGTGGAAACGATGAAAGACAGAATCGAGAGGGCGATTGCAATAACGACTCTCGCGACGGAGAAAGAGGTATATGATGCTTATAAGAGACTTGGCTCATGGGACGACGTTATCGAGGCGGCCAATGGCACCCTGATGGGCGGGCCGATGTCAATGCACGTTGACTATATCCTGGACACGCGCAAGCAGCTTACTGATCAACTTGTGTGCAACAAGATACGGGTCGCTGGCATCAACGGCGCAAAGGCCGGGCGGAACCTGCGGATATTGGTGCATCTTATTGATCTATACGCCAAGCTCGCCGAGGACGCTGATTCTGGGGCGTCTCTCTAATGGACGCATTCTGGAGACTGCTAGGCATCGCGGCGATCATCTTTGCAGCGTTTGGCGGGATGGCGATTTGCATGGATGCGGCGGGGAGGAATAGAAAGTGAGCGGAATGTGCATTGCGGCGATACGGGAGCGAGATGAAAAGGAATGATCGCGTCTCTACGCCCCTCGGGAGTGGATGTATCGTTGGGAAAGACTTGGGAGAATATTCGTGCTGGCGCTGGCTGGTATTGCTAGATGACGGTCGAGAGCGTTGCTTCTTCGAGCGCGAACTGAGAGAAGAAGTCTTATGAAAGAGGCGCGGATACCAATGATCTCAGGCTACGAATACAACGGCCTTACAGGGTGGAAGAGGTATTGCTTCTGGAAGGCTGGACAGCGTAAGCACATTAAGAACGGCTATCGCAGACGGTTGCGGCGGAAGGCGCGGAAAGACGATACTCGTGAATCGAGTTGAGGTTGGGGGTTGAGGATGAAGAGGTATACGCATGATGAGTTGAGCGTGAAGGCGTCGGCGTTCATCAATGCACGTGCGACTAAGACAGGACTAAGGGTTGGGTATGAAATATCTGTTGCCCTTGGCTACGTTGCCGATGTGGTGTGTCTTGGAAATTGGGGCATGGCTCAGTGCGAGGAATGGGGGATCATTGGGCCTACCGTTCAAGTTCCTCATCCTAACCCGGCGTACAAAGGGCAGATGATGGCAACCCGCGAGTGGTGTCCGAAGCTACCGAGCTTGGTGTTCATTGCTGAAGCGAAAGCAACTCGTTCTGACTTCCTATCGACCTTCAATGGTTCGGAACATCATGCGAACCGGAAACATCCTATCGGGTCAATGCACTGGGTTGTCGCCAATGACGGGGTAGTGCTGAATCCAGATGAGGAGCTGCCTTCTTTCTGGGGGCTGTTGATTCCTCGTGGGCGTGGTCTTGTTGAGGTGAAGCGCCCTCTGTGGAAAGAGGCGGATGGGGTGCTCGACGTGATGTACCGCGTTGGGTATGAAATGCTCTGGCAGAAAGAATGGAAGGGAAGGATGTATGACAGGTTGATGGTAATGTCTGCTGAGATTATGAACGAACTCGAAACAGAATCGTGATATGATGGACAGGTGATAGCATGGCAGGCCTAACAGCGAAACAACAGAGATTTGTCGAAGAGTATCTGATTGATCTCAACGCGACTCAGGCTGCCATTCGTGCCGGGTATAGCGAAAAAGGTGCGACTGTGCGTGGATCTGAGTTATTAGCAAACCGTAACGTTGCCGATGCCGTAGCTGTAGCCAAAGAGAAACGATCCAAGCGTACTGAGATCACATCAGAAGCTGTCCTCGCTGAACTGGGAAAGATCGGCTTTGCCAACACTGAGGACTACATCCGCGTCACTCCTGATGGAGATCCATACATTGACCTATCAAGCTTGACGCGGGAACAAGCGGCGGCAATCTCTGAAGTGGCTGTAGATGACTACGTTGAGGGGAGGGGAGACGATGCGCGGCAAGTGCGCAAAGTGCGGATAAAGTTCCACGACAAGAAGGGTGCGTTGGTTGACATTGGCAAACACCTTGGGATGTTCGTAACGAAGTACGAGCATTCAGGTCCAGGCGGCGGGCCTATCCAGACATTTAACATAGCGAGCCTGCCGAAGGAAGAGCGTGATGAGTTGTTGAAAGAGCTGTGGGGGGAATGATGATTCTAAAAGAACCAACTATCGACAGCAAGGACATGGCGTTGTTCGTAGCAGCAATGGCCAGAGAGGGACGGCATCCGCGTGCTGGAATGTCACCTTATTCAGATAGGCAACGCGACGAAATACGAGATGGCAGGGGCTTGTATCTCGTCGAAGAGAAACGAATGACCCCGCATGAGGTAAGCGTAAGCTGGGGCCTACACCTGTGACCGGTTTCCAGAGAGCCCTATTCAAGCGATAAAATGAGGTAGCGCACGCTTATAAAGTGCCGGGACGAAAGGTGGCAATTAGTGCCAGTTGAAACGACTGCCGAGATAGTAGAGAAATCTCAACAGGTGATAGACATCCTGATCGACAAAGCTCTGCTTAGAGAGCGGCTAACCGACAGAGAGAAGCGTGTGCTTCGCAAGGTATCGGAATCATCACCGGAGATGAGCGAACTCCTGTCCTATTGCTGGCAACTGCGGGCACGCGAGGACCAATTAGCGCCGCCGGGTGATTGGCACATCTGGCAGATGTTGTCAGGCCGTGGCGCTGGCAAGACACGCGCGGGATCTGAGCAAGTAATCAACTGGGCAATGGCTGGGCATACACCGATAGCTCTAGTTGGCCAGACGAAGGCCGATGTGCGAGATACGATGGTTGAGGTCGGAGATTCGTCCATCTTGAAGCGTTCGCCGCCTGACTTCATGCCCGAGTATGAATCGTCTAAGAGGCGCTTAACGTGGCCGAACGGTGTACAGGCAATCATCTACAGCGGAGACGAACCAGGGCAGCTACGCGGACCCCAGCACGCCAAGGCGTGGGTAGACGAGCTGGCCAAGTTCAAATACCCGCAAGAGACGATAGACAACCTAGAGTTTGGATTGAGAGTTGGAGACAATCCGCAATGGATATCCACCACGACGCCGCGCCCAATCAAGATCATTCGAGAGATCATCAAAGACCCAGATTGCATCAATGTGGTCGTCAGCACGTTTGCCAATGCCGCGAATCTTCCACAGAAGTTCCTTGACATGATGATGCGCAAGTACGCCGGGACGATGCTCGGACGGCAAGAGCTTGACGGCGAAATCATCGAGGACGTAATCGGAGCATTGTGGAAGCTCGGTATGATAGAGATGCTGAGAGTTGACGAAGAGCCGTCGCCATTTCGCCGCATCATCTCGTGGGACCCTGCTACCACATCGAAGAAGACCAGCGATGAGCACGGGATTATCGTCTGCTCTATAGGACCAACCCACTACCGGGAGGGTGAGGGATCGCTTATCGCTGGCCTTGACTTATTCCACGGGTATGTAATCGAGGACTTGTCTGGAATCTACACGCCAGATGGCGCGGCGGAAGTTGTCATTGAGGCGTATTATCGGCTACAATTGGACCGCGTAGTTGCAGAGACAAACCAAGGCGGTGACTTCATCGAGACGCTTTTGCGCACGAAAGATCCAACGGTATCATATACCGGTATTCCAGCGTCAGACTCTAAGAGGGGCCGCGCAGAGAATGTGTCGGCACTATACGAGCAAAGGCGCATCCATCACGTGGGAAGCTTCCCTGAACTTGAGGATGAGCAATGCACATGGACAGGTCCGCCGATGCCAAGCCCGAACAGAATAGACGCAGTAGTCCACGGCTTTGCATTCCTGTTCGACTTGGCAAAGAAGGGCAAGAAGAGAGCGCACGTGTTCTAGGAGGTGGCCACATGGAACATCATCCAGCATGTTTCCCGGACGGAGACAATGTGACGGCTTGCCACCCTGGGTGTCCTGTTCGGAGGAGAGTAGAACAGAGCGTGGCCTCAACACGCGACTGGACCGAAGACGCCAGACATGAGTCCGGGAAACATTTGAACAGATGCCTTGTCTGCGGGGATACGTTTGTCGGCAACAAGCGGAGAGTAATCTGTTATACTTGTGCACAAGGGGGAAGAGATGAAACTGGCGCGTGAGATTGCGAAGAGGATCGTTGCTTGGGTAGACGACAGGGAGATTGACGTTGACGAAGTTGAATCATATATCGCCGCGAAGCTGGAGCCGGTGAGAGAGGTGCTTGAACAGATCGTAAACTATGGGCATTCGGATGACTGTGACGGATGGCACGATGACAAGCAATCGCGCATTGATCCCAGGACTGGACGCATATACAGATTCAACAGTTGCCCGATCTATGAATGCGATTGTGGAGGGAACGCTGGCGGATCTAATCAGTGGGCTTTGGCTGAAGCCGCCCTCTCCCTGCTGTCTGAGGAGAATAGCAACGATGGCTGAAGAGAGTTTATGGATGACTAGATCTGGCGCCGCGATGATAGGATTTCTTATTGTTGCTGTGCCATTTGGCGGCTTGTTTCTGGTATGCTGCATCATTGATTGGTGGAATGGAAATCATTTCCGCCGGCAATAACTGTCTGAGGAGGAACCATGAAACGGTTCAGAGGCTTGCCAAAGGAGCAGAGAGAGTGTTTCGAGAAGATAGCGGCGGGTGCACGCTTCAGGCATCACCCGAGAACGCTGGCCATCTTGGAGCATAAGGGGCTGATCGAGTTTGAGACGATGACGGTCAAGTTTCCAGGTCGGCTAGGTAGCATAACAGCGACACTGCCATACGTGCCGATACCGATTCACATGGAATGGTGCGCGTGGTGTGCTGAGAATGTGGAGGTGGAGAGCGATGAAACTGACAACAAACCAAGCCTCTGGGATTGGCTCTGCTCGGACGATTAGCTCACTGTGCAAGCGCAGACTGATTTGCAAGATGGGCTTTGTTACTCCTAGCTACAAGCTGACGGCCTTGGGCGTGAGCGAGTTGAGGTTGCGCGGCTTCTTCACGCGGCCGCCGGGAGCTATTATCGAATGAGGCTCTTTGTTGCTTGGAGAAAAAAGAGGCGACGACGTAGAGGCCTCGTAGAAATGGTCGAACTCCGCGACGCCAACGGACAACGGCATAGCTATTGGGTCAACGGAGTGCGTGTGTCTGATGATCGATGGTGGGATGGCGTGATGAGAAGTCCGCACATTCACAACCTCTCTATGATGGCATTTCCCATAGATGACCTACTTAATATTAACAGGATGCTGTCATTTCCGTTAGAGGCGTGGTACTTGGTTGACACGGAAGAGTCAAAGGGCGATGCTCTTATCGAGAGAGGTATCAGATAGATGAAGCTCTTTGCTGAAACCAACGTTGAGCGCACATTGGCTGAATCCGGGAGGGCAATCATGTACGAGGGGGCGCGAACCGGGCTGAGAGTGTCGGTTAACTAAGGGAGGAATGATGGCCAGAGGGAAAGACCTTGACGAGGTGAAGGCCGATGCTATTGGGGGCTGTATTCGACACAGGGCGGGGACGTACACAATAACTCCTTATAGTTTAGTACATGGAATCTGTAAGAATCCAACGGGGGGGAATGATGGAACCGGTGACGTTTCTGTTGAAGGAGGAGTGATGACGCGTGAAGAAGTAAAGGCAATGACGGACGAGCAGTTACGTATCAAGGCGGCTGAGTTGGCTGGATGGATTAAACTAGACGAGCCAGAGG
>Ga0180007_10007714_pt1 | contig 10106 bp, 16 predicted proteins | sample MM_PC_MetaG_FD_121122 | JGI IMG/M metagenome (GOLD analysis project Ga0180007, IMG submission 121122) | Groundwater microbial communities from the Aspo Hard Rock Laboratory (HRL) deep subsurface site, Sweden - MM_PC_MetaG | ecosystem: Environmental > Aquatic > Deep subsurface > Groundwater... | reverse complement strand
ATAGGAGAACTGGTTACCATCTCTGGGGGGTTTTGGTATTATATTTTTTTCACCGAAAGTTTTATATAATACTCTTCTTTTTTATATAATATGATAGAATTTACTGATGATTTATGTGTTGAGGATGTAACTAAGGTTCAGGCAATTGGTAAGGATGTTAATGGTAATTATCGTTACATGATTTATATAACTAAGTCTGCTTCTTCTTTGTGTCTTAAGAAGGGTGACAAGGTATTGTATCGTTTACAGAAGTTGAATACTGGTGGTCCTGTACTTGTTCGTAATCCTGCTCCTTTTGGTCGTGCTGTTGTAAATAAAATCGAATTAACCGAACCTAGTGATGGGACTGATGTTCAGGACTCTCCGTCTGCCGTTCAGTCTGACATAAAGGTTTGTGAATTTGATGAATCTGATGCGTTAGTTCAGGAATCTGTTTTTGTTCCTACTAAGGAATTACTGGAATCTACTAATTATAACTCTAACATTCAGGAACGGGATTTTCTTGCCCAATATAACCGGTTCAAGGAAACTAACAGTAAATCTATGTGTGGTTACTTAAGGTCACAGGCTGAAGACAATTTTGGTAAGGATAGGGTAGCGGAGTTGTTGGATGGTGAAGGGTCCTAAGTATCCTCAACCTCACAGTGTCAGATTACCGGTATATAATACTCTAATTCCCGAGCATGAGATTGAAAAGGAGCATAGGAGATTAAAGATGTCAAGAGACCTTAGTGTTATCATACTAGAATGTATAGATAACAATGGCCATTATCAATTCGAGGTGTTCGATGAACATTATTGTCCGTTCAAGTCCAGTGACCGGTGTCCTTATTCAAATAACAGGAGGGTATTCACTCGGGTGACTTATAGTTATAATATGATATTTTACAACGAATGTACGTTTAAGGTGGGTGAGAAAGAATGAAACTGTTAGATAGACTATTTAACGAGTTAGTATATTACAATGCGTTCAGGAAATGTACAGATAATGACGGCAAGTATCAGATTGAACTTGATGGTGATATTTCCGCATGTAACCTTCGTTATCCTGGGCATTGTCCACATCTTTTAGGCATTCATGAAGAATTAAAAGATATGGGATTTGAATTTTATGGTTGTGGGTATCAGAAGACAAGGAACGTTTAATAATCATTGAAGAAAGTAAGGTGAGAGTAGTTTCGGTGACGGCTAACGTGGTTTCGTATTTAAATGTTCTCTCTTACCATTTACATCTCTTCCACATTTGAGCCTTACCTTCAATATATAAAAAATGAGTGTTTGAATAGATGAAATATAATCAATTACCTCCTTTCACTCAACAGGAGTTGGCAAGGATAACAAAGGACCCTTACAATTTTCTTAATTGTATGCAGAATCCCAGTTATTTTTCTCATCATGTGTTAGGAATCACTCCTTACAGATACCAGCATTTAATTCTTAGAAGGTTTAGGGATAAGAGAGAGCGGGAATTAAGAAATGATAGAATGATTATTTGTAAATCCCGTCAGATTGGGATTTCTATCTGTCTAGCCATACTTGCTATTTGGTATGCTGCATATAATAAAGCTAATGATGGTATGGGAACAAGTATTCATCACAATACTAAGGTTGGAATAATAAGTAGGAGTGACGACCAAGCTAAGAAACTTATGAAGGAAATACAGAATATGGTATGGAACTCTAAGTTTGATTTTTCTCAGTTAGTTAAATCTAATAGGCAAAGTCCACTTAACAAGAAGGAGATACATTTTTCTAATGGATTAATTAAATGTTTTCCTCCGACAGATGCAAGTAGGGGAGAATCGTTTGACTTATTGATAGTTGACGAGGCTGCATTTGTTGATGGCGAGGTATTCAAGGATGCAATGGAACCCACTGTTTCTGCTGTTGATGGGAAGATTATTTTAAGTTCAACTCCGAAGGGTCAATCTGGCTTTTATTTTGAGTTGTTTGACCCATACGATATAAAAAAGAATCATGAGTATGAAAGGTTTTGGTTTCATTGGAAAATGTGTGAGAACGAGGCACAGAAACGTATCATCAAAGAGAAGTTCATTAATGCTAAGGCTGAGGGCAACATAAAATCTTTTGACCAGGAATATAATGCCTTGTTTACTGTTGACGAAGAATCTTTTTTTGAAGATGCCGATGTCCAGGCTGGCATTGATAAAAGTTCAACCCCTTTATTTGAGTTTAAGGAACATCCTTGTACTGTTGGTATTGATTATGGTATAAGTAGGAGTGCCACCTGTATAACTATAACTACTAAGATAAAGAATTGTATCAAACTTATTTATCAGTATGCTCGGGTTGGTTTAGATGACAATCTTCTCATGGACAATTCTTGGGAACATTCAATACCCAATTTATTAAAAAGATATAATGTAGTCCACATTGTTGTTGACGATTGTGCTCAGGGGAATACTGTCAATAGATGGTTAGAAAATGAAGGTTATCCAGTTATTAGGTTCAATTTTCGTAGTGACACTGCTAGGGGAGAACGTAATAGGGGATATTATCGTTTCCGGTCAGAACTTAAACAGGGCAGGTTACGTTATCCAGAATTGAGAACTTTACTTGCCGAGATGAAATGTTTACAGGAAGTAAGGATGGAACAGCACATGAAAATCAAAGCACCAAATAGTTATAAAGATGATAGAATAGATTCTTTTATGATGTCCTGCTGGCCATTTCTTAACAATGAAGGAAAATTTACTAGTGCTGTTGTTGATTATGATGAAGCGATGAAATCTATAAATAAAAACAGAACGTTACATGATGGTAGGTTTGACGAAAAGTGGGACAATTATATTAATGAACATAATGATTACAACTTTATGCTGAAATAAAAAAAACTATGAAAGGTGATAAAAAATGGAATCTATGAAACCAGAAACAATGAAAGTTGCTACTGATGAAGCAGTACCAATGACAACTAAAGAAGATTTGATTGAAGAACTTCGATTAAAGAAAGACCAGTTGAAAGATAAAAGGGCAAGACTTGACGGTGGGTTCAGTCCAATTCTTAGAAGGGATTACATGCCAATTGACAAAGAAATTGAACGGATAGAAAAAATAATTCGTATGCGTACAATTGAAATTCAGTATGATGTACCGCTTCAACCGAAATATGCCCATGAACAAAATGACGAATGGCGAGGATTAAGAAAGGGTTTTCTTACTGAAGAGATGGATGACATGAAAAAGGGATTAGACAATTTAAAGACACAAAGGGAAAAAATTTTTGAAGAAATTAAACAACTAGAGTTAAGGACACAAGTTATCAAGAAAGTTCTTGAAGAAACAAATATTCCTAGTGAAAAACCTATTAAACCAGTGAAGGAAGAAGTTACAGAGGAACCAAAAGAAGTAGTTGAAGAACCACAAGAGGAACAATGAAATTTTTTAAGGACAAGAACACTTCTTGGGAAGAATTTATCAAAGGTAAGAAAACAGTTCGGAATTTTTCCGAACCTTTCCTTTGCAAATTCACTAAGGACCAGATGGGATTTATTCAGGAACAAACAGAGATTTACGGGTCAAAATCGGCAGTAATTAGACTAGCTTTGAAACATTTCAGGGAACATATACAAAAGAAAGACAATTAAAATACCCAACCTTCTATTTTAAAGTATTATATTTATATTATAGGTTTGATTATCTACTTCTAAACACACAACTTTCATATCCGTTCCGTTAGCTAACGAACATATAACATGGAATTAGTTTTACTTGAAGAGAGGAGTAGTAAGGGGATTGTAAAAGATTACTTTACTAAGGTGGAAAATTTTCGTGATTATCGTGACCCACCATATATTTATAAAACCTTAATGGATATGGCTAAAGCCGACCCAATTCTGTTCAGTGCAATCAGTTTAACTGTTGATTTAGCAACATATAAAGGATTTTCTTTCTTAGGAAAAAATAAAAGGGAAGTTGAACGGGCAGAGAAGATGTTCAATGATGAACTTGACTTTGACCAAGTTATTGATAATATTATCTGGCAGTTGCTTGTTTATGGTGATTCTTATTTGGAAGTTAGATGGAACGAATCGAAATCTAAAGTAATCGAACTTCATCCTCTCGAAACTACCCAGATGGTACTTAATTATACTGAGAATGGCGAAATTCTTGGTTTTGCACAGAAAGTTGATGGTAGAACTTCAGATTATTGGCCGAGATTTACTCCTGACGAAATAGTTTATTTCCGGCAATATTGGATTGGTTCTCAGGTATATTCTCATGCACCATTTCAATCTATTGGAAGAAGTTATGCAACAAAAGTTTATGCTAACGATTATTTACAAAGTATATTTAGAAACTTACCTCCAAAACTAATATATTTCTTAAAGAATGCTAATGATAAACAGAGACAACTATTTACAGAAAACTTAATTCGTGCAAAAACTAATCCTAACATGGACATTATTGCTCAGGGAGAAGCATTCGATACAAAATTAATGGAAGTTTCTTTTGATGGAGGATTAGTAAAAGTTCTTGAATATCTCCGTAAAGAAATTTTAATGATAACTCGTGTTCCACCACATTGGGTAGGAATAATGGATGGTGCTAATAGGGGTATTGGTGAAAACGTAGTTATTCCGTATGAAACTAAGATTAAAAAAGTTCAGCAGAAGATAGCTAGTCAGATTAATAAAGAACTATTACCTCGTCTTGGTTTTTCTAACATTGAATTTAAGTGGAATGCTATAAGTCTTCTTGATGAGAAAGAAGTAATAGCTAATATGGGACAATTATCTGCAATGCGGTTTGATTCTGATACCATCATGGATTATGGTAGGGAAAGAGGATTAAACATTTCTGAAGAAGCAGAAATTGAAGAAGTACAAATTCCAATGGGTGGTGGTAACGGACCTCAAATACAAAATGATTCTGCTCCAAGTAGGCAACGAAAAGGTAAATCTGATACTATGAATAATAATTTAGATTCAAAGGGTGTAAGTTCTGATGGTAAAGAAAAACTTGAAACTAAGAAGGTGGCAGTATGAAAAAAGACAAAAAAATAGATTTAGTTGAACTTGCTAATAAATTGGGTATTAAAGAAGAAAATTTCAGGCATGGGATGAAAGAGAATCCTAAAGCACTTGAGGCATCAATCTTGAATGTATCAAAATTCATGGGGTTGATTGAATAAAATGCCGTTCAAATCAGAATCACAACGTAAATTTTTGTATGCTAAAAAGCCAAAGATAGCTAAAGAATTTGCATCAAAGACATCAAAAGGTAAACATTTACCAGAGAAGGTAAAAAAGAAAAAATGAAACATACATTTTATTTACCAAAACTTGAAACCCGTACAAAAGAAATAAATGGTATTCCTAATTATATAGTAAAAGGATATGCAACCATTCCAAACCACGTTTATCCTTACAAAAAAACAAGTAATAGAACATTCAAGGAATACTTCTCAAATAAAGCATTAGACAATATTAAAAAGAAGATTAAATCTGAGAAGGTTTTTGTTGATGCTGAACATGTTAATGCCACCACACATTCTGCCGATTTATTTTTACAAAAATTGAGAGAAAAAACAGGTCAAGGATTTGATGAAGAATTAGATTATATTAAAAATAGGTTAAAGTTTTCTGATATGCCAATGTTTAAGGTAGAAGACATATCTATTGATGACAATGGTATGTTTATTGAAATAAAAGGTAATCCTTTCTATAGAAATATTGATGATGACCATAAGAACTATTTTGATTCTGTTTGGGGTTCACTTGAAACAGGATTTATCAATGGAATGAGTTTAAATTTCAAACCCACATCTACAATAAAGATTAATGATGAACTTACACAAATTGACGATATTGATTTGTACGGAATTTCTCTTACTGGAAGTCCTGCAAATAATATGGCTACTATAACTGAAGTAGCGATGAGAAGTGTTGAATATGTTAGAGGTGAAGAGAAAAAATGTCTGAAGAAATCAAGTCAACTGAAAAAAATGATGCTGTAAGTATGGATGAGCATAACAAGATTATTGGTGCACATAATACTGTCAAGGCAGAAAATGAAGAGTTGAAAAAGAAATTAGTAGAATTTGAGAATAAGAACAAGGTTGCTGAAGAAAAAAACGAATGGCAAAAAGTTCTTGCTGAACAGAAAAAGGAAATGGAAGAGTTAAAGAAAATGGTAACTGAAAAACAGGGGGAGACGAAAGTGGCAAAAGGAATTGTTCAAGGTGTTCAACAAACACAGAATATAATACCTCCAAAAGAGGAGATTATTAAATCAATCAATCAAGCAATCCCAACTGATAGTATTAAGGATGTAAGTAATTTAAGTCCAATTCAAAGGTATGGATATTATAAGGCTCCAACAAAAGGATTTACCAACCAAATATTAGGTAGGGCATTAAGTTTAGATGCTAGTAGGCAAAGAACAGGTCAGGGAGAAAATGTTAGCAACTATGCTAGAGCTTCTCCGATGGACACGGTTGTTTATGCTCATAAAAACGTATTAGGATAGAGGTGAAAAAAAAATGATAGACCCATTAATGGAAGTAAGAACTTCTCTTACTACAACGACTAACGTCACGGGTGGATTAGGCTCAGCAAATTGGGGTGGAGTTGAAATCCAAAAAAAGGTTGAACAGTTAATTACTGATTCAATCAACAGAGGGGTAGATTTGACTCCTTTAGTAACAAGAAAACCTATGAGTCAATTAACATTTTTCTGGAATGTTAGAAGCGATTTAGGTTCAACAAGTAAAGCTGCATTTTATGCTGATGGTGGTTCTGGAACTCCATATCCAAGCACAAAGTACCAGTTATACGCTGTAGCTAAATCTTTAAGAGCAGATTATGAAGTTACCGGATTAATGCTTGCTGGTTCAAGCAGTTATTACGATGCTTTAGCTGACGAAGCTGCAACTGCACTTGACGAATTAAAACTTGCTCAAGAAAAGGCAATGGTTTGTGGTACAGATACTAATGCTTACGGATTGGCTAGTGCTTATTTAGGTTTGCTTCAGTTGATGAGATGGAACGGAAGTAACGGTGGTGCTACTGAAGGTACTGCTGCTAATGATATGGCTGACACAACTACAATCTTTGGAACTGCAAGAGCTGATGCTGCTACTGCAAGATTCTTAGATGTATCTTATGTACTTGCTGGTACTGTTGGAACTGCAACTGGTGTTTTAGAATTGAAACATTTAGACGGTGCAATTGTTCAGGGTAATAAGAAAGGTGCTAAGGACCATGCTAGAGTATTCTTCTGTTCAGAGGAAAGGGTAAACGAAATCAATCAATTACTACAACCTCAACAAAGGTTTGCTGGAACTTTAAACCTTGAAGGTGGATTTTCCATTATGACATATAAAAACATTCCAATTGTTGGAAGTAGATATATGGACAAGAATGGTGCTACTAACACTACTTCATGGGACAGTTCAACTGATGCAGACAATTCAATGTACTTACTTGACCTTGATGAGATTGAGTTCAGAGTACTTGACGGTGTAGATGCTCAGCACGTTTTAGTTAGTGGAGAAGTTAGTGGTTCTGCTGGTTACAATAGAGCTGATGCACAGGGTGGATATTTCAAAACCTATGGAGTATTTGTGATGAGAGCATTCAATCCACAAGTACACATTTGTAACTTAACTGCACCAGCTTAGGCTTTTGTAGTTTTTTTATTTTTTTTATTAATTTAAAAAAACAATAATGGAGGGAAAATAAAATGGCTTTTAGTGTATCTGTTGCCGATAGAATCAGTTTCGGTAATCTAAAATTGTTGATACTTAATGTTACTGATGCACAAAGTGGTGGAAGCACCCATACTTTAGGTTGGCAAACAGTTCATGGAGTAAAGGCTATAAATAATACTGATAGTTCAGACACATTTAAAGAATCCGTTGGAGCCGATTCAAGTGCTTCAACAAGAAATCAAATAACATTCACACCAGTATCAAATGATGATGATGGTCATGCTTGGGTGTTTGGGAGGTAGAAAATGGCTTGGGGAACTACAAAAAAAATATTTGGAGTTTGTGGAAATTTCAAATTTGAGTTTGTTAATTTAACTAATGTTAAGGCAACACAAAGTTTAATTAAACCAGTTAGAATGAACAGGATTCATTTTGTTTCTACTACAAACCTTACTGATAATACCGACCATCTTGCAGGTCAAACACTTAATTGGAGTGGTACTGCTGATACAAATGTCACTAATGAAATTAAAGATACAAGTGAAACTTTTGACCCAGAAATTGATGGTGCACAGGCACACAACACTACTGATAATCGAACAGCTTTTGTTACATACAAAGATGCTGATGAACTTTATTGTCATAAAGGTGGATTAGCTGATGCAGTTTACGATTTATGTCCTGACGGAAACGAAGTTTATTCAATAACTTCTGAAAGGATTGTTGAAGTAACTGCACAGACTGCTGATGATAGTGGGACATTATTAATTATAGGGGGTTAAAAGACGATGGGAACTTTTTCATACACAAAAAAAAGAAAATTAAGTATGGGTAACAGGGTTGCATACCAATATAGTTTAGCTAATGTTCAAACTACTGGTAGTAAATTATATACTCCTTTTAAGAAGATTACTGGCTATTTAATCGAGACAACATCTCCGGCCACTTCTTGTATCACTGTTGCTACAAATGCAGAATCTCAAGGACATGGAATAACTTCTTATCTTCAATTTGCTGTTGATGCTGAAGCTCAAGGACATATAATTGTAGTGGGGTTATTATAAAATGCCAAAAGTAAAATTGATTGGAAGTCCACAGACACAGTGGAACATTGGTAATGGTTTTCTTCCAGGGGGAACAATTTTAGAACTTACTGAAGAACAAGTTGAAAATCATAGTGATGTAATTTTAGAGATTATTAATAATGAAAAAATTAATACAGTTGAAAAGAAACCAATGACAGAGAAGGAATTATTTGAGTTAAGTAAAGATGAACAAGTAACATTATTGAAAGAATTGGGAATTGAAAAAATTCCAAAGTTAGAAGGTGGAAGAGTTAAGGCTTTACTAAAAGCTCAAGAAGGGGAAGTAAGGGGTGAATAGGATGAAAAAACTAATATTTCTAATTTTAATGATGTTTAGTATTGCTGCAATGGCAATGGGTGCAACGGTAGTTAATCTTGACCCACAGGGTATATTAGCTAATGTGAGTTATCAATCAAGTCAATCAGTAACACCTAACATCAATGTAACAGGTAACAGTTCAACTTGGAACTGTAAACTTTACACTAACGAAAATGGTGCAAGTGGTATTGGTACTTGGCAACAAGTTCAGACAGATAGTGGTTTATCTAACAATACTAATACTAACTTTTCAACTCGTTCAAGTGTAGCTGAAATTAGTGGTACTGGATATTGTTGGGACGTTTTCTGTAATTCTACTAATGACCCAAATGGTGCTTGGGGTGCGGGAAGTAATACAAGTCATTGTGGTGCTGCAAGTGGAACTGCTTATAATTATTCTGTTGATGTAACTGACCCAAGTGTAACCATTAATAATCCTTCTAACGGTGAATGGTTTACTGCTGGGACGAGTGGAATAATCAATCTAACTGTTGTTGATAATAATGTTGCTCAATGTGTATTAGGAACAAACTTAAATGCTTCAACGAACAATACTGGTGGTTATGTTTCTTCTGCAAATACTGTAACTTATGCAAATAATACTGCATTCAATTTTAGTATTGCAAACGGGTTACATAACTGGGCAGATAATAATACTGGTGCATACCTTTGGACCTACACTTGTAATGATAGTGCTGGAAATTCTGCTGCTCTTGGAAGTAACTATACTTTCTATGTTGACAGTGTTGCTCCTACTGCATTTATCTTTAACACTTCATTGTGGAAAACAGATAACAGATTACTTTGGAATGCGACAACAGCAACAGATTACACACCTCAAATTGGGTGGAATGCTACTGTTGAACTTAACTTTAGTAGATATGAAGTTTGTTATTACAACGACAGTTATGCCGATACAAGTCCTGACTGTGTAAATGTTACTACAAGAACAACTTTATCAACTAACATAAGTACTTTATCTGCTGACGAAGATTACTTAATTTTAGTAACTGCTTTTGACGTTGCT
>Ga0180007_10007713_pt1 | contig 10106 bp, 10 predicted proteins | sample MM_PC_MetaG_FD_121122 | JGI IMG/M metagenome (GOLD analysis project Ga0180007, IMG submission 121122) | Groundwater microbial communities from the Aspo Hard Rock Laboratory (HRL) deep subsurface site, Sweden - MM_PC_MetaG | ecosystem: Environmental > Aquatic > Deep subsurface > Groundwater... | reverse complement strand
AATCCGTCATCATAAAGGATTACCTGTACGTGGTCAAAACACAAGAAACAATGCACGTACAAGAAAAGGTAAACCAAAAGCGATCACCGGCAAGAAGAAGTAAGGGAGGAATAAATCATGGCTCGTAAAAAAACAACAAAGCGCAAGGCTAGAAAAAATATTCCCCTTGGTGTTGCACATATTCATACAACCTTTAATAACACAATTGTTACGATTGCAGATACCGATGGTAATGCAATTGCATGGAGCAGTGCTGGTGCATTAGGCTTCAAGGGTAGCAGAAAATCAACACCATATGCAGCACAAATGTCAGCTGAAGCAGTAGCTAAAACAGCTATGGATAACGGCATGATAAAGGTTGAAGTATCAGTTAAGGGACCTGGTCCAGGTCGTGAGGCGGCAATCCGTTCACTACAAGCAGCAGGTCTAGAAATCACTGCAATTAGAGACGTAACACCAGTACCACACAATGGATGCAGACCACCAAAACGTCCACGTGGATAATCTTAAGGAGGGGTAACTTGTGAAAGAACTAAAGTTTGAAAAACCAACCGCAGTTGAAGAATTATCAGTAGACGGCAACAAGGGTCGCTTTGTGATTAGACCGTTAGAACGTGGTTATGGCATTACATTAGGTAATGCATTAAGAAGGGTTTTATTGTCTTCATTACCAGGTGCAGCAATTGTTAATATCAAAATTGATGGCATAGAACATGAGTTCTCAACCATGGAAGGTCTCTATGAAGACGTCATGGGGATTGTACTCAATTTGAAAAAAGTCATTTTTTCAGTTGAATCAATTGAACCTGACTTTGAACAAAAGCTAGAATTGTATGCTGTAGGTGCGGGTAAAGTTACTGCAGCTGATTTTAATCATGTTGATGGCGTTGAAATTATTAACCCAGAACAAGTGATTGCTAACTTATCCGAAACGGGAAGACTTTCTATGGAAGTCACTATTCGTCGCGGTGTTGGTTATGTAAATGCCGAAAAAAATAAAGTGTATAGTAGAAACGAAAAAAGTATTATTCCAATTGACTCAATCTATACGCCAGTTTCACGCGTATCTTATCATGTTGAAAAAACAAGAGGAGATGCAGATGAACTGACATTAGATATTGAAACCAATGGTGCTATTCAAGCAAAAGAAGCACTTGCATTAGCATCTAAGATGTTGATTGATTATTTGAGTGTTATTGTTCAAATTAGTGAACATGCAACCTCAACTGACTTTATTTTTGAACAAGAAGAAGAACCAACGAATAAGAAATTGGAAATGAAGATTGAACAATTAGATTTATCTGTACGTTTATTTAACAGCTTAAAGCGTTCAGGTATTTACACGGTTGCTCAAATCATTCGTTTAACAGAAGAAGATGTCATGAGATTTAGAAGTCTTGGTAGAAAGTCCTTTAAGGAATTAAAGGAAAAGCTTTCTGAACATGGTTTGGAATTCGAAAATACCTCAACCAAGGATTCAAAATTTCATTTAGACGATGAAGAGAAGGAGTAAATCATGGCTTATAGTAGATTGAGACGCAACAGCGATCAAAGAAAAGCTTTACTTCGTGATCTCGTAACTGATATTATCATCAATGAACGTATCATTACCACTGAAGCAAAAGCAAAGGAATTGAAAAAATTAGCTGATAGAATGGTCACTTTAGCAAAAGATGGTTCCCTAAGTGCAAGAAGACAAGCTGCTGAAACTGTACGTTTTGAAGATGTCAAGGAAGGTCAAAATGCACTTCAAAAGTTATTTTCTGAAATAGGGCCACGCTATGTCGAAAGAAATGGCGGCTATACTAGAATCATTAAAACAGTACCAAGACGTGGCGATGCCGCGCCAATGGCAATTATTGAATTTGTATAATCAATAACCCCCATAAAGAACCAAAGGGTATATGACATTTGTCTATACCTTTTTGTTATCAAACAATGATTTTTTCAATAATTATAGAACTCCTATCATTTCTCTAACATTGAGTAAATTATCCTTGTTATTTATTCAAATCCATATTAAAATAGATGTACACGCTGGATTTTTGAAAAGAGGATTTTATGAAAATAATACTTAGATTTACGGGTATATTATTACTCGCAGTAACGCTTGCTTCATGTAATCAGACTGCAACTCCACAATATACAGCAACAGAAGTCCTAGAGACAGTGGAAATCACATATGCAGAAGGTGACAGTGCATTATCGGTTACTGAAAACCTAAATCTCCCAATAAGTTCTGAATTGGAAAAAACAGCTATAATATCCTGGGAAAGCGGCAATGTCAATGTCATTGACAATTTTGGTACTGTCAATCGTCAGCTTGAAGACACAAATGTGACGCTGATTGTTACTGTTGTTGTGGGTTCTAGCAGTACACAGAAGTTCTTTGATATAACCGTCTTAGGAACTATTGTTTATCATATGGTCACATTTGATGTGAATGGTGAACTCACAACCTCAAGAATCGTTGACGGGCAAAAAGTCACACAACCTGAAAATCCCGATTTATTCACTTATTGGTTTTTTGGGTGGTATTCTGATCTATCATCTGAAACACCCTTTGATTTTGATACCGCAATTATTGAAGATTTAACCATATATGCATCTGTAGAATTAATCATTTATCATAGTGTAACCTTTGATGTGAATGGTCAATTGACAACCGAATTGATTATTGATGGTGAAAAAATCTCTCAACCTGATGATCCCAATATAGTTGCTTATCGCTTTCATGGCTGGTATATCGATGCGGCACTTGAGATTCCATTTGATTTTGATTTTGAAATTACAGATGATGTAACAATTTATGCATCAATGGAATCCATCGTCATAGCAAACTATACAATTGAAACATATCTGGAAAATTTAGAAGATGAAGCCTATTCACTTTTTTCAACTGAACTTATGGTTGAAGAAGTTGGAATGCTCATTGAATTAGATATTAATAGATCTGGATTCATAATTAATGATGAACTTAGTATGATCTCAGGAATCATCGATAGTGATTCCACTTTAGTGCTTTCCATCTATTTTGATCGCATTGATTACAATGTCACTTTTTATGATGGAGAAAATGAACTTTCATCTCAAACACTCAAATATCAGGAATTAATTACAGAGATTGCCGACCCTGTCAAGGATAATTGTGAATTTCTTGGATGGTCACTTGAACCTGCAGGAACATCATATTTCACCTTCAACACAGAAATCACCGGGAATGTCACACTTTATGCCCAGTGGCACTTTTTAGATACATATACTTATGAAGGGTATTATGAAGGTGCAGACGGTTTAACCGGAACGACACTCGAATCCTTCCTTAGAACAGTTGTTACAACAGGATTTGTTGGGATTAGTTATGGTGATTCAAGATATATACTTGATGAAACAGATCGCGATCCCAATAACAGCAGTAATGTTATTCTTGTCTACCTGGGAACTTCAGTATCTGGAGTGTGGGATGTTGGTATTACATGGAATAGAGAACATGTGTGGCCACAATCTCTTCTTGGAGTGAGTGTTGACAATTCCTACATTGGTGTTGGATCAGATTTACAAAATCTTAAACCCTCAAACCCTAGCGAAAATTTATCAAGAAGCAACAAGTATTTTGATAATACGACCACCACGGTTTCTTATGCACCACGCGATGAAGTAAAGGGAGATATCGCACGTATTCTCTTCTATATGACAGTAAGATATTCTAATCTTGAACTCGTCAGTAGCATTCCCTCAATATATCAAATGGCACTGCTTAATCGCTTGCTTGAATGGCATCTAGAAGATCCAGTTGACAGTTTCGAACAAAACCGTAATGACGTCATCTATAGTTACCAACACAATAGAAATCCATTTATAGATCATCCTGAATTTGTCGAGAAAATGTGGGGACCTATCACATTAAGCGATGAGAGTTCAGTATTCTTAATTATTCAAACTGATACCTACTTCATGATGAACACTAATGTATTTGATCCACAAGAATTTAAAAGAAATTATGTCAACTAGACATAAAAAAAGGCCATTTGGCCTTTTTAAATATTATTTTTCAGAAAAATCAGCCATCAATTCCTTTTTTGTGCCCCTTATATCGACATAAAAGTTAGCTACTGTAGTTTGAATGTATGGCAATAGGAAGAATAAACCTACGCCAAAGGTCAAGGCACTTAAGATGAACCATCCGATAAAACTAAAGTATAAGCTAAATAATCTCAGTTTATGACCTTTCATCATTTCTTCACTCTTAGCTATAGCTTCCATTGCCTCAATTTCAGGATTCTCAGCAATAATATATGGCGTCATGCTATAAGCTAGCGCTTTGATGATCCCTGGGATGATAAAGAGCAAAGACCAAAGAAATATAAAAACCATCATCAATAAATTTGCTACTATAGAATTCACCAAACTCTTTTTAAATCCTTCGAGAAGCAATTCAAACTTATCGGCTTTACTATTAGTTTGAACAACGTCCAGCAAATAATATGATAGACCTACGGTTAAAGGCCCCACAATAATTAAGCCAACGATTATTGGATAACTTGCGCCACTAACAGCTGTAACAATCAATACTGCAACAAAAACCATCCAATAACGATCTTTAAGCTGTCTTCGGGCTAACGCTCTAAATTCACTACTGCTCATTCATAATTCCTCCTATTTGTTAAGTGTATAACCCACATTATACCATCAACTGTGTGGATAACTTACAAAATAGTGGTAGAATATAGATGCGAAATTCAATTCAGAAGTACAAATAGGAGAATCCATATGTTAGAAATCAAAGAAGTATCTAAAAGCTATGATGGTATTAAGCAAGCTTGTGATAAAGTGAGTCTAACCATTGAAGAAGGAGATTTATTTGGATTCATTGGACACAATGGTGCGGGAAAGACAACACTCCTAAAATCTATTGCAGGAATTATAAATTTTGAGTCCGGAGATATCATATTTGATGGATTTTCAATAAAAACAAATCCCATCGAAGTAAAAAAACTAATTGCGTATATTCCTGATAATCCAGATATCTATGAATCTTTAACAGGCATTCAATATCTTGAGTTTATTGCTGATGTATTCAAATTAAATACGATTGAACGTGCCCGAGAAGTTGATAAATATGCAACTCTATTTGAGATTATTAATGTGTTAAATAATCCAATATCCTCATACTCTCATGGGATGAAACAAAAGCTTGTAATCATTAGCGCATTAATTCACAAACCCAAACTGTTGTTATTGGACGAACCTTTTGTGGGTCTTGATCCAAAGGCTAGTTTCTTATTAAAAGAAGTATTCATGAATATCTGCAGCAAAGGTGTATCCATCTTTTTTTCAACGCATGTCTTAGAAGTTGTTGAAAAATTATGCAACAAGGTTGCAATCATCAAACAAGGTAAAATTGTCGCACAAGGCAATACCCAAGAAATCATAATGAATAAGTCGCTTGAAAATATATTTATGGAAATCGCAAGTGAATCATAATGTATAAAAAATTAACAAGGCTATTTTTCAAAGAAAATTTTTCGATAAAGCGACTCTTGGGATTTGATTTTAGAAAATCTAAAACAAAAGCAATTTTAATAGGTGTAGCAATTTTCTATGGCATTGCAGTGTTTTTTGGTACATTGGGTTATTTATTTTTTGATTTAGGGAAAATATTAAAAGATTTGGGACAGGAACAGATGTTACTGAGTTTTTTAACTGTTTACTCCTTAGGATTATCTGTTGTGCTCATTTTATTTAGAGCTAGTGGATACTTGTTCTACTACAAGGACTATGACAATCTAGCACCACTACCCATTCATCCCAGAACAATTTTATTAGCTAAAATGACTGTGATGCTTGTAATGCTTTACGTCTCGTCCTTCATCTTCACATTACCCATTGTGTTTTCCTATTTTTATTGGTCTGGATTTAATGTTTTAGGCATTCTATTTTATTTGATTGCATTTATATGTATTCCTCTTGTCCCAGTAATCGTAATGTCTTTCCTATCTTTATTGATAGCAATCGCAACTTCAAAATTTAGAAGAAGCAAAATTATCAATATCATCATCATATTTGCATTATTTATTGGTATATTCATGGTTTCATTTTCTGTAAACGATGTTGAAACAAATCCATTAACAGGTCAAATTGATTTATTTGCAGGAATAAGTAATGCATATCCACCGGTTCGGTGGTTCATGAATGCAATACACCAGCAGAGTTTCGTTGATCTTTTCTATCTCTTGGGTTCACATGTCATTGCTTTTACACTGTTTATTATACTCATCCAAGGATTGGTTCAAAGAACAAATCAAAGAGGTGTGAGGGCCAACATTAGAAAGCAGAGTAAACCAGTTAGATATCAATCAAAATCGGTACTGCTAGCTCTTGTCCAAAAAGAGTTTAAAAAGTTTTTTAGTTCCACCCTTTATGCTGTTAACTCAGGAATTGGCCCTGTCATGTTGATTGTACTTTCAGTAGCCAGCCTATTTTACAGAAGTCAAATAGAAGAAATATTACTACAAATGGTAGGTGCAAACCTAGATATAGAGATTCTAATTTTAGCGTTCATTAGTTTTTGTATAGCAATGACATATACAACAGCAATCAGTTTATCACTAGAGGGAAAAAACTTTTGGATACTAAAAAGTCTCCCAATTAAAGCTGAGACTATTGTTCTATCTAAAATTATATTTAATTTATTGATGTGTGTACCTATTGCAATTATTAGCATATTGATGTTTGGCATCTCAATTGGCATTGGTGCAATTGATCAATTAATATTGATTGTATTAGTTGTGGTATTTGCAGGTGTGATTTCTACTTTTGATGCAATTGTCAATTTACATACGCCTAAATTTGATTTTGTTAATGATGCAGAAGTTGTAAAACAAAGTGCTGGTGCATTTCTTGGTGTCTTTGGAGGATTTACATTCATTGCGATAAATGGATTTTTCTATTTCTTATTAAGCGATACACTGAGTTATACAATCATTACTTTGTTGATGATATTTTTGAACTTTGCTATGTTGGCACCCCTTGTCTATTATGTTAAAGTAAAATCCTCACATTTATTTGCAAAAATGAAGGCTTGATTCACTTATGCACCTTATATTTTATGATAGCGGGGTATGTTATAATACGAGTATGGGCACAGTCATAGATTGGAGAAGAAATGATAAAAGCGGTAATTTTCGATTTAGATGGAGTGATTGTCAGCACTGATGAGTTTCATTACGATGCATGGAAGTATATGGCAGACAAAGAAGGCATAGAATTTGATAAAACAATTAATCACCGGTTAAGAGGCGTTTCCAGAATGGCATCCTTAAATATCATCCTAGAAAAGACAAAGAAAACATATACTGATGATGAAAAGGTAAAGTTAGCTAAAATAAAAAACGACTATTATGTAGAATCACTTAAAAACATTAATGAAACAAATATTCTTCCAGGTGTTTTAGAAGTCATATGGGCATTAAAAAGAAAAGATGTCAAGATTGCTATCGGATCCTCAAGTAAAAATGCAAAATTAATACTTACACGCATTAAGTTGATGGATGTATTTGATGCGATTGCAGACGGAAATGATATTACTCATAGCAAACCCGCACCAGATATATTCTTAACTGCAGCAACCAAGCTTGGAGAACAAGCTAGAGATTGTTTGGTCGTTGAGGACGCTGAAGCGGGCATCATGGCAGCAAAGCACGCTGGAATGTACGCTTTCGCAGTTGGTGATGCAAAAAAATCGGATGAAGCCGATTATAAAGCTGAAGATATTAAAGAACTAATTTATGTAGTGTTTTAAAATAAAGGGAAATTAAAGAGAGTTTGCTAACTCTCTATTTTCATATTCTTGATATTTTATAAAAATACGGTTATAATTAATCCTAAAGAAAGTAGGTATCACTATGGCAAAATTTAACGATTATAAGTATGAAAGACCAGATTTAGACAAAGTTCAAAAAGAACTCGAAGAACAAATTGGTTTAGTTGGTTCAGGAAAGGACCTTGAAACCGAAATCAAAGCGGTTTACAAAGTATTCGAATATAATGATAAGATAGGCACTCAAGGAACCTTGGTATCCGTCCGTAACAGCTTAAATACGACAGATGAATTCTATGAAAAGGAAAAAGCTTTTTTTGATGAAAATGGACCTCATCTACAGCAATATGAACACCTATTCCTAGAAAAAATACTCGCCTCTGAACATCGTAAAGGTCTTGAAAAAGAATTTGGATCACTGATGTTTCTTCGTGGTGAACTCGCAAAGAAAACGTTCAAACCTGAAATTATTCCTGAAATGCAAAAAGAAAATAAACTTTCTACTGAATATGGGAAATTAATTGCTTCTGCGAAGATTGAATTTCAAGGTAACACGTATAATTTAAGTCAAATGGCTCCGTTTTTACAGGACAAGGATAGAGAAACTCGTCATCAGGCACAGCTTGCTGTTTCTAAATTCTTTGCAGATAATGAACCCCAATTTGATCGCATCTACGATGAAATGGTCAAAGTTCGTCATGAAATTGCTAAAAAACTGGGATATGAAAATTTTATTCAACTTGGTTATGATCGTTTTGGTAGAACTGACTACTCAGCTGCCGATGTTAAGACTTACCGCGATCAAATCTTTGAAGATATTGTGCCATTAGTTACAGAATTAACTGAAAGAAAAGCAAAGCGTTTGGGGATAACAAATCCCAAATCTTATGATTTGGCATTATCATTCCTTTCTGGTAACCCAGCTCCCAAAGGAGATCGCGTATGGCAAGTTGCAAGAGCAAAGAAGATGTATGATGAAATGTCACCTGAAACCTCAGAATTCTTCAATTTCATGTTAAATCATGAATTACTAGAACTCGATAGCAAGCCAGGTAAACAAGGCGGCGGGTATTGTACATATATTCCTGAATACCGTTCACCATTCATTTTTGCTAATTTCAATGGTACATCACATGATGTTGATGTACTAACACATGAAGCGGGTCATGCTTTTCAAGTTTATCAAAGCCGTGATTTAATTGGCGAATATCGTTGGCCAACCATGGAAGCAGCTGAAATTCATTCAATGAGCATGGAGTTTTTAGCATGGCCATGGATTGATCAGTTTTTTCTTGAAGATACTGCGAAATATAAGTTTAACCATTTAGCTGGATCCGTTTCTTTCCTTCCTTATGGTGTTTTAGTTGATGAATTTCAACATCATATCTATGAAAAACCAGAGCTAACTCCAGATGAAAGAAAAACACTTTGGAGAACTTTAGAAAAAAAGTATATGCCATTTAAGGATTATGGTGATGATGCATTCTTAGAAAAAGGGACCTACTGGTTCAGACAAGGCCATATTTTTGGCGCACCATTTTATTATATCGACTATACACTTGCACAGGTTTGTGCTTTTCAATATTGGATCAAGCACCAGGAAAACCGTAAGGCAGCACTTGAAAGTTATTTAGCACTTTGTCGTTTGGGTGGATCAAAGAGCTTCTTAGGTCTTCTTGAATCAGCACAATTAAGAAATCCTTTTAAGAAGGGAACTGTCAAGGAAATCGTCAAACCGATTAGAACTTATCTAGATAGTGTTGATGATACAAAATTATAGAATGAAAATCAGATTTGTTCAAATTGGAATTCAACTGCTAATTATCGCTTCATTTTTCCTTAAAATATTTAACTACCATGTGGGAGAAGATGTCATTCCAATTACCGGTTTTGAGGCACTGATTAAAAACAAGTATTTCATTATAGGCAATATTGTCATAGCTTTCATACTGTTTGCCTCAATATATCATTTGATTACTCAAATATTCGTAATATTAAAAAATCCAATCTATCAGAAATTGGATCAGATACTTACTATTGTCATCACACTTCAGTTATTGTTTGGAATGATCGTTGTAACATTTTTGGGTACTTATCTAGAAGTCTTAGGCATTATCATAATTGGACTCACAGTTCTTGGTGTCATGATTAAGCACTGGTATAAAATATAAAATAAAAAGACCTTGTTAATCTCTTAACAGGGCCTTTTTGACTTATTTTTCAAATACATGTAAATTGAATCCGCAGCCTGCATGCCATCATAAACAGCTTTGGAAATTTGGAGTTT
>Ga0180007_10007711_pt1 | contig 10108 bp, 8 predicted proteins | sample MM_PC_MetaG_FD_121122 | JGI IMG/M metagenome (GOLD analysis project Ga0180007, IMG submission 121122) | Groundwater microbial communities from the Aspo Hard Rock Laboratory (HRL) deep subsurface site, Sweden - MM_PC_MetaG | ecosystem: Environmental > Aquatic > Deep subsurface > Groundwater... | reverse complement strand
TTTTTGACACAGATTCACACTGATTACACTGATAAGAATTAAAAATTATCTGTGTCCATCAGTGCAAATCAGTGTCTAAATATCTCTTCAGTGTTCATCTATAGTAGATCAGTGTCTAATTTTTTGGTTAATTCCCCAAAATTTTGAGTAAATACAAGAGAAGGTCTTGATTGAGGGGTTGGGTAAAAGGATATGTTGATTATAAAAAGGAGGTATTTGAAAATGAAGAAAGGTTTAGTTTTGTTAATGGTGTTGGGTCTGCCAGGTCTTGTGCTTGGTGGAGGTTATGAGTTTGGTGGATTAGGAGCAAGAGCTATTGGAATGGGCGGGGCATTCGTTGGCTTGGCTGATGACTGGACAGCTATATACTGGAATCCCGCAGGGCTTTCCCAGGTTTCTGAGAAAGGGGCAGGTGGGTATTTAGAGTATGTATCGCTAAAGGGTGAGGATGGGAATTCTGTGGCTAATGGTGATGACTATAAAACACTCTTTTTTCGTCTCTATGGACCTGATATGGGCGGTTTTCTTCCTGGCTATCCTGGTGAGCCAACAAGGTTTGCCAAAAAGGAGATAGAGACATCTGCTATCCTTCCTTCTCTTGGTGGGTGGCAGAAACGGAGCGGATGGACTTTGGCTGGAGGTCTCTACACTCCGAATGGGAATGCCATAGACTGGAAGGATGGGATGAAGGATGCTATGGGTGCTGATATAAATGCTTCATACCATACCCAGTTATCTGTATCTGTGGGGAATATATCTCTGGCCAAGGAGGTAACAGATGACCTCTCTATTGGTGCAGGTCTCAATCTCCTCTATAGCAAATTTGAGGTAGAGGCAAAGAAGAGCTATTCTACTGCTACTGCGTCTTTCTATAACTACGACTTTGTTAATAAGGTCTCTGGTGATGGAACAGGTCTTGAAGGGGTAGTAGGCTTTTTGCTTAAACCATCAGATAAGCTCTCTATCGGAGGTGTGGCCAGGAGCGGCAGTCTCCTTTCATTAGAAGGAGAGGGAGAGGGGAGTCTTTTAAGCTCAAACCCTGGTCTGGTGGGAACATATACTGGCAGCGAAAAGAGCAACTACACCCAAAATTTCTCTTACCCGGCTACCTTAGTTCTTGGAACAGCTTACAGACTGACCCCAAAGATGACCATAGCCTGTGATCTGGCCAGGACATACTGGAGCAGTATGGAGGAGGATATAGACTTTGATCTGGATACAGGTTCTTCTGGGAGCCATACGACCAAGTTCCTTCAAGACAGAAAAAATAGCTTAAATTGGAGCAATACAGACAGATTCAGGATGGGTTTTGAATACAGACCAGATGAGGTTTGGTCGCTGAGAGCCGGGTTCTATTTCTCGCCATCCCCTGTGCCGGCAAATGGTGTAGATATCACCAAGCTGATTGATGTAGATTGCAGATTCCTCACCCTTGGAGCAGGTTATAAAAAAGGAAATCTTGGACTTGATTTTGCCTATGTAAATTTATCTGGCAAGGAGACCTTAAACGGCGTGGAGTATGAGAAGAATGGAGATGCCCTTGGTGTCACTGGAAGCTATAGGTTTTAAGTAATTACTCATAATTTTGGGGATGACTAAAGTTTTTTTGACACGAGATGTACACTGATTTTCACTTATTCTTTTGACACAGATTAACACTGATGGACACTGATAAGAATTAAGAATTATCTGTGAGTATCAGTGCAAATCAGTGTCTAAAATATTTCTTCATAATGAAAGGGTTTACGATAGCTTTCGTTATCTTTGTGCTCATAGCCATTATCTATGAGATTAAGGTGGAATCTGCTCTCAAAAAGATAGCCAGGGGAGCGGTTTTCTATAAAAAGTCTTATTGGATAATGGCTGGTGTCTATATCATGCTTCTTCTTGGCACTATTGGAGAGTACTTTCACATCCATAGAGAACCAAATCTTCTATTGACTGGTATAGGATTCATCTTCTATATCTCAGGCCATCTGCTCAGGAACTGGTCAATTCGGACAATGAAAGAAAATTGGAGCCTTCAGATAGAGATACAGAAGGAGCAAAGGATAGTCAAAGAAGGGCCCTACCAGTGGATGAGGCATCCAGGTTATGTAGCGGCTATCCTCAAAGGAGCGGGTTTTGTCCTCATTCCCAATTCATATTACACCCTTCTTTATCTTCTGTTGGTCTATATCCCTGTTGTCCTGGTCAGAGCCTGGCTTGAAGAGAAGATTCTTATTCAGCACTTCGGCCATTTGTATCTTGATTATAAAAAGGAGGTTTATGGCTTTCTGCCATTAAAAAGATTAAGATGTTCTATGGATTGACCCTTCTTGTGATTGCCCTGCTCAATCTATTCCTGGGTATCTTTGTCCTGAGCAGGGATAGTAGTAAGGTCGCAAACAGAACCTTCTGTTATTGGGTAATCTGTGCCTCTATCTGGAACCTTATGGACTTTGGGCTCTGTTTTGCCAAAGAGCCTCATTTTGCCTTAGTCTGGGCAAGGGTACTCCTCATAGGTGTTATCTTCATCCCTTCCACCTTCTTCCATTTTGTGGTGAGCTTCTTAAATGAATCCAAAACAAGAATTAAAAGGCTGATTCCTATAGGCTACATTATAAGTTTCATCTTTGGCCTCTTGTCTTTATCCGGGTTGCTTATAAAGGATGTTATACCTCTAAAGAAGGGCTACTTTCCAGTCTTTTGTGATCCACCTATGCCCTTGCTCTTCCTTTTATTCTTTTATGGCTTGACCATAATGGGTGCCTTTCTGCTTATTAAAAGGTTTAGAAGGGCGACATCCTACTTAGAGAAGAACCAACTGAAATACCTCTTAATGGGTCTATCTATATCTATAGCTGGCGGTATATCAAACTTCCTCTTAGCTTCCGGGAAACAAATGGTATTTCCCATTGGTAATATTGCTGAACTTTCCTTTGTGTGTATGACAGCCCTTGCCATTGTCCGCTATCGATTGATGGACATCAATGTGTTAATCAGGCCAGGTCTTGCCTACACTATGCTCACTGCCTTAGTTACAGCTATATGGTTTTCCTCCATCTTTCTCTTTGAGAATACCTTGCATCTTCAAGCAACCCTGGCCAGGGTTATAACTATTGTCATCTTCGTCTTCATCTTCAATCTTCTCAGGGAGAGGGTTCAGCTCATCGTTGACAGGCTCTTCTATCGCCAGACTCAGGAGCTATTCTCTCTCTCTAAAAAGATTACCCATGAAATTGCCACAAATTATGACCCGGACATGCTTATTCCATATCTCATGAACCAGATTAAAGAGACCCTGCATCCAGAGTTTATCTCCTGTATGCTTCCTGTGAACAATAGTTATATCCTCAAATACTTGGTAGGCCAGGGCGAGGAAAATGTGTTTATATCAGCAGATGCCCCACTTATTCAGTGGCTTTCTAAAAAACGTCAAGTGATATTCTATGAGGAGTTAGATAAAGACCCTGACTTCTCTGGCTCAAAAACAGAGATACAAAGCGATTTTAAGAAGACAAATGCCATGCTTGTCACACCTTTAATTCATAGAGATGAGCTGATGGGGTTATTGAACCTCGGAGAGAAGAAGGGAGACGGTGGCTATACCTATGATGAGATAAGTTTCTTAGATACCATAGCCAAAGAGCTGGCACTTTCTTTGGAGAATTCAAAACTGCATACTTCTCTAAAGGCCAGGGCAAAAGAATTAGAAAAGGCAAATGTAGCCAAGTCTGACTTCCTGAATATCGTCTCCCATGAGCTGAAGACTCCCCTTACCTTCATCATTGCTCAGCTCGGGCTTTTGAAGAGAGAGACTCTCGGAAGGCTGACTAAGAGTCAGAAAGAGGGTATAAAGAAGATAGAGGAGAAGGGGTTTAAGCTAAACTCCATCATTACAGATATTCTCAATCTGGCTGCCATTGAGAGTGGAAAGGTTTATGAAGTGAAAGCAGAAAAGGTCTATCTAAAGAAGGTGATTGATGAAGTGGTAAGGAGCTTTGGCTTGCTGGTGTATCATAAAGGGCTGAACATAGAGCTTGACCTTCCCCAAAGATTATCGACTGTAATCTCTGATTCCCAAAAGATAAGCGATATCTTTTACAGGCTCCTTGATAATGCCGTCAAGTTCACGCCTTCTGGAGGAGATGTAACCATTGGGGCAAAGGAGACAGAGAAAGAGATAGAGCTCTCCGTCTCTGATACAGGGATTGGCATAGCCAGGGAGGAGCAGGAGAAAATCTTTGAAAGGTTCTATCAGGCAGACTACACAAGCACCCGCAAATATAGTGGAACAGGTTTAGGGCTTGCTATCGTCTCTGAATTAGTCAAAGCCCTCGGAGGTAGAATCTGGGTCTCCTCAAAATCAGGTGTGGGAAGCACATTTACCTTTACTATTTCCAAAAACAAGGAGATTGACAAAGAGAAAGAGATATGATAAAATATCAGACACTGATTATAAATGAAGAAATATTTTAGACACTGATTAACACAGATACTCACTGATTAAATATCTTTCTTTATATTTATAATATCTCTTTATCAGTGTCCATCAGTGTAATCTGTGTCAAAATATTTATTCTTTATTGGTTCTTCATCAGTGTAATCTGTGTCTAAAAAAAAATGGCAAAGAAGATTTTGATCGTGGATGATGACCATGACATTGTTGATATCTTAAAGGCTCTTCTTGAGTCAGAGGGCTATGATGTCATTGAGGCTTATGATGGAAAGGAGGGGATAGACAAGGCTTATCAGCAGATGCCTCATCTCATTCTCCTTGACATTATGATGCCTGTGATGGATGGTTGGCAGGTCTGTCAGAGGCTTAAAGCCTGCAAGAAGACAAGCAATATTCCTATAGCTATTATTACAGCCAAGGCTGAGCAAGAGGACAGGAATAGAGCCAAGAAAGAGGGTGCGGATGATTATATTACCAAGCCCTTTCAGCCCGAGGACCTCATCCTGCGGGTACAAAAGAACATAAAAGGGTCTGAGGGCAATTTTCGTCTGTCAATGATGGCTTAAATTGTAACCGTTCCTGGCTATATTTTAAGATGCGTAAGAAAGGAGAAAAGGAGAAGATGGGGAAGAATTAGAACGCAGATTTTCAGGATTTTTCAGGATTAGCGCAGATTCTTATTTAATTCCTATCTTGTAAATCAGCGTTAATCTGCGTCCTATTTCTTCAATTCTCCCCTTTCCCCATTTCTCCTTATTTTATACTACTTGAACACTTACCAAAAAAGATATGGCTGAAAGACTGCTTAAAGATATCCTCGTAACAAATGTTGTCTCTGTGCCTCCGGAGACGACCATTTCTGATGCCATCCAGCTTATGGGAAAGGAGGAGATAAGCTGTCTAATCATCTCCCAGGATAAAAAGCCCCTTGGCATATTTACAGAAAAGGATGCTGTCCGTGTGCTTCACGATGGGCTTTCCTTAGAGAGAAGGATAGGTGAGGTGATGACCAGCCCCATCCTCTCTGCTGTGCTTGATATGAACATCTATCAGGCACATGAGATGTTTGAGAAGCATAAGATACGGCACCTTGTGGTTGTAGAAGCCAGTGGCAGTATTGCTGGTGTTGTAACCATTTCTGACATTATCCAAAACCTTTCTGCGGAATACCTTCTTGAATTGAAGGATATCTCCAGACTGATTACCCGCAATGTAGTCACCTGCCAGAAAGAAACCCTGCTTTCTGAAGCTATAAAAATAATGGTTGAGCTTTCTATCAGTTGTATCGTTGTAGAGGAGTGTAAAAAGCCTATCGGCATATTGACTGAGAGGGATGTAACACGGCTCTTTCATAAAAGAAAGCAGATAAAAAGGTTGAAAATAAGCAGTGTGATGAGCCAGCCTACGAAGACCATAACCATAAATGTTTCTGTCTATGAGACGACAAAGAGAATGGACATGGAGAGGATTCGCAGATTGGTTATTGTCAATGAGAAAGAAGAGATTTGCGGCATAATCACCCAGTCAGATATTACTAAAAGGCTCTGGGAGAAGTATATAGAGTTCCTGAAGGAGGATATTGCCAAGCGTCTGGAGGCAGAGGATGCCCTGAAGCAACAAGAGGAGAAGTATCGCTTCCTGGTTGAAAATGTAGCTGATGTCATCTGGATACGCGACCTGAACCTCAGATTTACCTATATCAGCCCTTATATTGAGAGGCTGAGGGGCTATACGGTTGAAGAAGTGATGAACCAGACAATAAAAGATACCCTTACCCCTGAATCTTATCAAGTAGCCATGAAGGTCCTGGCTGAGGAGATGGAGATTGAGAAGCAAGAAAAGAAAGACCTACGAAGATGGCGAACCATTGAGGTGGAACAGCCCTGCAAAGATGGCTCAATAATCTGGACAGAGAACAGGACAACATTCCTCCGCGACAAGGATAACAAGCCTACAAGCATCTTTGGTGTCACCCGTGATATTACGGCTAAAAAGAAGGCAGAAGATGCTCTGAGACAACAAGAGGAGAAGTATAGATTAGTTGTAGATAATGCCAGTGAAGCTATATTAGTAATCCAGAACGAAAGGATAGTCTTCTTCAACCCAAAGGCAAAGGAGCTTTCCGCTTATTCAGACGAAGAGCTTCTCACTAAGCATTTCCTTGATTTTGTGTATTCAGATGACAGAAGCTTGGTAGGTGAGCATCACAAAAGAAGGCTTTCAGGAGAAGATGTTCCTTTCTATACCTTCAGGTGGCAGACAAAGGATGGCAAGGTAAGATGGACAGAGATTTATGGTGTCTTGATTACCTGGCAAGGGCAACCTGCCACCCTTATTTTCTTGACAGACATTACTGAAAAGAGAAGGATGGAAGAGGAGCTAAAGAGAACAGAGGTCTCAAGGCTTGAATCTGTCGGTCTCCTTGCCGGTGGCATATCCCATGACTTCAACAATATTCTGACAGCGGTTTTGAACAACATTGCCTTAGCCAAGATGCACACCAAAGAGGATAGGGTGAATAGGATGTTAGCGGGTGGAGAAAAGGCAATCTTACGGGCAAAGGACCTGACCCAGCAATTGCTCACCTTTGCTAAGGGTGGAGAGCCTATAAAGAAAATAATATGTATCTCAGGGCTGATACGGGATATAGCAGGCTTTGCTTTAACTGGCTCTGCCTCTGTCTGCTCTTTTCATATACCAGATAACCTCTGGCAGGTAGAATGCGACCCTGGCCAGATATCTCAAGTAATCACCAATCTAATCCTAAATGCCAGTGATGCTATGCCAGGTGGCGGTGTAATAGAGGTTTTGGCAGAGAACAGAAAAGAAAACGGCGATAGATTTATCAAATTCTCCATAAAAGACTCAGGGATTGGCATCTCCAAAGAGCATATCAGCAAAATATTTGACCCATACTTTACGACAAAGCAGAGGGGGAGTGGCCTGGGACTCTCTGTAGCCTTTTCAGTCATCAAAAAGCACGGTGGTAGATTAGAGGTAACATCAGAGCTGGGAGAAGGTTCAACATTCACCATTTTTCTTCCTGCCTCAGAAAGGAGAGAGCAGGAAAGGCCAGAACCAGTAACAAGAAAAGGTGGACGGGTGCTTCTTATGGATGATGAACCCCTTGTCCTTGAGGTTACAGACGAACTCCTCAAATTTCTTGGCTATGAAACAACCCTGGCCACAAATGGCAAAGAGGCTATTGAGCTATACAGAAAAGAAAAGGACAAAGGAAAGCCCTTTGATGCCGTCATCTTGGATCTGATTGTCTCTGGTGGAATGGGTGGTTTAGAGTGCCTTAAATTCCTGAAGAATATTGACCCTGAGGTTAAAGCCGTCGTCTCATCTGGATACTCCAATGACCCAATAATGTCTGATTATAAAAGTTATGGCTTCGCTGGTGTTATACCCAAGCCATATGCTCCAGAGGAGATGGGTGATATCTTGGATAGGGTGATAAATAGATAGGTAACAGTTCAGGCTATGTATCAGAGGTGTAAGAAAGGGGATAAGGAGATAATGGGGATATGGAGATAATTCATTTTTAATTCTTAATTTTTAATTCAAAATTTTATCCCCTTATCTCCATAATCTCTGTCCTCTCCTTTTCTTACACTACCTGAACGCTTATTTAAAATCTGATTGCAATTTTTAAGGTGTGGTTGATATAATATAGCCAATGAACAAGAAGATATTCGCCATTGCAGTTGGGGTATATGCTTTAGGGTTTCTCCTTCTCTATTTACGGAGGCTATTTCTTGGTCCGCTCTTCATTGTTGCTGGGCTTGTGCTTGTGCCGATAAGCATTCTCCTCTCTCCTTCCATGATAGAGAAGACGAAGAAAAAATAGGAAAATGGTAATCAGGTTATCGGGTAATCGGTTACCGGTAATTGTTTCCCTTACCGATTACTGATTACCGATAACCGATCACTTCTTTTAGAAATATGCAGATAGAAGAACTTGCTTTTAACAAAGAGGGTCTGATTCCAGCCATCATTCAGGATGTAGATAATAACGAAGTCCTGATGCTTGCCTATATGAACAAGGAGTCTCTGGCAAAGACCCTTGAAACAGGAAAGACCTGGTTTTTCAGCCGGTCAAGGCAGGAGCTTTGGAACAAAGGGGCGACCTCTGGAAACCTTCAGGATGTGAAAGAGATACTCTATGACTGTGATAAAGATACACTTCTTATTAAGGTGAAACAGACAGGTGTTGCTTGCCATAGGGGAACGAGGAGCTGTTTCACTGAAACTCTATAGTCAGAAAAGTTGAGAGTTTAGAGTGTAGAGTTTAGAAAAGTTTAGAGTTTAGAGTTGAGAGTTGAGAAAAGTTTAGAGTTCAGAGTTTAGAGTTTAATAAAATAACTCAAAACTCAAAACTCAAAACTCATAACTCAAAACTCAAAACTCATAACTCAAAACTCAAAACTCAAAACTCAAAACTCATAACTCAAAACTCATAACTCAAAACTCATAACTCATCACTCATCACTCATAACTCATACGATGAAGATAAAGGATAAAATTTTAGAGCTTAAGAAAAAGAAGAATGCAATCATTCTGGTTCACAACTATCAGATAGGTGAAGTTCAGGATATAGCAGACTTATTAGGGGATTCCCTTGACCTTTCAAGGAGGGCTCAATCTACAACAGCAGATATTATCGTCTTCTGTGGCGTCCATTTTATGGCTGAAATTGCCAAGATTCTCTCACCAGAAAAGATGGTTCTTCTTCCTGATGTGAATGCTGGCTGTCCTTTGGCTGATATGGCCACCCCAGAAGAACTCAAGAAGTTAAAAGCCTCTCACCCAGATGCGGTTGTGGTTGCTTATGTAAATACATCTGCTGAAATAAAGGCTCTTGCTGATGTTTGTTGCACCTCAGCTAATGCTATCAATGTTATCTCTCAGATAGAGGAAGGCAAAGAGATAATCTTTGTGCCTGACCAATGGCTTGGTGATTATGCAGCAAAGAAGACAAAAAGGGAGCTTATTCTCTGGCCTGGGTTCTGTCCAACCCATATGAGGATAATCCCTGAAGTGATTGCCGCAAAAAGAAAGGAGCATCCAGAGGCTGTTGTTATTCTTCATCCTGAGTGCAGTAAAGATTCATTAGCCCTGGCAGATGAGATATTCGGAACAGGTGGAATGCTCAAATGTGTGAAGGAGAGCAATAAGAAGGAGTTTATCATCGGCACAGAGTTAGGTATCATTTACAGGCTGAAAAAGGAGAATCCGGAAAAAGAGTTTTATCCTGCCGCAGATCTGGCTATTTGCCCAAATATGAAGCTCACCACATTAGAAAAGGTCTTATGGTCACTTGAAGAAGAGGCTTATCAGATAGAAATACCCAAAGAGATAGCACGGAGAGCAAGTGTGTCTATTGAGAAGATGCTGGCTATAGGATGATAAATAGCTATTTACCTTTAGGGATACAGAGAATAACTCATTGCAAAATGCAAAATTAGCAATTATCATTTTAAGATGATAATTTTGCATTGCTAATTTTATACCCAAACAAATCAGGTTTGCAAAAAATTATGTTCGTTTATGGTTCTGAGGTTCACGGTTCAAGGTTAGAGAATAAGAGGATTAACCGTGAACCTTGAACCCTTTAACCCCTGAACCTGAGTAGTTACTTTTTTGTAAACCAATTTCTTTTCG
>Ga0180007_10007710_pt1 | contig 10108 bp, 23 predicted proteins | sample MM_PC_MetaG_FD_121122 | JGI IMG/M metagenome (GOLD analysis project Ga0180007, IMG submission 121122) | Groundwater microbial communities from the Aspo Hard Rock Laboratory (HRL) deep subsurface site, Sweden - MM_PC_MetaG | ecosystem: Environmental > Aquatic > Deep subsurface > Groundwater... | reverse complement strand
TAAAGGAGGTCGAGTGTGGAGAAAAAGCTAATCATAACCACAGGTTTAGAATATGACCCTTTCCGAGATTATTCGCATTCTGGTTCGTGTAAAATGAAATGTCCGCTAGGTGATTGTATTATAGAAGTTGTTTTACTACATTCATTGGACAAAGTTATCCAGGTGATTGATATTAAATCAGAATGCAAAGAAGATACTACTAACCAGACTTGACGTGTAAAGGAGGTAAGGAGAAGGAAGATGGAATATAAAGAGAGGAACTACGCCAAGGAGCAAAAACCAGAAGTTGACCCATTTTGGATAATCTGCCCTGTGTGTGGCTTTTATATGAACGACCCCAAGTTTGACCCCCATACAGGCAAAGCATATCACAAGTGGTGTCTTCCCACTATCAAAGCAGAGGGTAAATAGAATGAAAGCATTTGCTATTGAACTGGATGACGAGACTGTGGAACGCCTGATGAAAATATGGAAGGTAACAACCACAGCTGAGATTAGGGACATACTACAGAAGATAGTGGTGGCTATTGTAGCCGAACACATAACAGAGTTGACGTGTAAGGAGAAGGAATGAGAACGCTTAAATTAGTGATTGGTATAGAAAGGAGTATAGACTCTACCTTTACAGATAAGGGGTTAATAAAAATCAAATGCCCCAACTGCGATTGCCCGATAGAAATAGAACTCAGAACAGAGGACAAGACTTTCTCCCCAGTTGTAAGTTGGCAAATATTAGAGGTGAAGAAATGAAAGAGAATATCGACCGGATGAAGCAGCTAAGAACTTATGGACTATCCTATCAAGCTATCGGTGAAATATTTGGTGTATCACGACAACGTATTCATCAGCTAATACCTCTTGTAAAAAGAGGAAAGCTCAATATAAAAGCCCTGGCACTATTGATTGACTAAAAGGAGGGTAAAAATGATAGTGAATAAAATGGAACAACAGCTTACTAGCTTTCCAACACCTGATTACAGAGAATCTTTCATCTGCCCTTTTCATAATTGTATGACAAATGACGGCTGGTGTTGGGAATGTGCAGTAGAAACTTACGGCTACGAAGAGGCAAAGAGAATAAAAGAAGCAATAAGCCTAACCAGACTAGACGTGTAAAGGAGGGAATATAAAATGTCATTATCAAGAACTATCTTCATTTCAAATCCCGAAGATACCAGATACCGTGGCGGATTATACCAGTTTAAGCGAGATAACCCCAATGATGATACGGTCTACTATTGTAACGGGGAGACAGCACGAGTGCGGGCACTTGTCAATAAAATTCTTGATGGAATAACAGACCCTGAAATCCTTGAGTTAATAGCTCAATATGGAGGGGCTTTAGTAGATGAGGCTCGTGGTGATTGGAATGAGGAAGAAAGCAGAAATGTTTAATGAATACCAGACTTGACGTGTAAAGAAATATAACCAGCTACCTAAGACGCTATCTATAATAGCGTCTTTCCTTATATGGGTCAGTAGTCATATTAACGGCTCGGTTGCTCTCCAGCCAGCTTCAATAAACTTTACCCTCATCATTTCAGCACCCATCATTATTCCAACCCGATGACTCTTAAATATTTTTCGAGTGCGTTCATCCCGAGGTTCAAATTCTGACTTAGGCAACTCCCTATTTACCTTTATCACTACACCTTGAGAATGGAGGCCAGCCAGCGTTTTATCAGCCCACACTCGGTCTTGGTCTTTTTGCTCTTCTGTTAGCTCGGCATAAGGTTTAAACAAGGATGCCCACCTTTCCAATCTCCTTGCCAATCCATCAGCCTCAATGCTTCCTTCGGGTAACTTATAAAGAATATCATTTAATTCGGGAGTTATTGCTTTAGCCCATACTATCCATTGCTCGTGTTCTAATTCAGCCTGCCTTTCCCTTATCTCTTCTTGCTTAGTCATTTTTCACCTCCAATACTCATTTAGGCTTGCGTCAATAAGATATACGTCTTCACCTATAATCGTCATACACATCCAGCAACCGTCTACCCCCTGTAGCCAGACATCATAGCCTAAAGCCCTTGCCTGCTTAACCAAATCTTGAGCAAAGTTATCATAGTCATTAAGGATAGCGGGACTTACAAAGCGAACTGTCCTGTCTCTCTCATTAAGGAACTTGACCATCTCGGCTTCGTCTTCAAACTCCCTCAATTCAACAGGGATAAATTCTATGTGGACTTCCCTTTCAATTACCTGCTGTGGCTCAACGCTTTCCCGCCCAGCATAATAGCCGATAGGGAACATCCCAGCATACCCAAGAACTAGTGCTAGAAGAATACATAGTGTTTTCATTTCGCCTCCAATGCCTCAACTCTTTCAGTGAGGTCATTTATTTGTGCTAGTAGTGCCACCTTAAATACTGTCCGTATGGGCTGTATTTGTATCGGGAAACCTAAGTTTACCATAGTCTTTATTACATCTACCCCCATAGCTTCGGGGGTTAGGAAAATATTAGTATTGGGATGCTCTAACTTAGCCAAGGCTGACCTCATTTTTAGTTCCTTGTTTACTGTCCCTTGCCAATATAAAACGCACCGTGCTTGCCGATTACTCCAACTGGGGTGCAACGACAACATCTTTTCAATATGAGAACCCAAATCAAATTCAACAACTACAAACCAACAAGGTTTATCTAAATCAATAACAGCTTCCACCAATGGCGACTTGGGGGGGCAACCATATTTATACCCATAATTCGGACAACCGTTTGGGTGTAGGGGGTAAGGTAATTTACACCATTCTCTTGCCCCATAGTCTATTATTAGATTGGCTTGAACAATATAATGTCTCATCTTCCCTCCAATAATTCAATCCTTGCTTCAAGTTCATCTACTTGTGTCTGTAACTCGCTTATCTTGTTAAACTGCCACACTAGAATATATGAGATGAGACTGCCCTCGTTCTGTGTCCACTCATAGGCTTCCCTTGCGTATGTCCAAGTATCAAGGTCGCCCTCTGTCCCTCTGACTTCATCCCCAATAATGATAGTAACCTTTTTGTCTTTATCCTCTTCTGGCTTGGCATAGACAGGAGACGCTAGTGTCATCAGGATTATTGCAATCAGTATGTATTTTAACCACTTCATTCCTTCACCTCAATAGATAGAATAAGATAACTGAATTCGTTTTATATATTCGTTAAACCTTTCAAGGAACTTTTCTTCAATCCACTCACTACAAAAAGGTATTATTTTATCCGATAATGGGAAAGGTAGAGTTGCCCAATCATCTGTGTTGTCCATCAAGTCTCTAGCTTCGGTCGCTAACAGAATGTTATCAGCTTCTTTTACCACGCCATCAGAAGTAAGCATAGGGTCTATCCCATACTTTCTAAATACAGCCTGTAAGATAACATTCTCCATAGCCTTGAATTCAGGCATACCAGCCTTTATCGGTCTAGGTAAATCAGGGAGATACGCCTCTGAAGCATCGTGTAACAGTCCGAGTAATTTATACTTTTCAGGCAGTATCTCGGCAACCCTTATTGAATGCTCGGCTACGGAATAAAAGACACGGCAACTCCCCCCAAACCTACAAGTCAAAGACAGGGCGTGGGCTATATCCACTATTTTAATCTCATCTGGTTGTGGGTCAAGAAAGTGGAATTTGCCCCCCATAAAAGACTCAATCCAATGTCCACCGAACTCATCCATTAGAATCCATCTGCTCCTTCTATTTTTTCTTTACACCTATCAATAGCACGCTGGCATCCGACATCATATACTTCATCAAAGTCTAAACCTAATATAGAGCATAGCAACTGAGACATAGCCAATACATCCCCAATGGACACTACTGCCTGCGAAAGATACAGCCCTTTTATATCGGGATAATCTTCTATTCTAATAATATCCCTCAAGATATCCCCTGCCTCATAGCAGATTATATCAGCAATCTTCCTAGGCGGCTCTTCCCCGTAAGCCTTTAGTGATAACTCTTTGAGTTCATTTTCTAGGTTCATTTAACCTCCTTCATAATGCCCCCATTAAATAGCCTAGTTTCATTTACTCTCACCTATGAGTGTTTTGTATAAATTCCTTAACGCCTCATTTGGACTCCAACCTATCCCTTCGAAGGGGTCATCATCCCCATCTCTGGTATTCGTTAATGCTCTGTATTGAATAGGATGAATATTCGCTCCACTTCTATAACCCCCAAGACAACTATATCCATCTAAATGGTCGAATCTAACCCCCTCTAATATCTCGCCTATTTCGTAAATTAAGTCGTAGTTTCTCATCTTTATCCTCCTTCATAATGCCCCCATTACCGCAGGTACTTCTACGCTCATAACTCTAACTTCCCTCCCCTTACAGCAGATAGATAAACCCCGGCATCCCTCATATTCTTAAATAAAACCATCTTATCTCTATCAGGATACAATACAATGGTAGGATTAGCCACATGAGCACCAAAGTATCCGTTCTGCTGAGCATAATCGTCATATATCCCGTATGTCCCTGGTCTTATCGCAACACACTCATTATCGTTATATCTATACTGTTCAACAGCTGATATATGCTGATGTTCTACAACTATAATACGAGCTTCAGGGAAGTATAATCTCTGATACTGTTTACAGACATGAGTCAGATTGAAAGCTGAGTTAAACCTTCCCTTGTGTAGCGCCAGTTCGGGGTAAATCATGTCCCCTATCTTCCAGTAAATCTTGGCAAAGTGCTTCATATAGACTAATTTTAGTCTCCGAGCTAATTCACCATCCCAGTCCTCGCCTTCAGCTAACTCTGTCCAGTAATTGTGATTGCCTGTCCGAACAACCTTTATTATTTCTTTTAATTTCTTGAGGGTTAAAACATACAACCCCTTCTGGACTGAAATCGGAGTCTGGTTGTGTCCACTCCCCATCTTAGATGGCTGAATGATATTCTGGTAACAATCACCACCGATTTCACACTGGAAGCCAGGTTCAGAAGCTAGAAAATTCATATCATCAGCAAAGCTATCATAATCCACCCCAAACATCCCTAAATGCCAGTCTGCTGTATAAGTTAGAGCTATAGGAAGTTCGGTATCAATGCTTATTGTAATCTCGGTAGGCACTCTCTGATGATAGGCTACTAAATCATCCATCTTTTTAATAGTCTCTATATGCTCTTCCCAACTCTGCGACTCCAACCTCTTGAATTTCGGGGGTAATTCACTCACCCTACACGCCGACCTGAAGTCCTTGCCCATCTGATAAGAAACATCCATATCACGGCACAGATTAAGTTTAGCTTCGTGTGTCGCTATGTCCCACCCCTGGCAGAAATTAACCGCCTCTTCGCTGTTTATCTGAGGTAGTTTTCTGTTCATTCCGTTATACCCCACTCTTTATATATGTAAAGATTGCATTTCTACCAACTATTCCCGCTACACAGTATTCTTCAAAGTCAGGGTATTTAGCCCTAAATGCTTCAGGGTTAGTTTCACACCTATCCCATTCTTCTAATAACTCCACCACTTCCCTTATGCCTTCTCTCTTCCCACCTTCAAAATCATTCTCTAAACTACTCTTTATACAGTCATTGAACCCCTTCTCATACCCTGCCTTGAATGTAGCAGAACATAGACAGCAGTATTGAGGGTCAGGAAAGCCCTCGTTACTTTCAAAAGGTTGCCCACATCCAGCACAGTTTAGAGTATATGTTTGTTCCATTGTTTACCTCCTTCTATTGTTCATCTAATACCTTTATCTTATCCTTCAACCCATTCAGTTCCCGACCAGATTTTGTTATAAAGTTCCTTCATTACAAACACCAGCCATAGTTGCTCCATTGAACCCGCCTTAACTTCATTATCAAAAAACCACTCGTCCATTCCCTCATTTATAGAACAACAAAACCTATCAAATACATCTACCCAATCACTGCCCGCCATCTCCTGTAACTGGTCTTGCCTTTCAAGTTGGCACAATGAGAAGTTATCATAATACCAATCCCCCTTTGTATCTATAGAAATATACCTATAATCGGAACGAACCAACACTTCAGACGGAGGAACACCAAAACCCAAATCCCCCGTTGCTTGTAACCTCATTTTTATATAAATTTCTGATATATCCATTTAACCCTCTAATCCCTTTATTAACTCTTGATAGTACCTCTTGAGTTCTTCTAATTCTGCTATTGTATATTTCTTAATCTCCTTTGCTTCTTTTTCTAGCTCTTCGTCTGCCCCTAATCCGTAAAGTTTTACAATCTGCCTGCGGTATTCTAATTGATTTCCGCCTTTGAATCTGTTACAAACCCGACATTGAGCGTTCACGCCCCTTTCAGAGAATAGATTAGCATTGTGCCTGCCCGGGATGAAATGACCTGCGTCTAAGTCCTTAAACTCAAATTGATTATTACAAGTTATACATTCACCGTAGTCTTTTGAGCCAGTCGTTCTCAAACAATCTCTAAGACGAATATAGCGAGAGAACACTACCCAAGCCTCACGCTTTACAGAGCTTAATTTCTTAACTTTCACTTCTGCTCCTTATACATCAATCCATCCACCTTCACTTATCTATAAACTTCAAGCCGTGGCAACTGTCGCACCGCTTATAATTATTGCCCGACCCCGTATATCCTTTTCCCCAACACTTAGGACACTTAACAACTTCTCTAATATGATAAAGGTTTGCCCCATAGTCAACAATACTAAATGCCCACATTCTACCAGTAGCCTTGTCTTTAGGGGATTTAACCTTACCTAATGTTAATAAACTCTCGCCCTCTCCATAGGGGTCTATCTTTATAGAAACATCAGCATACCTCTCTGTCCTCTCCCCACCTTCCCCAAACTCGGCAGTTTTGTTCTTTTGTAATACCACGACAGCCACCCCATTACCTACCCTATCCTTAATCGCCTTCATTACCCTATCTATCAAGTAGTATTCCCCTGGCAGTGAAATCCAGTCTATGACATTTAGTTTGTCAGGCTCAATATAATCCTCGTAATCAGAACCCACTGGTAATAAGGTAAATCTTGGGATGCCATCAATCATCCATTCTACCCACTGCATCCGCTTCATTCTACGCTTGAACTTAGGAGAAATCTTCCCATCAGAGGCTGTGTATTCGCTGCCCATTAAGACCGCTGATAGCAATGCTAGATTTTCCCCCATAATACTTAGTGCTACTGCTGTCTTCCCATAATTTGACGCACCTGAAATTAACACTATATCACCAGCAAATACCTCAACCAAATCCTCAATGCCAAATGAGGTTTCGTCTTCGTAACACCTAGGAAAGCGAAAGTTCAATGGGTCTTCAGTTATCTCTCCATTCCACCACTGGACAGGCTCAACAGGAACGATAACCTTGTAATTCCCATCATTAAGCCCAGAAGGTTTAACTATCTTCCGAGTAATCATAATAGTAGACATTTGAGTTCTTAAATTCTGGTCATCCTTGCTACCAGGTTCTATTTTCAAGAATGCCCGAATGTCCCTAAGATTAACATTCCTGCCCATAGCAGACTGTAGGTATTCTATTAGTTTGTCACTTAGCCTTTCAGCCATATTAACTCCATTAACAGTATTAACAATTCAGAAATCCATTAACAGACTTTTTTTTACCAGATACAAGTTATTAACAGTTTTAACAATTCTAGCCTTGAAATTAACACCCTTATATATAGAGTTTATTAAAGTATTAAGTATCATACTTCTTAAAAGAACGCTTTTTCTTATCAAGGTGAGCATTGAGCTTATTCTGTAAGTATAAGAACTTACTCTTCAATTCAGTTATAGCACTATTAGAAAACGTTTCCTTTTTAGGTTGAGGCTCAATCTTCGTCTCTTTATAAGAGCTATATGACTGCGTGTGCAACATCTCTAGTGTGCTTATCCTGTTCTCAAACTCAGCCAGAATGTCTCCGATTTCACTGTTCATTTCTTCTTCTCCTCCAACCTCTTAATTATCAATGCCTTCCATTCTTCCCATTCCTTAATCTGGGCTAACGAGGGGACTGTCAGGAAGCCCATAATCCCCTTCTCGTATTTTACAAAACCGTCGTATAGAATCTCTATTGGTTCTGTCATAGCTCTATATCACTCTCTACTTCAAAAAATCCTAAAGCCCCACGATAGGGGATAGGCTTGCCGTAAAGGACAGGATTGGCTAGTGTGAAGCCATACTTACCAATGAACCAAGGGGAGTCTGATTGCTCTACGCAACCTATAATGTCTACTTCCCCGATGATAGCTCCAAGCGTTAGTCCAAACACTTTACCTAGCCACTGGCTTTTACTCCATACATATTGCCAGGCAGGAAGAGGCACATTATTATATATGCTTGACCAAGTTTCAGAACCTATATCGTCAGGTTTCTTGCCAGCGTGAATATAAATCCTCTCAGGTAGGTTTATTGAGAAATTCGCCACATCATAGCTAGAGTAAGCACCATACCTAGCATTACGCCCAATCTTCCAGTTGCGATTTTCAATGTCTTTATAACCAGCACAGATTAACCAAGCCCAAGGTTGTTTAATGCTTAATGCTTTCATCTTCCCTCCCTTAGTATCTCTATGGTATCCAACTATCCCTCTAGTAGCTTTTTAATATTCTGTATGGCATTAGAGTATCCTAGTCGGCATAGAGTTCCTGATAATGCGGTGGTAACTTTATCCCCCAATCTCTCCCTCATATATTCGCCCACCTTCTCTGTTGTCATTGGGAATACATCTTCTGAGTATGGATTCTCCATCTTGTCTATCTCTGCCTCTAACAGGTCAATTATCCGTCCAGCACCCCCCTCTCCACACTCGGTATTACAGGCTTTCTTTAAGCCGCATGAAGGATTACTTTGCTCAATAATCCTGGCTATCTCTTCTTTCATTTCTCACCTCACAGTTTCTTATTCCCTATCCACCACAACAGCCACCCTAATAAAAGATACGGAACTATCCCACCTATTACATTTAAATAATCAGTTAGTATCTGGGGTATCCTTTATCTCTTTTACCCAGCCTGCATTGAGCATATCTATTTGGGCATTTCTGCAACTCGTAGCTGTCATACTCCCATATTTACCTTCAACTTCTGGCAACTTAGCTTCCCTATCTACTATGGCTAGTTCAGGGATAGATAGGATTTCATCAGCAGATTGGAGTAGTTTTTCTTTATCATCATCTGAAATCAGTATAAGGTTTTTCAACGAATACCTAATTATTGTCGCCACTCGTTCCCTTACCTTATCCCTTATTTCAGTCATCTTTATCCTCCTTACTCTAGGGTGGGGGCTGGAGATGCTACTAATGTAGTTTACCCTCCAGCTAAGCAGGTTAGCTATTCCTGCCGTTCACCAATTCCTGAGTGCTACTCCCCACCCTATTGCCGAGCCTGAACTTACCAACCTACTAGGCACAGCTTCGTCTGGTCAACTCTCAATCAGGAGGTTGCGTCTGTGCAGACTTCCTAATGATTGGTTCAGGCTCTTCCTGCCAGCTAGTAGCCAGTCTAGATGTGTTTCAATCCTTTCCAACTACGCATCTCAGTGAACTTATACCGTAGTCCTGACGTAGGCTACTGCCCTTCCGGGTAGCTGGCAGGTCAGGTAGTCGCATATTTAGTTCATTGAGTAGCCCTATATTTTTGCGACCTTTATCGGCTGCACGACCTCATTATTCAGTTGTTACTCCTTTCTATTCTTTACTTCCTTGATAAAATGCTCTATTTGTAATGGAGTCATAAGCCCTAACACACCTTTCACCCCAGCACCGCCAGTAATCATATACTGCTTCCTCATCCAACTAACCACATCTGTCCACCCTTCCAGTGAAGCCTTGAGCCACTCCATATCTATAGGTTCTCGGATAGTTTTCTGTCCAGCCTCATCAGGCAATACCTCTTTATTAGGTGTAGATTTAATAGCTGTAGCAATCTCCTTGTGAACTTGTAACGCCTCATCTTCATCTCCTATTATGTAGTGATAGATTTTATCAGCCTGTGTTAGTAACTGTCCAAGGTCTAACTTCCCGGCAACTACAAGGTCTTTAGAATAGGCAACCGACATACTTCTATCCCTTGTGTCTCCTACTTTGGTTTCCACCCTCTCCTGTGCCTGTTTAACGAGTTGCCCCTCTACCGATTTGAAGTCAACCACATACGG
>Ga0180007_10007709_pt1 | contig 10108 bp, 8 predicted proteins | sample MM_PC_MetaG_FD_121122 | JGI IMG/M metagenome (GOLD analysis project Ga0180007, IMG submission 121122) | Groundwater microbial communities from the Aspo Hard Rock Laboratory (HRL) deep subsurface site, Sweden - MM_PC_MetaG | ecosystem: Environmental > Aquatic > Deep subsurface > Groundwater... | reverse complement strand
TTGACTCCTTTTGTCTTTTCTATCGCCCCAATATCTTCCTCGCTTAATTCCACTCCTCCAACAAAAGTAGTCATTATATCGGTGATATCGCCTGGCATCACTATGACAATATCTTTGCCTATCATGCCCAATTGTTTAAGAACAGTTGTCTTCAAGCCCTCACTCAAAGAAAGTAAAGACATTATCAAAAAGACGCCAATCACAATACCCAGAATTGTTAACCAGCTCCTCAAGCGTCTTACTCTTAGGTTTTTAACGGCAATTTTGAAATATTCTTTTATTTCTTCCATAAAACCTCTTTCTTAGATAATTGATTATTAGTTATTTGCCCATCTTTAATACTAATTATTCCTTTGCTATAGTTGGCGATATCTGGATCGTGGGTAATAACGATAACAGTTTTCTTTTCTTTTTGGTGAAGATCTGTAAGGATTTCTAAAATGTGCTTACCTGTGACAGAATCTAAGTTCCCAGTTGGCTCGTCAGCCAAGATAATTTCTGGATTATTAGAAAGAGCCCTGGCTATAGCGACTCTTTGCTGCTCTCCGCCTGAAAGTTCGGAAGGCCTATGGGAAACCCTTTCCTCCAAACCCAAGGAAGAAAGAAGATTTTCAGCCCTATTTTTCCTCTCTTGTTCGGGAATTCCTCGAAAAACCATTGGAATCATCACATTCTCTAAGGCGCTAAGGTTAGACAAAAGGTTAAATTGCTGAAAAACAAAACCAAATTTCTGACTGCGAATTTGAGCCAAGCTGTCTTGAGAGAATTCGGAGACATCTTCGCCATCTAAAAAAACCTTCCCTCGACTAGGAACGTCTAAACAACCGATAATATATAAAAGGGTGGACTTACCAGAACCCGAAGGCCCAATAATTGTTATAAAACTACCTGGGGCAATCTCCAAATCTATTCCCTTTAAAACAGCGAGTTCTATTTCCCCTAATTGATGAACCTTCCAAACATTTTCTAATTTTATTAAGGGGACTTTATTCATACTCATTGGATAATAACCTCCTCTCCTTCCTCTAATCCAGAGATAACTTCAATTCTGCCATCGCTACCCAAAAGACCAATCTCTATCTCTCTGTCCTCAACAACATCTTCTTTGAAAACTTGGACCATAACTTTTCCGTTCTTTTTCTGAAGGGCTTCTTCTGGAATAATTAAAACATCTTCTCTGAAAGCAGTTTTAATAACAATATCAGCTGTCATTCCTGGCTTAGCTTCTTTAGCCACCTCCTCAAAATCAATAGTTATTTCATAATAAACTATTCCATCAATTAACTTTTCGGCCGGATCAATTGAAATTACTTTCCCCTTAAAAATCTTGTCTGGAAAAGCTGCCAGAGTGATGTCTGTTTCGTTGCCAACCTCAATTTTAACAATATCTTCCTCATAAATGTCAGTTTTTATTTGAAATTCACTTGCCGGAAGTAAAGAAATCGTAGTTTCTCCCGCTTGAATTGTTTCTCCCACCCTCTTATTTACTTTGGTAATCTGGCCTTGGGTTGGACTTTTCAGGGTAGCTTCTTGAATCTGCTCTTTTAATAAATTGACCTCAGCTTTACTTTGACTAACTTGGGCTTCATATAAATTAATATCTTCCTGACGAGGAGGAGCTTTGGTTAAAGAAAGATCATCTTGAGCTGCTTTTAAATTTCCATCAGCCACAAAAACTTGAGACTCTGCGTCATTAATCTTGCTCTCATTACTTATTCTGGTAAAAGAAATAGTTTGCTTATTATTGATAATAGTTGCTGAAGCGGTATTAATATCAGTTCTTTTAGTATCTAAAGAAGTTTTATCGGTGGAGGAAATTACATCTCTATAAAGAGGTGTTTCGCAGGCATCCTTGATCACCTTCAAAGCCTCGGCCGTGTCATCTAAAATATCTTTAGTTTCTGCCAGGGCTATATCAATATCTTCGTTAGAGCCTTTTTGGGCAGTTTCAATAAGAAATCTCACATTATTAAGGCCATTTTCAATCTTATCTTTGCTTTCCCTGACCCTCAATCCTTCTTGGCTAAGAGTAGTGAAGTAAATCCTCTGGGTAGTTTTAGCTGTATAAAAAGCATTATAAATTTTCAAGTAAGCCAAGTCCAAATCAGGCATGGCATCTTCATAGGCTTCATCAAGGTCGTTTAAGGCCTGGGCTCTTACATTTCTTAAACTCTGGTCAGCGTTCTGTAGAACGATATCAGCATTAGAAACTGCGGTTTCAGCAACTTTTATTTCCTCGGGAGTAGAACCTTTTAATAATTTATTAAAATTAGCTTCAGCAACTTTAAGGGCAGCTTGAGCTTCTTGAACTTGAATTTCAAGCTGGGCTGTATCAAGCTTAGCTAAACCCTGACCAAAGCCAACTTTATCCCCCACCTTAATATATATTCTTTCAATTCTCCCTATATTTTTAAAACCAAGGTTTATTTCCTGCTCCCTCTTTACTGTCCCTGTCTCTGAAACTTCCTGCACAATTTGCCCCCTCAATACTTTTTCTAAGGTAAATACAGGTTCTTGTTTTTTAATAAATCCCTGATAAATAAAAAAGCCACTTCCGAAAATAAGAATAATTACTATAAAAATTATTTTTTTGTTTATTGCAATCATATTTTCAATATTATTTACATTCTATATTATCAAAAAACAGATAAATTTCAAGGCAGAAGCAATTTCCCTTAACTTATCGCCCTGAAATTGGAAACTATTCCTTGTTTTTTATTTTTTTGTATTCAAAAAAAGAATAAATAAAAGTATAAATAGAAGTTAGAATTACAGGAATAACCATAAAGAGTATCGCATAATTTGAAAAGAAAAGACCAAAAATAGCGACTATAGCGCAAGCCTTAAAAAGCCTGCCACCAATTTTATGGGTTTTATCCCAAACCTTGTCATCGCTTAAGGTCCAAGGAGTTCTAATGCCAATAAACCAGTTCTTTTTACTATTATCCAAAAGAATTCCAATGTAATAAAATAGCACCGCAATGGCAGGCATTAAAACATAAGCCATGTTAAACTTCACGCCGACATTCCAGATAATAATCAAAAAATAAACGTAAAATAAAAATAGGGCTAAAATTACTATCAACCCATCGTAATATTTTCTAAATTTCTCAATATTTTCTTTTAATGGATCTATCTTAGGGATAGCAAGAAAAAATAAAGATAGTCCGGCAAGAGCAAGTGGCATTAAAAACAATCCCCAAAATTTTGGCATGTAGTCGTCGACATTGCCCTGGGCATTCCAATGAGAAGCTACATTTTCTGGCATTAAGGGATAAAAATAAATACCAATAGCGAAAGAAGCCAAAATAATTCCCATGACAATTATTACGCTTTTTTTCATATAATAAAAATTATGGTTTAAATCTCTTTTATCTCAAACCTCTCAATAGCTTGGCCATCGCTATCAAAGTAAAATTCGGCTTCAATTTTTTTACCCGAAAGAACAAGGGGCAGCCAATGGGAATCATCAATCCACATACTTTCAAAGGGAAGCTCTCCAAGTGAATGCCATTGTGGCTTCATCTCTTCTGTTTCTTCGGGCTGACCCTGCCAATCTCTAATAAGAAAAATATGCATGTGATTATTCCAATCTGCTCTGTTAGCGAAATAAAATTTAATGCTTCCTGCTTTATTCAAATTCATCAAACTGGCGTCTACCCCAATCTCTTCCTTTAACTCCCTGACAGCAGCTTCTTCAATGCTTTCCCCTACTTCAATTTTACCCCCTACTCCGTTCCACTTATTTATTCCAAAGCCCCGCTTTTTTAAAGCAAGTAATATCTCATTGTCCTTTAACAAGAAACAAAGAGTTGTTGACTTCATTCTTTTATTCTATCCTATTTACCACAAAACAAAAAAGCCCTAAAAGGACTTTTTTGCTTCATTCGTCAAAGATTTCTTATCGATCGAAATCTTCACGAGGACCAGAGAATTTCCTAAAAGGTCTTTTCTCCATTGGTCTGGCTTCGTTTACCATGATTTTTCTTCCATCTAATTCCTTTTCATTAAACATTTCAATCGCTTTTTTGGCTTCTTCTTCTGAAGACATTTCTACAAAGCCAAATCCTTTTGATCTGCCAGACATTCTGTCTATAATCACAGTAGCTGATTCTACGGTACCAGCTCCAGAGAATAACTCTTTAAGAGAGTCCTCGGTAGTGTCGTAGGAAAGACTTCCTACATATAGCTTCTTACTCATTTTTTTATTATAATTTTAGACCATCGGAATTTCAACAATTCCGATTTAAGACAAGCAAGAACTAGCAATAGCAAGCGAATGCTTGTCTTAGACTAAGAGCTTAGCTCTTTCAAGATAAGTGAAAGCGAGCAATAGCGAGCAAACGCTTATCTTACTTAATTTAACGACCTACTCCTGACTTTCTTACTTCTAAAAAATCTTAGGGCAAGATTTAAAGAGCACGACATTTCTTTTTTGCTCATTAAAAGAAAAAATCAATGTTCTTTGAGTATACAGGAAACAATTCCTCTTGTCAAGCTTTAAGCTAACATTTCTAACCAACACCCGATGTTGGTTAACAAAAAAATCAACATCGGGTGTTGGTTAATTGCGGGTGTTGATTAATGGCTACTGGGAGTGTTCACAAATATTTTTAAAATCGCAGTACTGGCATTGCCAGCCAGGCGTTGGGCTAAAATCACTCTTTTTAATTTTCTCAATTTGCAATAATATCTTTTCTTTTTGTTTTTGTTTCTCTTTCTCTCCTGCCAGGAAAGAAGTCTTCTGGCCTTCTTCTAAATAATAATAGCTAAGTTCTAAAGGTTTTAGTTTGAAAACCTCTTCAAGGGCAATTTGATAAATCAACAATTGGAGCTTATCTTCTGAAGACAGCTTTTCTTTAAATTTCCCTGTTTTGTAATCTATAATTCTCACTCCTTCTCCTAAATCATCAATTCTATCTATTAACCCTTTTAAGGTATAATTCCCAAGCTTCAAGTTAAAAGGAAGCTCTAAGGCAAGCTCATTATTAATTCTCAAAATCTTAGGAGGTCTATCTTTAAATTTCCCATAAAAATCTTTTAGGACTTTTTTGCCCTTCTTGTAATACTCCTCTTTCTGATTTTTGTCTTCGTACCATTCATCAATCCATTTTCGCTTGTAAATTCCAATTAAATCTTCAAAGCTCAAACAGCTTTGTGTTTTGCAAAAGTTAATATTATCTTTAGTAAAACCAAATAAATTCTCTTGGGCAGTTCCTTTTTCTTCGTTAGTTAATTTTACAAACTCATACAAAGTATTATGGATTGTTTTTCCAAAAGAAAAAGTTGCCTTGCCTTTGACAGGCACTTTTAAAATATGGGCAAACTTATACTGCAAAGGACATTTTGAGAAAGCAGCTAATTGAGAAAAAGAAAAATGGCCAGGCAAGATTACTGGTTCTAATTTTGGCTCTCTCTTAATTTTTTCTGGAGCTAAGGAAATCTTTAATGGAGCTAATTTACTCTTTTTTTCAAGTCCCATCTCAATTAAAAACCTTGATAGCTTCTTTTTTCTTGTTCCCCCATAATCATCAGCTGAAGTAAAAAATAATCCCTTCTCTGCCCGAGTTATTGCCACATAGCAAATCCTTCGCTCTTCTTGTAAATGCAAATCTCCTTCAGGAATAATCTCTTTTACCAACTCTTGAGGAATTTCAATTGGATCCTTCCTCCCAATGCTGGGAAATCTTTTATCCACCAAACTAACTAAAAAAACATATTTGAATTCCAAGCCCTTAGCTCCGTGGATAGTCATTATTCTTACCATATCCGGTCCCTTCTCGGGATCAAAATCAAGTTTGCCCTGCTCTCCTGACTCCAATTCTAAATTTAACTCTTCCATAAAATTTTTAAGAGTTGGGTCTAAAGCAGATTCTTCAAATTCTTTAATTTTCTTGTAAAACTGGTTAACCAGCTCTATGTCTTGGCTTTTATCTTTTGAGGTTAAAGCGGCTAAATACTTAGAATCATTTAAAAAAGCGATTAGAACTTCAGAGACATTGTTCTGACGCGCCAATTTGGCATGGCTTTGAATCAAGCTCAAGATAGAATTAATTTTCTCAATAGTCTCTTTTGAAAGACCTGAAATCAAAGGAAGCTCTTCTAAAGCCTCATAAATTGATTTTGTTCTCTGTCTGCTGTATTGAGTAATTCTCATTATATCTTCTGCTGGGATTTGCCAAAGTTGAGAGTTCAAAATCCGATAAACAGCAGAGCTCTCATGGTAATTATCTAAAAGTTTAAAATATGAAATAATATCAAGGATAACTGGTTTGCTATAAAGCCCCCTTGAAGCTAAAAACTGGTAAGGAAACCCTGCTCTTTCCAAGGCCTTCACAAAAGGACTAGCTGAATTATTAGCCCTTACTAAAACAGCAAAATCGCTAAAGCCAATTGATTTATCTTTTTTCATAAGCTCCCCAATCTTATTAACCACTCCCCTGCTTTCCTCAGTTAAACTCCTAAAGTGTAAATGTTCAATGACGCCTTCTCCTTTTTTCCCGGCAACTAATTTTTTGTCAATCTTACTTACGCATTCAAGCCGATTAGGATTATTGTTCTGAATGAATTTGTAAGCTAAATCTAAGATATTTTGAGTTGAGCGGTAATTTTTAACCAAAAAAACCTCTTTGGCTTTTTGAAAATCTTTCTTGAATTGCACGATATTACTAAAAGAGGCTCCTCTAAACTTATAGATAGAATTATGAATTACTACCCCATCAGCTATAAAATTATGAGTTTGATTTACTTCTAAATCGTAAACTATTAAATTCTCATCCTTCCCTTTAATTTCTACAATCTGGTCATAAATTATTTCGTTACCTTTTCTGACTGGAAGATAATGACCTAATACTAAATTTTTTGCTGGCATACAAAGAGCAGTGAAATTGCGAGCACCGCTAGTTGGTCTATCATACTTTGATGCCACATAAAATTTTGATTCTATAATCCCTCTCGTGATTTTTTGTAGTTTTTGGGCTAATTGTCCTAATTTTTGTAAGTCATTGCTTTCAATGTTGACTCTCTTTCCTTTCTTGGCTTTGTAGAGTTTAAAACCTGCTTTGTGTAATCTTTTTATGATTTCTTTGTGGGAAGTTTCGAGTGTAAGTCTATGTCTAATCCAGGGGTTTAATAATAAAGTCTTACTTTTTCTTATATGTTCTTTACTTCTATATTTTCTATAACAGAGATAGAGATTAATAACTATCCTGACACTTTGGCCCCTATTCACAGCATCTAAACAATGATGATGTGAATTTAACTCAATATTTAAGTCCTGAGCTAATTTTTGTACACCTTTTTCTACGTTAATTTCCTTGTATAATCTTTCTAACAAGATCCCCTTAATAACGATTCTTTCCCTCTCTTTGAAACAACTTGTAGGGATGCCGTACTTCAACGACCATAATGTTTCGTGATATCTCGCTTCGTCCTCAGCTTTAAATGCTCTAATAGCTAAAATTCTATCTGCTGAACGCTCCAATCTCAACCTCAATATTAAATCATTAGTTACTCCCATGCGCCATCCTAAATTATACCTGTGCATCAAATAAACATAATAATATTTCTGCTTGTGTGTCCTAGGAACACAACAAAACATTTTATGATTATCTGTCACAGTTATCCTGCAGCCACTTTTTGTTTTAATTGTCAATAACTTCACCCGTTTTTTTCTTTTAAAAACCTTATTCACCCCAGACACGCCCACATGTCCTTTCCCTACCGCAGTTAAAATCCTGTCCCCTCTTTTAATATTTTTTATTTTTTCTTTTTTAATTTTTCCGTTTTGAAATATTTCTATTTTAGCATCCCCGGGCAAACATTGATCATCATCAGCGCATACTGTTAAATTATTTTCAGGTAAAGCCAAAAGTTTAATCAATTCATACTGGGTCCAGTTAGTATCTTGAAACTCATCAATTAAGATATATTTAAACTTTTTTCTGTATTTCTCTAAGATCAAAGGCCTTTTTTGAAAAAGCTTTAAGCAATAATTGATTAAATCGCCAAAATCCAAAACACTATTTTCCAAAAGTAAACGCTGATAACTATGGTAAGCAGAAGCTACTTCTTTTATCCTTTCTGTTTCTCTATCTTCTGGCAAATCAGTTAAATTAGTTTTCAAACTCTCGCTGTATTTTAAATAATTTTCAGGATAAATCCCTTGGTCTTTACAACGGGAAAAATGAGAAATTAAAGAATGAATAAACTTGTTCGGGTTTCCCAGCGGCCTATAATAATCAAGGTCAAATTTATCTAAATTCTGTCTGACCAAAAGCCAAGCAGCCGTCTGATCCACTATCTTAAAATCCCCTGGCAAGCCAATATCTAAAGCATATTCTCTTAAAACTCTTTCGCAGAAAGAATGAAAAGTAGAAATCCACAAATCAATATAACCATAAGGTAAAACTCTATCCACCCTCTCTTCCATTTCTTCGGCCGCTTTCTCGGTAAAGGTTACAGCTAGAATTTCTTCTGGTTTAACCAATTCCTTTTTAACTAAATAAGCTAGCCTTTGAGCAATTACTGTTGTCTTACCAGCCCCAGCTCCAGCCACAATCAAAAGCGGCCCTCCGCCAAAAGTGACCGCCTCCTTTTGCTCTTTATTCAACTTCTCAAGATTTAACTCCATAGCTTAATTTTACCAAAAAACCGCCTTCAAGGCGATTTTTTATTTCTTTTTCAGTTGTTTGAAATCAGTATTCTAATCTTACCCCCGCCTTCTCGGCAATTTGTTGAATCCACTTTTCGTGGCGATCAATCTTAGCAACTACTGCCGCATATTCCTGTCCAAGATTTTCTACAGCTTTCACTAATTTGTCTACAGAAATAGTAAGGGCCTGGACTGATTCCCGAAGACCAACTACATTTTCTTTTAAATCTCTAATATCCTCTTTAGTGGCAAAAACGTCAATAAGTTTTTTAATATCCTCGTCAGTAAGCATAATTTTAATGCATTGATTTATATTTCCTATCTCTATTATATCTCTCCAAAAATCAGTGTCAAACTGCTCACCGCGCTATCTCCGCAGTCTTTCCTGAACTTGCTCGCTTGTTAACTCCCGAATAGCGTCAGCAGCTATCCATTTGGCTGATTTTGAATCTATTTTCTTAATTTCTTTAGCAAGGGCAATTGCTCTTTTATTTAAATTAAGATTCCTTTTACCAATTTGTCTTAAAGCCCAATTGACTGCTTTTTTAACAAAATTTCTTTCGTCAGTTGATGCTTTTTTAATCAAAACAAATAATTTTAAAAATTTTTTATCTTCCATTTTTTTATTATGGACAGCTAACCAAGCTATTATCGCAAAAGAAGCCCTTTTGACAAACTCTTCTTTTCTATCTGCCCATTCAATCGCTTTTTGGAAAGCAAATTCTGTCTTATCAAATAGGTTTCCGCAAACCTGGTCGCAAACATCCCAAGAATCAAAATCCTTAACCCAATCTTCCATTTGTTCCTTTGTTACTTTTTCGGATTCATCAATCATACTAGCCAATATTCTTGCTTCATGTATTCTAGATGACCAAAGCTCAAGAGCGAGCTTGTGATCTTTCCCTGTTTTTTTAGCAATTCTTCTTAATTCAGGAATCCGTATTCCATAAATCTTGCTTTTTGATTTTATACCAAATCTAGCCATTCCTGCTACATTTTCAGGATTAGATAAAGACTTAAACTCTTTTAAAATTTCTTTATAGTTCATTTATTCTATTTAATTATAACAAAAAAAGTCTTAACTCAAGCCAAAACCCCGATATTTATCGTTCTTATTAAAAAAATATTTAAAATAATTTTGCTCTAAATTATAAAGCCGATGGCGGCTCCCAAAAAACAAAGCAAAGCAAAAATCAAAGCGAATTTAAAGAAGTTCATCCTGCTGGCTAGTTTCAGCAAGAAGTGCAAACTAAGAATTCCTACCAAAAAACTGAAAATCAAAGAAATCCAAGCCCCCAAAACAATAGACGGGTTGCCCAAGAAAAGATAAATACTTGAAGCTAAAACCACAGGGGCTGACATCATATAGGAAAACTTTAAAATTTCAGCTGGAGAGAGTTTCCCAAAAGACAAGCCAAAAATAGTGGAACCTGACCTAGATAATCCTGGGATTAC
>Ga0180007_10007707_pt1 | contig 10109 bp, 5 predicted proteins | sample MM_PC_MetaG_FD_121122 | JGI IMG/M metagenome (GOLD analysis project Ga0180007, IMG submission 121122) | Groundwater microbial communities from the Aspo Hard Rock Laboratory (HRL) deep subsurface site, Sweden - MM_PC_MetaG | ecosystem: Environmental > Aquatic > Deep subsurface > Groundwater... | reverse complement strand
TGCCGTTGGGGTAGTCGTACCCGTAGTCCTTGACGGGCATTTGGATATCGGCGTCAGCCACTCCGGTGAACCAGGCCATTTCCTCGTTGAGGATGGGGATGGGGATACCAACGCCCACGGCCAGGGAACACCCGTAGCCGATAATGGAAACACCGCGCAGATAGCGGGCATCCATGCCTTTGAGATCGCCACGCAGCATAAGGGTCCCGGAGGGGGACAGGGGTATGCCGCGTTCGTTGCGCTGGGGTGTAGGGTTATGCTGCGTGCCCGCGCCCAGGACGTAGCCGGTTCCGCCGCCGAGGAAGATCTTTGTGCCCAGGCCGATGGTCTTCAGGTAGGGGTCGTTGAACAGCGGCGATATTTGGCCAGCGGTTGCGTAGTTGGCGTTACGGGCGTTGGGTTTGAGCGGCCCCATATAGGTATAGATCAGGCGGCTGGTAAGGTTCACCGCACAGTTGTAGTTCTGGTAGCAGTTGCGGGGGTTGAGGAGTTGAGCGTCTGGCAGATCGGCCAGGGTAACATCCTTGTCCACCTCTCGCCGCGGATAGCAGTCGGTGCCGTAGCCATTGGCCTTGAGGTGAACGGCCTTGCCGCGCACGAGGTCTTCGATGACATGCCCGCCGCCGTACTTGAACTGTCCTGGGTAGACCTTGTTCAAGGGGTCGTCCACAGTGGATTCTGTAGCGCCGAGGTAGGAGTCCACAGCAGCCAGACCGCCGTAACACGGCACGCCGCCCAACCAGACGTTGGATGTCTTGATTGTCGGCGGATTCTTTTGGCCTATGTTGAAAAGCAGGCCGCTGGAGCACATGGGCGAAAAGGTGCCGGTGGTAACAACGTCCACTTCCTTGGCGGCTTGTTCCTTTCCTTTTTTCCTAACAACCTTGATCATCTCTTCGGCATTGAGCACAACTGCTTTACCGGAGCGAATTTTTTCATTGATTTCAGCGATTGTCTTGTTCACTTTAAAATTGCCCATAGAATGCTCCTGCAAATAAAATTCCCTTCTGTCTTGGGGCCGTCCATGCTCGCTGAAATTATACCAGATGGCAACGGCTTTTTTCCACAGGCCTCCAACCCCGCGTAGCGCTAGGCTTAGCGGGGGTAAACCGCTTGGCTTTACGGGCATTTTGGGGTATGTAAACCTGTGTTTCCATTACCGGGGAGGATTCTTTTCAACATGTTGAATTTACTGGTACAAATTACACCATCGATCACGCTGCCGGGCTTTGTCCCGAGGGGCTTTCATCCGTGAGTTCCCAATTGAAGGAAACGCTCCGTCAGCATCTCCAAAAGACCTGTTCCAACCAGGAACTTGCGCGCTGGTTCGACCCGCTGAAGCTTACCGTCAGCGAGGAAAATAAGCATTTGAATATTTGTTTTCCTCATGCTTTTTTTGCACAATGGTTCTCTGATTCCATGCAGGAACGATTCGAGCAGGAGTTGCACGGTTTTTTCGGCCCGGGCTACGTATTGAACTACGAGAACCCCACCTCTTCGGCTGAGGTGACAGAGGCCAAACAGGGCAATTCAAAGCCCATTGATTTTCCTTTCGGTCATCAATTCACTTTTGAGACCTTTATCACGAACAAGAAGAACTTCTTCCCGCTGACCACAGCCCGCGAAGTGGCCAAGCAGAACAACATCATATTCAACCCGTTCATCGTCAGCGGCGAAGCAGGCTCGGGTAAGACCCATCTTATCAAGGCCATCGCCAACGAAGTCAGCAAAAAATTCAACCCTGACAGCGTTTTCTTTGGAAGTGTTGAGGACCTTTACAATCTCTATAATGGAGATTTCGAAAACGACCGTTTCAAGGCCCGCAACCATATCTACAAATTTCGCTTTATGTTCATAGATGAATTCCAATTAATCAAAAAATATAAGGGCTTTCAGTCAGATCTCATCAATCTTTTCAATTATTTCTACGACAACAAAAAGCAAATGATATTTTGTTGCTCGGACAAGCTGCCGTCGTATGAATTTCTCGATCCGAAGCTCAAGAGCCGTTTGGAGTGGGGGCTTATCGTCAACCTCAAGCAGCCGGACCTGGACATCAGGGTCCGCTACATTGAGCAATACTGCCGCCTCAAGCGGATCAGCCTGAGCCGCGAACAGGTATTAAACCTGGCTCAGCGCTTTACTGATTTACGGTTTTTGCAGGGGATTCTCCTTAAATTTTACGCATATAAAGAATTTGTGAACAAAACGTTCACGGATAAAGACTTCGAGCAGATACTTTCCCAGACCGCCGGGACGACCAAAAAGCAAATCCGTCCAGAGATCATTATCGAAACGGTTTCAGAACATTTCGAGGTGGACAAAAAGGATCTGGTCGGTACACGCCGCCATCATCGCGTGGTTCGTGCACGTCAGATAGCCATGTTCCTGTGCCGCGAACTCATCGGCAGTTCCTATCCGACGCTAGGCAGGCTGTTCGGTGGACGCGACCACTCGACAGCTCTCTATGCCATTAAAAAGATCAATAAAATTCAGGAAGATAATGCAGAAATGAAAAACATAATCACTTTACTCAAGCGAAAATGCATCTCCCGAGGCTAGCGCTCGAGGGCATGGTTCGTAACTTCAGCGACAACGCCCGGACAAGCATCGGCAGATCACAAACTAATTAAATAATATTGAGTGTTTGAGTGAGTTGAGAACACGGGTAACACCCCTACTACTACTACTAATTTTTTATTCATTTAAGAAGAAGAAGAGAAGGAGAGCGCTATGTACCTGAAGGTGTTCCGAGACGACATCATCGAAGGACTTCAAAAGTCAGCGGCCATCATTCCGGCCAAGACCGGTGCCGCAGTGCTCCGGACCATATGGCTCAAGGTGGAGAATGACACCTTACGGATAATGTCCACCGATTCGAATCTTGAGTTTTGTGGTTGGTACAATGCCGAGATAATCGAAGAAGGCCTGGTTGGTGTTCAGGGTCGTTCATTTTACGACCTGATCCGCAAACTGCCTCCTGGACAGATTACCTTGAAGGCTGATCAAGAAGGACAGTTTCTGGCGATTTCACAGAACAGTCGGAAGTATAAGCTGCCTATGAACGAAGTCAGCTGGTTTACTGATTTCTCCGAGTTCCCTGAGGAAAATTCTGTGTTTTGGTCCGGTGATTTCTTACAGGATCTCATTGATCGCACGGCCTATTGTATCAGTGAGGAAGATACCATGGAGGCCATCGCCTGCATGAACATCACTCCCTCCAAGACCACTGAGCATATCGAAACCTGCGGCCTCAACGGACATCAGTTCGCTATGACACGTTTCCTTCAGGACGATTTGCGGAGCCTGTTGCCCGAAGGCGGGGTGCTTATTCAACGCAAATTCATAGCTGAATTGAAGAAATGGCTCACAGCCGACGAGATTGAGCTCAATATTGACAACAAACGGCTGTTCTTCCGTACCGCGGACAAGAAGGAACTTTTCAGCCTGCCGCTGTCCTTCTACCAATACCCGGATTACAATGCTTTTTTGACCAAGATTCGCGAAGACGGGATATCGCAGCTCACCGTTGATCGCCAGGATATGGCCGATACCCTTGAGCGTATAATGATCTTCAACACCGACAACAACCGCTGCACCTATTTGAAGTTTGGCGGCAGCGAGTTGACCCTTTATAGCCAGGGCCAGGATGTGGGAACCGCGTCGGAATCCCTGGAAGTGAATTTCGCAGGCAATTTGGAAAAAATCGCTTTTCCAACGCGTCATTTGATTGAAATTCTGAATCATTTCCAGTCGGAAAAGGTAACTTTTAAGCTGACTGGCGCCGAAGGCCCTTGTGGCATCATCGGTGCGGACGACTCCGAGTATCAGGTCATCATCATGCCGATGAAGATCGTCGAGGAGACGTATTACAGCGAGGAAGACTCCAAATAGTTAGACTGAGCAAGGTGGAAAATCTCAATGACCAAAAACGGAAATAAGAATTCGTATACGGCCGACAGCATTACGGTGCTTGAAGGTCTTTCGGCAGTCCGCAAGCGCCCGGCTATGTATATCGGGTCTACGGATGTTCGGGGCTTGCACCATCTGGTGTATGAGGTGGTGGACAACGCCATCGATGAGGCCATGGCTGGCTACTGCGATAGAATCGTAGTCAATCTGCACCTGGACAACTCCGTAACCGTCATGGACAACGGTCGCGGAATCCCGGTGGACATGCATCCCAAGGAGCATCGCCCGGCCGTAGAGGTCGTTATGACCGTACTCCATGCGGGCGGCAAGTTCGATAATGAATCCTACAAGGTCTCGGGTGGCCTGCATGGCGTGGGCGTGTCCGTGGTCAACGCGTTGTCGGAATACCTGGAAGTAACCGTCCAGCGCGACGGCAAGAAATACCACCAAAAGTACGAACGCGGCGCGCCGGTTACAGAACTCAAGGAGATAGATACCTCCCTGGAAACAGGAACCATTGTTCGTTTCCGGCCCGACGAGGAAATCTTTGAGGTCAACCAGTTTATTTATGATGTCCTGCGCAAGCGGTTTCAGGAACTGGCCTACCTGAACTCAGGCCTGGAAATTGATTTCCGCGACGAGCGAACCCAGCGCCGCGAGGCCTTCAAGTATGATGGCGGCATATTGCAGTTTATAAAAGACCTGAACTCTGGGTCCGGCTGCGTGCACGAAATCATTTACGGCACAGGTGAAGTGGACAACGTAACTGTTGATTTTGCTTTACAATATAACAACACCTACAAAGAAAACGTGCTGACGTTTGCCAATAACATCCGCACGAAGGAAGGTGGTACGCACCTTGCGGGATTCAAGACTGCGCTGACCCGTGCCATCAACAACTATATCGAAAAATCCGACCTGCCAAAGAAGCTCAAGACCAAGCTTTCCGGCGAAGACGTGCGTGAGGGCTTGGCTGCGGTGCTCAGCGTCAAGTTGCCTGGGCCGCAGTTCGAGGGGCAGACCAAGACCAAGCTCGGAAACTCCGAAGTCAGCGGCCTGGTTTCTGGAGTCGTGTATGAACGGCTCAATACGTTCTTTGCCGAAAATCCCAAGGACGTGAAGAACATTGTCGAAAAGGTAGTTGACGCTGCCAGGGCCCGTGAGGCCGCCCGCAAGGCCAAGGATCTGGTCCGCCGCAAGGGCGCGTTGTCCGACAACTCTCTTCCCGGCAAACTCGCGGACTGTCAGACAAAAAAGCCCGAAGAATCGGAACTGTTCATCGTTGAGGGAGATTCGGCAGGCGGTTCGGCCAAGCAGGGCCGTGACCCACGCATCCAGGCCATATTGCCCTTGCGCGGCAAGATTCTCAACGTCGAGAAAACCCGCTTCGACAAGATGCTTGGCAACAAGGAAATCAAGGCGATGATCACGGCCATGGGTGCGGGCATCGGCGTGGAAGACACTGACTACGAAAAGCTGCGCTACCACAAGATCATCATCATGACTGACGCCGACGTTGACGGAGCACACATCCGGACGCTGCTGCTCACGTTCTTCTTCCGCCAATATTTGGAGCTCATTGAGCGTGGGCACCTGTATATCGCCCAGCCCCCCTTGTTTCGCATCCATAAGGGCAAATGGGAACAGTATATCAACGATGAGAATGAGTTTGTGGGCTTTTTGCTCAACCGCATCTCCGACGATATGGAAGTTGTGGCCGAAAACGAAAAGACTTTCCGGAAATCGCGGATGGTCGGCCTTATCAACAAGATCAACTTCATCAAAGACAAGACGCGTGAGGCTGAAAATATCGCCATCGCGCCGAAACTGTTCAGGGCTATCATCGGATTCAGCACCAAGCTGACCCCTTCTTCCGTTACCAACGGGGATTGGATCGCTTTTGAAAAATACATCAAACCGATTGGTTGGGACACGGAGCTGGAGATTTCCAGCGACGATGTGGAGACCAGACGCTACGTGATCTTTGACGACGGCAAGGGCCACAGGACGCGTATCGGCGTGGAGTTCTTCAACTCCAGGGTCTACAAGCAGGGCTTTGATACCGTGGCCTCCATAGTGGAGTCCTGCGGCGGCATGCGCTTTACCCTGGTCAAGAAGGACGAGCGCTTTACATACGACGATATTTTCCCGCTTCAGGAGGCGGTGCTGGTGGAGGCTCACAAGGGTATGGGCATCCAGCGCTACAAGGGTCTTGGCGAAATGAACCCGGAACAGCTCTGGGACACGACGATGAATCCTGAAAAGCGCACCCTGCTGCAAGTCACCATTGATGACGCCGTAGAGGCCAACGACTTGTTCTCAGACCTCATGGGTGATCAAGTGGAGCCTCGCCGCGAGTTCATTGAACGCAACGCACTTATGGTGGACGACCTGGATATTTAGGAACCGAGAGGGCCGTCCGTCTTCCCCTGGCGCGACCACCCATAGAAAGGTTTTTTGAAAGGGCGCCCAAGGGAAGAACCTTTTTACCTAAAAAGGATTCACCCCGGCCGCCGGAGGCCAACAGGCCATAACAAAAGAGGATATCACGTGGACAATCCGACCATCAGCATCGAGAAGGAAATCCAGAAATCGTACCTGGAGTATTCGCTTTCGGTCATCATCGGGCGCGCGATCCCGGATGTGCGCGACGGCCTCAAGCCCGTGCACCGGCGCATCCTGTTCGCCCAGCACGAGCTCGGCAACAGCTACACCCGGCCCTACAAGAAATCCGCACGCGTCGTCGGTGACGTTATTGGTAAATACCACCCGCACGGCGACTCGGCAGTCTACGACGCCTTGGTGCGCATGGCCCAGACCTTCGCCATGCGCGATCCGCTCGTGGACGGCCAGGGTAACTTCGGTTCCATCGACGGCGACGCTGCGGCTGCCATGCGATATACTGAAGCCCGCATGTCGCGCCTGGCTGGCGAATTTTTGAGCGATATCGACAAGAAAACCGTCGATTTTCGACCCAACTACGACAACTCGCTCCAGGAACCGATTGTTCTGCCCACCAAGGTTCCCAACCTGCTGCTCAACGGGACCTCAGGCATCGCCGTTGGTATGGCCACCAATATTCCGCCCCACAACTTGGGCGAATTGGTGGACGCGTTGCTGCTGCAACTCAAAAACCCCGAATGCACAGTGGACGACCTGCTGGAGCACGTGAAGGGACCGGACTTCCCCACTGGCGGATATCTCTTCGTGGGCGAAAGTATGACCGAGGCCTACAAGACCGGGCGCGGTTCAGTGAAAATCCGGGGCAAGTTGCACGTTGAAAACCGTAAGCGTGAATTGGAATCCATCGTCATTACAGAGATTCCCTACGCCCTGAACAAGTCTTCCCTAGTGGAGAAGATCGCCTTTTTGGTGCACGACAAACGCGTCGATGGCATCTCCGACCTGCGCGACGAGTCCGACCGCAAGGGCATTCGCATCGTCCTGGACCTGAAAAAAGGCGTCATTCCCGACATCATCATCAATTCGCTGTATAAATACACGCCGCTGGAAACCTCCTTCGGTTTCAACATGATGGCCGTGGTCAACAACAGGCCGCGGTTGCTCAATCTCAAGGAAATCCTGCGGCACTTCCTGGACCACCGTGTCGAAGTCATTATCCGCCGCACCCGCTTCGACCTCGAAAAATCCGAGGCCCGGGCGCACATCCTCGAAGGCCTGCGCATCGCCCTGGACAACATCGATGAGGTGGTGACCATCATCAAGGCCTCCAAGACGCCTCAGGAAGCCAAAGACGCTTTGCGCGAGCGCTTCGGGTTGTCCGACCCCCAGAGCCAGGCCATTCTCGACATGCGCCTGCAGCGCCTGACGGGCCTGGAGCAGGACAAGCTCATCGAAGAGTTCAAGGAACTCATGATGACCATCGAATACCTGCAAAGCATCCTGGAGCACGACGAAGTGCTGCGCGGCGTGATCAAAGACGAACTCGTTAAGATCAAGGAAACCTTCGCCACACCGCGCAAAAGCGAAATCGTCTACGACGACCTGAGCGGCATCGACATCGAAGACCTCATTCCCGATAAGGACGTGGTCATCACGCTGTCGCAGCGCGGCTACATCAAGCGCACCAACCTGGAACACTATACCCAGCAAAAGCGCGGCGGGAAGGGCATCTACGGTGTCCACACCTCGGACGGGGACTTCATTCTCAACTTCCTGACCACGTCCAACCATCAGAACCTGATGCTGTTCACCAACAACGGGCGCATGTACCGCATGAAGGTGTATCAGATCCCTGAAGGCAGCCGTACCGCCAAGGGCGTGCACATGAACAACCTGCTGCCCCTGGGCAAGGACGAGTTCATCACCTACGCCCTGACCCTGCGCGACTTCCTGCCCGAGCGTTACTTCCTGTTCGTGACCCGCAAGGGCATGGTCAAGCGCACCGAAGTCGAACAGTACGCCAACTGCCGCACCACAGGCATCATCGCCGTGAACATCCGCGAGGACGACGAGTTGATGCAGGTGACCGAAGTGGGCAAGGACAACGAAGCCGTGCTGGTCACCTCCGGCGGTTTCTCCATCCGCTTCAGTTGTAGTGATGTACGCCCCATGGGCCGCGGCACCGCAGGCGTCAAGGGTATCGCCTTGCGCGGCGAAGACCGCGTTGTGGCCAGTGTGGTGGCCGATGCGCAAGAAACCCGCGATATCCTCTGTGTGTCGGAGGCCGGCTACGGCAAGCGCACCAATTACGATCTCTACCGGCTCCAAACACGGGGCGGAAAGGGCATCATCACCATGAAGACCACGCCCAAGACAGGCTTGCTCCTGGGTGCCGTCATGGTCGATGTCATCGACGAGATCATTCTCATGACCTCGGAGAACAAGGTCATCCGTATGCCCGTCAACGATATCCGTAAGGTAGGCCGCGCTACCCAGGGCGTCCGCCTGGTGTCCATGGCCGAGGGTGGCCACGTTGCCGGGTTTGACCTCGTGCGCGAAAACCAACTGGAAACCCCGGATGATGAGGAATAGTTTCTCCTCGATCCTCCTTTGTTTCACGCTTTTGCTATTTGCGTGTTCCTCCGGCCTGGGCGAGTCTCAACTCGCTCAGGCCGAGCAGGAATACACGCAAGGCAACTTCCTTAAAGCTGAAGCCCTCTATGAACTCTATATTCAGGCCAATCCCCAGGGTAGCCAACGTTGGGAGGCCTGGAATAAGTTGGTGGAAATCTGCATCACCATCACTAGGAATCACAAAAAAGCCGCACAGTTGCTGGAAGCCATGCAGCTCGAATATTCTGACGATCCTGTACGCCAGGTCGAACTGGCCTGGTCCCTGGCGGAAGTCTACACCACCTTGCATGACTGGGATAAAGGTGCCGAAACCTGGCAGGTCCTGCTGGACCAAAAGGATCTGAGCGCGGAGCAGGTTGCAAAAATTCATTGGAATCTTGGGAAAATATATCAATATCAAGGGCGCTACGGGATGGCCAAGGACTCCATGCTGGCCTGCATGGAAAAAACAACCGATACCGAATACGGCACCCGCTGCATGTATGAATTGGCCCAAGCATACTCGCTGCTCAAGAATCGTGATCAGGCCAAGCTTTGGCTCGAAAAAATCATCGCCCAAGAGGGCGTCGATACAGAAACCCACGCCCTGTCCGTCTACCTGCTGTCCGAAGTATTGGAAAACGAGGGCCAAATTGCCCGTGCCCGTGCTTTGCTTCTCAGCATCAAAGCCACCTACCCCAACCCCAAAGTCATCGAAACCCGGTTGCAACAGCTGGGCAAGTGACAGGGGGCCAAGGGGGAATGCCTCTGGCGGATGGGCTCTCCGGCCACATTCTTCCGCGTTACGTTCTCGCCTTTCCGGTGCTCGGCGCGAGCCAAGGGCCAAAGACCCTCGTTCCCCTCAATGAAAAAATAATTTTGAAGTCTTCGTATTGTGGAAGGGCAGGGGGCTCGTCGGTGTGTACTCCCCCCCGTTGAGGTCTTCCACGAGGATATCTTCATCTTTGGGAAAGCCTGGAAGCATTGCCTCTGGCCGGACCAGGGGAAGTGCCCTGCCGCCGCTGGGCCCTTCCTGCTTCCCTCCAGCGCCACCTTCTCGGACTTTCGCTTGAGGTTTTGGTCTTGATCGACAACCATTGATCCCGGGCCAAGCTCTTGGAACACATCTAGGCGGTCATGGCAGAAATCACGGAGTACATAGCGGCGCTCAAGGCGTCTGA
>Ga0180007_10007706_pt1 | contig 10111 bp, 10 predicted proteins | sample MM_PC_MetaG_FD_121122 | JGI IMG/M metagenome (GOLD analysis project Ga0180007, IMG submission 121122) | Groundwater microbial communities from the Aspo Hard Rock Laboratory (HRL) deep subsurface site, Sweden - MM_PC_MetaG | ecosystem: Environmental > Aquatic > Deep subsurface > Groundwater... | reverse complement strand
ATATATTTTAGATGAACCGACCACCGGCTTGCACTTTGATGATGTAAAAAGATTGCTCCAGGTCTTAAACCGGCTGGTTGATATGGGTAATACCGTTTTGATTATTGAGCATAATCTAGACGTGATCAAATCAGCTGATTGGGTTATAGATTTAGGTCCGGAAGGCGGAGATAAGGGTGGAGAAATCGTCGCCAAAGGAACCCCCCTAGAAATTGCCAAAGTCAAAAAAAGTTACACCGGCCAGTTTCTCAAAGAAGCCTTATAATTTTTCTTAGATAAAAAATCCCCCCTAATCTCGACTTGAGAGTCAGAGGGGTTTTGTAGTTGGAAAGATAAAAACCATTAGGCTAGATCATCTTTTTAACTTATAATAGAGATAATGTTAAACCAATTAGAAAAATCAATCTTAGCCACCATTGTCTATTTTGATATTTTTGATTTTCCCCTGACTGTTATGGAAGTCTGGAAATGGTTATGGCTAGAAAATAGCCAAGAGCCCATTAGCTTTAATCTGGTAAGAAAAACTTTATCTTCCACCAATTTAAAAAAAGTTTTGTCCAGCCAAAACGGTTTTTATTTTCTCCAGCACCGGAGCAGGATAGTAGATATGCGCTTGGCCAATTATAAGGTAGCTGAACGTAAATACAAAAAAGCTATTCGTTACATTAGGCTGCTGAATTTCTGTCCCTTTATTAAGATGGTAGCCATCTGTAATTCCCTGGCTTTTTCCAATGCCGGTGACTATGCTGACATTGATTTTTTTATTATCAGTAAGAAAAAACGAATTTGGTTGGCTCGGCTATGGGCTAATTTCTTTCCCCAGTTGTTGGGTTTGCGGCCAACCAGGGCTGATACTCAAGACAAGCTTTGTTTAACATTTTTTATCAGCGAAGAAAAATTGGATATCAGCAGTTTACGGGAAAGTGACCAGGATATTTACTTAGCCTATTGGGTAGCCCAAGTTTTAGCAATTTATGACCCTAGCCAGTTATATCCAAAATTTATGGAAGCAAATGATTGGGTAAAAAAATACTTACCCAACACCCTTCCTAACCAAGTCAGTATTCGTCGCCAGGTAAAAAATAGTTGGCTGACCACCAGTTGGCGGAAATTGTGCTGGTTGTTCACCTTTTCTCTGTTGGGTAACTGGCAAGAACTGCTAGCCAAGAAAATACAGTTAACTCTGATGCCTGATCAACTAAAAACCATGGCCAATCAGGATACTAAAGTGGTAATAACTGATCAGGTGCTAAAATTCCACGACAATGATCGTCGACGGAAATTCAGACAAATGTTTGAGGAAAAGATGGTTAAGATAACCAATTATGAAAAATAAACTAGTTAAGACAACAGAATATCTTTTTTACTTGTTAATTTTTTTGTTACCCTGGCAGACCAGGTGGATTATCCGGGCCGGATCGGTCCGGGGAGAATTTTTCGAGTACGGTTCTTATAGTTTATTTACCACCGATATTCTGCTGATTATAATTTTTGTTTTATACCTGTTTTTAGTTAAGGGTCGGCTATATTTTGACCAGAAACTAAAAAACCTGTGGCCGGTCTTGCTGGCTTTTATACTAGTTAATTTTCTTTCGGTAGTAATTGCCGTTGATAAAGGAATTGCTTGGTATGGCCTGGGAAAGATGATTGAAGCAGTGATGATTTTTTATCTAGCTGTTCAACTGCCGATTACCCTGAGAAAATCCAGTTTAGCTTTGGTTTTGTCGGCGGGTATCCAGTCTGCCCTGGCCCTGTGGCAGTTTTTTAGCCAACAGGTTTTGGCTTTTAAATGGTTGGGCTTGGCCGAACAGCTCCCCTGGCAACCCGGCGTGTACGTGGTAGAAAATTTCTTGGGCCGGTTTTTGCGAGCCTATGGCAGTTTACATCCGATTATTCTTTCCTATTTTCTGGCGATTAGTTTGATCATCATCCTTGGTTTGTATTTTGTCACAAAAAAATCCCAACAAAAAATATTTGTTTGGTCAGCTCTGTATTTGGTTATCTTAGGATTAATCCTGACTTTTGGCCGGGTGGCTTGGTTAAGTGTGGTCGTCGGTTTTTTGTTATTTATTTTGTTGATCTGGTGGCGGCTGACTAAGCAAAGTAGAAAAAAGTTATTCATTTTCTTTTTAGTGATCGTTATTGGAACTGGGATTTTTTCTTTTATCTTTAAGGATATATTAGTTACCAGGTTAACCATGTCAGCCCGACTGGAACAGTTATCAATCAGTGAGCGGTCATTTTATTTACAGGATGCTGTTAATCTGACCAAGGAAAACTGGTATCGGGGAACGGGTGTTTACAATTTCACTCAAGCGGTTAAGCAACAGATAGCTTCCTCTCGGCCCAGCTGGAATTACCAGCCACCCAACAATTTATTTTTCCTGATTCTGGCTGAACTCAGCGTCTTTGGTCTATTGATTTTTGTTTGGCTCCTGGTGGAAATTTTCCGGCTGATCATTGAGCGTTTACAAAAACTTAAATTACCAGACGATTGGTGGTTTCTGGTTTATTCTATCTGTTTTATCGTTCTGCTGATTACCGCATTTTTCGACCATACCTATTGGACCTTGCAGTTCGGTTTGCTGTTTTTCTGGCTAATCCTGGGTCTGTGGGCCAGAAGCTTAAAGTCTTGACAAATCTTTTTCTAAGAGTTAACTTAATATAATAATTATTGATAAGGAGATAACATTATGGGAAGAGGACCAGAAACAGGAGGACCAACTCCGGAAGAAGCGGTAGAACAAGAAAAAACCCCGGAACAAGTTTAAAGAGGGATTAATCGAAGAAGCCTGCCAATCAGCGGAAGCTTTTATGCAAGGGGGGCATTTTCCCGAATCAAGAATAAAGAATACTGTTGATAATACCATTAGAGTTTTGGAAATGGAATTAAATAAACTGGACACTGATGATCCGGTATCTTTCCCTGAACAGGCCAGGAAACTAAAAGCCTATGTGATGGCCGGGTTTGAAAAAGCCGTTGGTCGGGAAGGTTTCAAGCCTTTATCCCACAGATTTGAAGCTGGCGAAAGCCCTCAAGACAAAGAAGCATTCTTAAGAGGATCATTTGGGGCCTGTCTGTACGAACATCGGCCGGGGGTAGCTATTCCGGCTTTGGCCAGAATAGCTGAAGAAAGAGGTATTGACTGGCGCCAAGATAAAAAGGGAATGCAAAAAATTATGGAAGAATATTTACCGATAATTGAGGAAGCTCGTAGAAAATCGGGCAGTATGCCGGGCCAAGATATTGGTGATAATGAAGAATTGGGCTTAGCCCCACAGGATTATTCCAGATTTCTAGATCAAAGTATGGAACTAGTGGGGGGCTATACCAGGGGATTTGATCAGGACGATAAAAAAGAAAAATACCTAGCAAAATAGGAACCTGTGGATAAATAGTCAGGAATAGGGGGCTTGACGCCCCCTGTTAGGTTTAATACAATAAATAAACCCATTAGCACTCTTATCTACTGAGTGCTAATTAAAAACATTAATAATTAAAGGGAAATACTATGAATATCCAGCCTTTAGGTGATCGTGTATTGATCAGAGCCTTGAAAGAAAGCGAAGTTACAAAATCCGGCATTGTCCTGCCCGATACTGCGGAAAAAGAAAAACCGGAAAAAGGAGAGGTAATAGCCGTTGGCGAAGGTCGATTAAATGATGAGGGAAAAAGAATCCCCTTGAATGTCCAAAAAGGAGACAAGATCATTTTTTCTAAATATGGTCCGGACGAAATAAAAATCGATGATGAAGAGCTTCTTATTATCAAGCAAGAAGACATTTTAGCTAAGTACTAGTTATTAGTTTATAAGTTATTAAGTTAATAAGGAATTAATAAAAATGGCAAAAGACATCAAGTTTAGTGAGAGTGCTCGGGAGTCTCTCAAAGAAGGGGTAAACAAGCTAGCCAATGCAGTTAGAGTGTCCCTGGGACCCAAAGGACGGAATGTAGTTTTTGATAAAGGTTTCGGTGCTCCAACCATTACCAATGACGGAGTAACTATTGCCAAAGAAATTGAACTGGAAGACAAGTTTGAAAATATGGGAGCTGAATTGATTAAGGAAGTAGCTTCTAAAACCAACGATGTAGCTGGAGACGGAACTACTACCGCTACAATTTTGGCTCAGAATATGATCAACGAAGGAATCAGGAATATTGCCGCCGGAGCTGACCCCATTGTCGTTAAAAGAGGCATTGAAAAGGGAGTAGCTTTAGTAGTGGAAGAACTGAAAAAAATCTCTAAACCGGTTAAGACCAATGAAGAGATCGCTCAGGTGGCCTCTATCTCGGCCAACGATCCGGATATCGGAAAAATGATTGCTGAAGCTATTGCCAGTGTCGGAAAAGACGGAGTTATTACCATCGAAGAATCTCAAAGCTTTGGCATCGAGAAAGAAATCGTGGAAGGAATGCAATTTGATAAAGGATATGTTTCTCCCTATATGGTAACTAATCCGGATAAGATGGAAGCAATTTTTAACGATTGCCATATCTTAATAACCGACCAAAAAATATCAGCTATTAACGACATTTTGCCTCTGCTGGAAAAATTAGCTACTGCTGGCAAAAAAGAGATTGTAATAATTGCCGATGAAGTAGAGGGTGAAGCATTAGCCACTTTCGTGGTTAATAAACTGCGGGGCACTTTTTCTGTTCTAGCTATCAAAGCTCCTGGTTTCGGCGATCGGAAAAAAGAGATGTTGCAAGATATTGCTGTCCTAACCGGGGGAATTGTAATTTCTGAAGAGACCGGCCTGAAACTGGAAAGCACTGAGGTGGAACAGTTGGGCCAAGCTCGCAAAGTAGTAGCCACTAAAGAAAACACCACCGTTGTCGAAGGTAAGGGCGAAGAGAAAGCAATCGAAGAAAGAGTGGCACAAATCAAAAATGAGATTAAGAATACGGAATCTGATTTTGATAAGGAAAAATTACAGGAACGCCTGGCTAAACTATCGGGCGGAGTGGCTGTGCTAAAAGTTGGTGCCGCTTCCGAAACCGAACAGAAAGAAAAACAACATAGAGTAGAAGATGCCAAGGAGGCCACCAGGGCTGCTATCGAAGAAGGAATAGTAGTTGGTGGTGGAGTGGCTTTGCTCAGAACATTGGAAGCGCTGGAAAGTTTAGAAGTGAGCGGCGAGGAAAATGTCGGAGTAGAAATCCTAAAAAGAGCCTTAGAAGAACCGGCCCGGCAAATAGCCGAGAATGCCGGTAAAGAAGGTTCGGTGGTGGTAGAAAAGATAAAAAACCTAAAGGGTAATGAAGGTTATAACGCCAAAGATGATAAATATGAAGATTTGGTAGCTATCGGTATTGTTGATCCCACCAAGGTAACCCGGTCTGCTTTACAAAATGCCGCTTCGGTAGCTGCTATGCTCTTAACTACTGAATGTGCTATTACTGACCAGCCGGACAAAAAAGATGATCTACCCGGAATGTCCGGAGGCGGAATGCCACCAGGTATGGGCGGAATGGGAATGTAAGAGAAAGTTTAAAACTCAAAAATATTGAGACAAAAGCGCCTCGCTAACTAGTGAGGTGCTTTTGATTCCACAACGAATTTTCGAAGCTGACATCTCATTAATACTATTGAGTTGTTAACCTGATGGTAGTATACTGTACTTATATGCGAGATTATCGACCCAAAGACAGAAAACCAACCCAATTTGTGGGAGGAAAAAACTTCGATTATTATTTGGGAATAATTATTCTGCCGATTTTGCTGATAATAGTGGCCGAAATAATTATGACCATCTTTGAAGTTCCTCGGTATTTCTTTTGGACAATCGATGTAGTCTCCTTTATTTATGTCAGCTGGGCAATCTATTTAAAAAGAAAAGACACCTTTGCCGAGGCCGGAACAGCGGCGGCTATGATGGGAATTGCCATAGGATTGACCATGGCCATTTTTAAGCTAATCTATTTCCATAAAGTATATTTAATTTTCAACCTAATTGCAGAGCCGATTAGAACCGGATTATTGGGGTTGGTATTGGTTTGGCTGTTTCAATTTATATTAGGAATAACCAAAAGACAACCAAAATCCAAAGGTAACGATACTTATTTATCTTCTTTGGTCAAGAAGATTGATCATAAAAATAAATTTTAATTAAGGAGTCTATTTAAAATGTCTGACGAAAAAATGAAAGACAATCCAAAAGACATCGAAGACAACAAAACAGTAGCGGCAATCGGCTATGTTTGGATTTTGTGCTTCGTCCCCCTGCTTCTCAAAAGAGACAGCAAATTCGCCCAGTATCATGGTAAACAAGCCCTGGTTTTGTTCATCATTGAAGTGATTGTCAGCTTTATTGCCTGGGTTCCGGTTATTGGCTGGATTTTGGCAATTGCTGTTATTATTCTGGCGGTGATGGGTATTATGCAAGCTTTACAGGGTAATTACTGGGAGATGCCGTTGGTTGGTAAGTTCGCCAAAAAACTAAATATCTAGTAATCAGTAAGACAAATATATACTTATTACTACCGAACCCGTAATCTTTTCGATTATGGGTTTTTGGTTTGTCCGGAATCATTTTTTAAGTTATAATTAAGCCAATTAACTCATTAGCTAAAAACATTTTCATGACAAGAGCAAAAAAGCAGGTTCCTCGAGCTAAACTCGACAAAAAGAAGAAATTTATTCTCTGGTTTTCTGAAGTGAACAATAAAGACGTCGCCTTGGTTGGCGGCAAGAACGCTTCTTTGGGTGAAATGTATTCCCAGCTGGTTAAAAAAGGCGTCTTGATTCCCAATGGCTATGCGGTAACCGCTTACGCCTATTTTTATTTATTGAAGAAAGCCAAAATTGCCCAGCAGATTAAGGACATTCTCAAGGATTTGAATACCCATAATTTAAAGAATTTGATGAGCAGGGGCAGGGCTGTCCGCCAGACCATTTTAAAAGCCCCTTTGCCGCTGGAATTAGAAGAGGAGATTATTAAAGCCTATCGTCAGTTGGAAAAGCAGTACGGAAAAAACGTAGATGTAGCTGTCCGCTCCTCGGCTACAGCCGAAGACCTGCCGGATGCCTCTTTTGCTGGCCAGCAGGAGACTTACTTAAATATCCGGGGAACTCAGAATTTATTGATGGCTTGCCGCAAGTGCTTCGCCAGTTTATTTACCAACCGAGCCATCTCCTACCGGGAGGACAAAGGTTTTGACCATTTCAAGATCGGCCTATCAATCGCTATCCAAAAAATGGTCAGGTCAGACAAGGCCGGTTCGGGAGTGATGTTCTCCATCGATACCGAAACCGGATTTGCCAATTCCGTCTTGATCAATGCTGCTTACGGTTTAGGAGAAAATATTGTCCAGGGAGCAGTCAATCCGGATGAGTATTACGTCTTTAAGCCAACTCTAGATAAATACAAACCAATCATCTCCAAACGGATTGGCAGTAAACGGATTAAAATGATTTATAGCGATAACTCTAAAGAGCCAACTGTAAATGTTCCGGTCTCCAAACAGATGCAAGCTCAATTTATGTTGACCGACCAAGAAGTCCTCAAGTTGGCCAAGTGGGCGGTCATTATCGAAGACCATTACCAAAAACCAATGGATATGGAATGGGCTAAGGACGGCCAAACCGGCAAGATGTATATTGTCCAGGCTCGGCCGGAGACAGTTCAATCCCAGAGAAATTACAACATTCTGGAAGAATACAGTGTCTTGAGCAAAGGGAAGATATTAGCCAAAGGTGCCCCAGTGGGAGCCAAGGTGGCTTTTGGGGTGGCTAATGTAATTAAAAACGTCAGAGACATTCATAAATTCAAAAAAGGCCAGATCTTGGTAACCGAAATGACTGATCCAGACTGGGAACCAATAATGAAAATAGCGGCCGGAATCGTTACCGATAAAGGAGGACGAACCTGCCACGCCGCTATTGTTTCTCGGGAATTGGGTATTCCTTGTATCGTGGGCACAGAAAACGCTTCTCGCCAGATAAAACCGGGCCAGACAGTTACCGTTTCCTGCGCCGAGGGAGAAAATGGCTTTATTTACGAAGGAAAAGCCAAGGTAAATATTAAAACAACCAACTTAAAGGGGATTAAGAAAACCAAAACTAAGATAATGATGAACTTGGGTTCTCCAGACATTGCTTTTGATTCCTCCTTTATTCCCAATGACGGAGTTGGTTTAGCTCGGGAAGAGTTTATCATCAATTCCTATATCCAGATTCACCCAATGGCCCTGATTCACTTCAATAAAGTTAAATCAGCCAAAGAGAGAAAAGAAATCATGCAGCTGACCAAAGGCTATAAGGACAAGAAGAAGTACTTCATTGATAAACTGGCCCAGGGGATTGCCATGATCGGGGCCGCCTTTTACCCCAAGGATGTTATTGTTCGTTTGTCCGATTTTAAAACCAATGAGTATGCCAATCTGATCGGCGGCAAATACTTCGAACCGGAAGAAAACAACCCCATGATCGGCTGGCGGGGAGCTTCCCGTTATTACGATGAAAACTTTAAAGCCGGTTTCGCTCTGGAGTGCAAAGCCCTGCGTAAAGTGCGGGAGGAAATGGGTTTAACTAACGTGAAGATTATGGTGCCATTCTGCCGGACTGTAGAAGAGGGAAAACTGGTAATTGCTGAAATGAAAAAGCACGGTTTAGTCCGGGGTAAAGACGGGCTGGAACTGTACGTAATGTGTGAAATTCCTTCTAACGTGATTCTGGCTGATCAATTTGCCAAGATCTTTGACGGATTTTCTATCGGCACCAATGACTTAACCCAGCTGACTCTGGGAGTGGATCGTGATTCCGCTTTGGTGGCCCATGTTTATGATGAAAGAAATAAAGCGGTTAAGGATTTGGTTAAGCAGGTAATTGACACCGCCCACAAATATAACCGCAAAATTGGCTTGTGTGGACAAGCCCCTTCTGATTATCCGGAGTTTGCTAAGTTTTTAGTGGAATGTGGGATTGATAGTATCTCTTTGAATCCGGACACGGTAATTAAGACGACTTTGATGATTTCCAAGATGAAGAAGAAAAAGAAATAGAAATAAACTACCACAAAAGACCCCCGAGGACGGGGGTCTTTTTTATTTGACCCTGCACCACACTTGGTGCAGGGTTGACAAAGAAGTAGGTAAAGAATAAGATAATTTAAATTGATCATTTACAAGGAAATCAACCAAGGGGGGAAAGATGGCCAAGAAGCAGACTGTAAGCAAAGGCGAGGCCAGAGCGAGGATCAGCGCCGCCTTGGGGAACAAGTTCTCTAGGGTGACAATGCCTTTTCGGGATGTCGAGGTGAAATCCTCTGGGCCTGATTTGGCCAGAGTAAATATTAAGGTTCCTAGCCATAGCAAAGAACTTAGGGCTATATTGGGGCCTCATTTCAGATCAACCGACAAGTTTGAGGTAAGGGCAATTTCCCATAGCGGCTGGTTCGAAATCAGGGCCCGTAACTTAGATGTCATCGTCAAGGCAGTGGAGAAAGCCCTTCCCTCAAAGAAAGGAAAGAAATGAGAATCCCAGAGGCTGTTGCCAAGATCGGGAAGTTGCTGCCAAAGGGAGTAACGGTTAGCCACCGCCAGGGAAATTTCCCTGCCGTGACCATCATCTGTCCAGAAGCTGAACGAGATCAGCTAGCAGCTAAGATGGTCAAACAGTTCTCAGGTGTTGGTTACACTCCCTCGGTGCGAAGGCCAGTTCATAACCAGATAATCGTCGAGGTGGTGGGAGATTGGCCAATGCTGGTGGAATGGTTTCAGGTGTTCGCCGCTTTTGAGCGGATAGAGGCGGTAATACCGGGTGCTTCCTGTGGAATGATTACCTTAGGAGAAAGAGGAGAATACGAAGTACAGGCCTGGTTGAAAGGGGCTGGCCAAGAAGAAACGGTCACGGCTCTAACTGAGATCCTTCCGGAAGTAGTCGGTTCGGACGATTTCCAGATTGAGGTTCGGAAAGATCACCTGACTTTGAAGGTGCCCAAGTGGTCGATGATGGCTGAAGTTATGGAGAGAGTGGCTCCTTCCATCGGATAAATACAACGAGGGTGAGATATCAATATTCACCCTCTTTTTTTGTCCTGGATTAAATTTTCTTTATCTCTTTCAGTAACTCCTTAAGCAAATCCTTTTCCTTGACCGTTCTTAATATTT
>Ga0180007_10007705_pt1 | contig 10112 bp, 22 predicted proteins | sample MM_PC_MetaG_FD_121122 | JGI IMG/M metagenome (GOLD analysis project Ga0180007, IMG submission 121122) | Groundwater microbial communities from the Aspo Hard Rock Laboratory (HRL) deep subsurface site, Sweden - MM_PC_MetaG | ecosystem: Environmental > Aquatic > Deep subsurface > Groundwater... | reverse complement strand
TGCTATGCACAAAGTAAAGGAGAGTGAGTGGTTTGCAGACGACATTACAGGGGTTCAACCAGGAGATTTACCTGAAGCCGATATTTACTGTGGAGGATTTCCATGCCAAAGTTTCAGTATTGCTGGAAAGCGTGGAGGGTTCGCAGATACCCGAGGCACTTTATTCTTTGAAGTCATGCGACTGGCTGCAATACGAAAGCCTAAATATCTGTTCCTTGAAAATGTCAGAGGACTTCTTTCCCACGATGGAGGACAAACTTTCGGAACAATCATCTCAGCTATGGGGGAACTTGGGTACGATGCGGAATGGCAGATTATTAACAGCAAAGACTATGTTCCCCAAAACCGAGAGAGGATATTCATTATCGGATGTCTTAGAGGAAGTGGTGGAGGAGAAGTATTTCCTATCAGACAAAGCGGTAAAGAGGTTGTTGAACGACAATCAGGGTTACCACTCCAAATTGCATCAACATTATGTGCCGGAGATCACAAAATCAGCAGAGGTATGAACTTAATTGCTCAACCAGTCCTCACCCCTGATCGAGGAGAAAAACGACAGAACGGCAGACGATTTAAAAATGATGGTGAGGATATGTTCACACTCACCGCACAAGATAAACATGGAGTATTGGTCAAATCGGCTACAACCAAAGGCTACGAAGAAGCAACAGATGGCGATAGTATAAACCTATCATTCCCTGATAGCGAAACAAGGCGTGGCAGAGTTGGTAAAGGCGTGGCACAGACATTGGAAACAAGTTGTAATCAAGGGGTTGTCATACCGAAAGAAAGAATGTTTAGACAAGCGTTTGAAACAATGCGAGAAAATGACTGTGAACCTGGCGACACAATAAACCCTTACAATAAAACGGTTGATAAAACAGGATTATCACCGACATTAACCACAAGACCTGAAGGATTTAAAACTGCAATACTTCCAATAACAAAAGATTATAGGATTAGACGGCTTACACCAAAAGAATGTTTCAGACTCCAGGGATTTCCTGATGAATATTTTGAACGAGCAGCTAAGGTAAATTCAGACAGTCAGTTGTATAAACAGGCAGGAAATTCGGTCACAGTACCGGTTATTTATGATATAGCAAGGAGATTAAAATGAATTGGAAAACAAAAGCATGGATAACCATGATAGCACTACTCTTATTTGCATTTGCATTAGGCTTAGCAGTAGGTTATCATATGGGTACAGAGAGTAATTGGGTAGTAATCGGTTAGGTTACAGAGAGGGAGAATAGATATGTATAAAATAGGAGAAGAAGTAGTTTGGATAAACAAAGGAAAGTTAGAAGAATTGGTAGTAACAAAAATATTCGGTGCAAACGAGTTAGACTTTGACTGTCAGGTTAAAAATAGTGACGGAAGAAAAATGCCAATGAGATTTGAGTGGCTAATGCCAAGTCCAATAGCTAAGATAGAAGAACGGATAGCTGTTTGTAATAAACAATGGAGAATATATTACAAAACCGAGGGAGATTATGACAAATATTCAAAATTAACCTCAAAAGAGTTAGGAAAAAAAGAAGCGTATGAAGATATATTAAAACTTCTGAAAAGATAGTAACCACATAGGTTACAGAGAGGGGGAATAGATATGTATAGAACCCCAAATCCCAAAGAAAAGAAAACTTCCGTATTGGCATTAAAATTAGTAAAAAGGTTGTTTGCCAAACCTAAACTAAACTTGACAAAGTACCAACTACAATTTGTAAAACTTCTGAAAGGAGAATAGATATGAAAGATATAGATAATTTTGGTTTAAACTCAAGGTCTATAACTGATAACCCGAATGAACAAACCTTTGAGGATTATTATGCAGAACGAGAACGAGCAGATTTGTTAAGACCAATAATAGCTAAGATAGAAGAACGGATAGCCAAACTAATGGCGATAAATGAAAAATTGGAAGATGCTGATAGAACTATATACGGCAACGAGATGATGATAATAGCATATGCGAATGTATTAAAGTTATTACAGGGTGAGTAACCACATAGGTTACAGAGAGGTAGGAAATATGGATGAGTATAGAGATATAATACATATTACACAATTAGATTCTTATATAAAAAGAATGAAGTGTTGTGGAAACTGCAAACAATTTTATAATGATAAGGCAAGTGTTTGTCAGTACCATAATAAAACCAGTGGTTTTTGTGTTTGTGATAAATGGGAACACGATAATAAGGAATTTATCAACAGAGAAAATTCATTGAAATACGCAGAAAAATATGAGTGAGTAACCATAGGTTACAGAGAGGAGTAGATATGAAACATAAACTTGCTACAATAGAAGAATTAAACAAGGAAGAATATAAAAAACCGATAGACGGGTATTTTGAGATAATTGAAGAAAATGGAGAGTTTTATGTTGAAATTAAGGAGGGTAGCTGTTATGACAGTCATAGAATTGATAAACATATTAAAAAAATATGATAGAGATTTAATCATATGCGTTGATACAGACCAAGAACAGGGCGGAGAGTTAAATCATGTTGAAATATGTGATGAAAAGTTATGGTTATGCAAGTAGAGTAACCACATAGGTTACATGGGTGCAAAAAGTGGTTGGTTTGACACATTAATACATGCGAAAAAGTGTAAAAACAATTACAAACATAGAAAAACACTTACAAATGAGCAAAATATTAGCAAAATGTATCACAAAATGCACCGACTGGTTAATCGTCAATAATCCCGAAAAATGACGGAGTATCAAGGGCTTGTCACCAAAAATGTAGAGAATTTATAACGAAACACCGACACAAAATGTCGGAGGTAATGTCGGAGATAATGTCGGAGTAAAACAAACGCTTTAAAAACCGCACAAAGATACTCTTATTACAAGCCGAATGAGTATGAAAGTAAAGTAAGTGCATAAAGTATAACTTAAATGGTGCAGATAAAACGGAAATGATGCAGATGAAATTGAAAGGAAAAATTATGAGAGAGATTAAATTCAGGGGCAAGAGAGTTGATAATGGCGAATGGACTTATGGTGATTACATTGAGGTAACACAGAAAAACCACAATATATTGCCAAAGGTAAAAATTCTTAATGTTAAAGATAATGATACGATTAGTATTAAATATGATTTAGAAAGAATTGAATTTAAAACTTTAGGACAGTACACAGGATTAAAAGACAAAAATGGTGTAGAGATATACGAGGGTGATATATGCCATATTAAAAATGAACCACCATGGCATCCTATTGACGAAATAAATGAAGTTATATTTAAAGATGGTGTGTTCTATTGTGGATATAGATTTTGTTCAATAAATGATATACAAAGGCAAAACGGTTTTGTGTTACAAGATGTTTTTGACATAGCAGAAGTCATAGGAAACATACACGAAAACCCTAAACTTCTAAAGGGGGAATAGATATGAAAGTTGCAATAGTAGGTTTCGGAGAAACAAAAGACCAAGCACCGTTTGACGATAAGTCGGTGGAAATATGGGGTTTGAATGATTTATACGACAGTATTCCGAGATGGGACAGGTGGTTCGATATTCACGATTGGGAAACTATATCTGATGTGAAACAGAACAGATCTAAAACAGTAAGAACTGAAAAGTACAAGGAAATGACCTGTCCTATCTACCTAATGGAAAAATGGGAAGGAATACCAAACGCAGTCAAGTACCCACTAAAGGAAATACAGGATAAGTTTTGTGGTGGTGGAAAGGGGTATTTTACCAACCAGGTTAGTTACATGATAGCTTTCGCACTTTACGAAGGTGCAGACGAGATAGGGCTATACGGAGTTGATATGCTGATAGACACCGAGTATTCAATCCAAAGACCGTCAGTTGAGTATTGGTTGGGTATCGCAGCAGGAATGGGAAAAAGAGTTCTTATACCGTCAGGTTCTACCCTGCTGAAAACAAAGTTCATCTACGCATACGACAAAGTAGAACACGACCAGTTTGTTGAAATGTATAAATTGAGAGTTGAAAATTGGGAAAAGGAAAAAGAAAGAATATTGGGCGAAATAGAAACAGGCAATAGGTTGGTAGAACAGTACATAGGTGCAATAAACGCAACAAATATTTTATTGAAGGAGTGGGATAATGTATAAAATAGGAGCAATAATACAAGCACGTATGGGTTCTTCAAGACTTCCAGGCAAAGTTATGATAAACATAAAAGGCAAATCGGTTCTTGCACACGTTATCGAGAGAGTGCAACAATGCAAAAGATTAGACCAAATAATCATAGCCACAACCACCGAACCCGAAGATGATGTGGTTGTCAAGGAAGCAAAAGACTGTGGGGTTAGCGTTTACAGGGGAAGCAGTGAAGATGTATTGGCAAGATACTATGAAGCAGCGAAAAATTATGACATTGAAACCATCATAAGGATTACTGCTGACTGTCCACTAATAGACCCACAGATAGTTGATGAAATGATACTGAAATACTTAGGGCATAACTATGAAATTGTTACAAATGCAGGTATTGATTTAAGTAAGAGAACATATCCGAGAGGGTTGGACTGTTCGGTGTTTTCGTTTCATGCGTTGAGAGAAGCATACTATCAAGCCCAAAAATACAGAGAACACGTAACTCCGTACATATTTGAAACAAGCAAGAGTGTAAGGGTGTATCAGAATGATGTAGACATGTCAAAGCATAGGTGGACACTTGATGTTCCCGAAGATTTAATGCTGATAGAAAAAATATATGAGTATCTGTATCATGGCAAACACAACTTCTATATGAAAGACATACTTGCTTTGGTAAATACCTACAGACTGTATGAGATAAACGGACATATCCAACAGAAACCATTGAAGTCAATTGAACACGACCCAAATATTTAGGAGGTATTATGAAAATAGAACAAATTGAAGGCATGATAGTAGACAAATGGACAAAAGAGTTAGCGGAAAGAGTAGATGGATTTATACTTGGAGAAAAGATGAAAATATTTTTAGGAGTTCCGAGTGGTACAGGACTTATGGCGATAGAAACTGTTAAATCAATAGTCGCTCTTGAAGGGATAACAAATGTAGCTTTTGTGGCAAATGCTTTGGTGTATGACGCAAGAAATCAAATAGTTGAGGAGTTCTTGAAGTCGGACTGCGATTATCTAATGTGGCTTGACGATGATATGGTAGTTGAACCCGATACGGCAACAAAGTTAATTCAGGCAGCAGAAGAACACAAATTGGACTTGGTTACTGCTATGATATTCAGACGGACACCACCGTACACACCATGCTTTTACGGAAAAATTGAGTACATCAACGGACACCCTGTACTGTACCCATGTGCAGAGTGGGAAGATAATGTTTTAATTCCTATCAGGGCTTGTGGCTTGGCGGCTTGTGTGGTAAAACGGAGTGCAATTTACAGTTTAGTACAGATAAACAAAAAGGCATTTAAGCCGAATGGTTCGGTTGGAGAAGATATGCAGTTTTGCCTTGACTTAGATGAATTAGGTGGCAAATTTGCGTGTTTCACAGGGGTTGATACAGGTCATATAGAACACAGAGCAATAAGTTCAAAACATTGGAAGGAATTTTATGCAACGCATAAGGAGGAAGAAGAATGAAAATATTTGGTTGGAATATTTATATAGATAGATGCTGTGAATGTAACCACAAACACATATCAATCTATAAAGAAAAAACACATGATTGGGTGGTGAAACCTGAACACTTTGACTCCGAAGTATGGAACGAAGCAATAGCGAAAACGTATGATACTGTTGTTAAAGTCGGATATGAAAACATGGAAAAGGTTGCAGAGTTGCTTAATAAGGAGGAAGTATGACAAACTCGAGGGATAAAGGTAAGCGTGGAGAATTAGAGTGGGTTCACTACCTGAAAGACAAGGGTTACGAAGCAAGGAGAGGTCAGCAATTCAACGGAATTAACGGTGATGCAGATGTGGTTTCAAACCTACCGATACATTGGGAAGTCAAAAGAGTTGAGAAGTTGAACATTGATTTGGCTATTGAACAGGCGATCCGAGATGCAAGAGATGGAAACACACCGATAGTTGCACACCGAAAAAACGGCAAGACCTGGATGTGTACAATGTTGGCAGAAGATTTGTTCAAAATATTGGAGGGGAAATGCAAACCTACAACGAAAACAGAGTATTAGTATTCTATGACAAGAATGGATTTGTAACATACTCCTTTGACACGATAAGAGAAGCGGTTAAGAAAACAGGAATGAACGTAAACACCATAAACAATGTACTGTGGAGAAATGGAAGATTAAAAAACGGTGGGACAATACAATGGGTGGACATTGAGGTTGAAGATTAGGGTAGTCATAGGAAGCCACAGAATGACCGTAGAGAGGTTTTTGTATAAAAGTGGTATCTGAATTGGTTTGGCATATAAAGACGCTTAGAATGGCTTAGAGAAAATGGTTGCAAAAAGAACAAAAAAGGATTATAATTAGAATGTGGAGGGAAGTATGACAACATTATTGGAAAGATGCAAACAGAAGAAAAAAGGTTTAATCAAAAAGACTTGGGATGAACTCAATGACGAATTTGGCAAACCATATAAGAATGGTGAAAGTTTACGAACTGCATACAGAGATAGAACAATCAAAGATATATCAGTTGAAATAGGAGAAGAAATGACTTACAATAAAAAGTATGAAAAACCAGTTTTAGTGTTCTCCGACCCACATATTCCGTTTCACCACAAACACTTTTTAAGATTTCTAAAAGACATAGACAGAAAATTCAACTGTGATGAACAGAAAATATGCACAGGCGACTTAGTTGACAACCACGCAATAAGCAGACATAAAAAGAGTGGGGATGCTGACGGTGCTAAGGGAGAATACCTTAAAGCAAAAGAAGAAATTAAAAAATTCATTGATGCGTTCCCTAAAGTTAAATTCACGTTGGGAAACCATGACGACATACCAATCAGACAAGCACAGGAAATTGGATTGTATTATGGGTTCTTAAAATCTTTTGCCGAAGTGTGGGAATTACCTGACACCTGGGAAATAGACACCCTGTTTGAATTTCAAGATGTAATTTACAAGCATGGCATTAACTGTGGTGGAGTAAACGGTGCAAGGGCAACAGCAATTAAAGAAGCCATGTCAACGGTAATCGGACACATACACAGTCATGGTGGAATACATTATGCAGCTAATAAAACCAAAATAGTTTTTGGTGCAAACGCAGGATGTGGAATTGACACAAGTGCATACGCATTTGAGTACGGAAAAGAGTTCAAGGACAAACCAACGATAGGGTGCGTGGTGGTGTTCAGTCCTGAGTGGGCAGTATTCATTCCAATGGATATTGATTATTATAATGAAAAATATGGGAGATGAAATGTATAAAACAATTCCATTAAATGAGTTAGTTATACGTGGACCTGATGAATGCGGAATGTATGTGTTGTTTCATAATAGTGAATATATAGGACATTTTAACAAAGAAAACATGGAAAAAATATGGGAGGTAGAAAGGAAATGCCTAAAATTAAAGATTTAACTGGTAAAAAATTCGGAAAATTAGCGGTTTTAGAATTTATAGGAATATCTAAACATGTTGCTAAATGGTTATGTAGATGTGAATGTGGTAATATCACCGTGGTTACTTGCGGAAGTCTTAGAAATGGACACACTCAAAGCTGTGGATGCCTTAGGGATGAAAAAACTATAGAACACAATACAACACATGGATTATCTGACCACCCACTATACCCAGTATGGAATGATATGCGTAAAAGGTGTAAAAACAAAAATGCCAAACGATATAAAGACTATGGGGGTAGGGGAATAAAGATTTGTGAAGAATGGGGCAAAACACCCGAGTTATTTATAAAATGGGCAGAACAAAATGGATATAAAGAAGGATTAACTATTGACAGAATAGATAATAATAGTGATTACTGTCCGAAAAACTGTACATTTTCAACAATGGCAGAACAAAATAACAATAAAAGAAACAATCATTTAATAGAATATAATGGAGAAACTAAAAATATAAACCAATGGGCAAAGCAATTAAACGTAAAATATGGAACGCTGTGGTGTAGACTTGAAAAAAATAACTGGAATATGGAAGGAGTAATATGATTTATTACAAAGTAGCACGTACCTATGATATAGGTAAGGAAACAGAAGATTTGGAGAAGTTGTTGAACGAAGGGTTTGAACCTTTAGGTGTACAGAAAATGGATGATTACATTGAGTACATACTTCGCAAGGTGATACCTGAAGAAATCAAAGTGGAAGAACCGCCAAAGGGCAAGTTAAAGAAGATGAATTAGTGCAACCAATAGTTGCGAGGAGGGTAAAATGTTTTTAATAAGAAACAAAAATGGAAACAGACAGGTAAGGTTTGAAGGTAAATACTCAATTTCAAGCTATTATACACCTGTAAATGGAATAGCTATAGGTAAAACATGGTTACAGATAGAAGGTGCATCACAGTTCGCAGAGTACGAAAGTTTAGAAGAAGCCAAAGCCGAAGTAGAGTATATAATGAAACGGTTTGATGACTGCCTTGCACATGATGTGATTTTAGATGTGTATGTAATCGGAGAACAGAAAAAGACATTAGACGAACTGATGAAGGAGAAGATGTATGAATAAGGTAATATTGCTCGGCAGACTCACACGTGATCCTGAAACAACGAATACAGCTACAAAGTTTTCAATAGCAGTTGACAGAAAGTTTAAAAAAGAAGGACAGCCTGACGCAGACTTCATAAACATTGTGGCATTTGGGAAAACAGGTGAGTTTGCACAAAACTATTTTGAGAAAGGCAAAAGGATTGCATTGGTAGGCAGATTACAAGTTGATAGTTGGGAAGATAAAGATAAGAACAAACGGACAAGCGTTAGTGTAATCGCAGAAGAATTGCACTTTGCTGATAGTAAATCGGAAGGCAGTCATAAAACAGAGTATAAAAAAGTAGAACATAAGGATGATGATTCAGGAGATGAATTACCGTTTTAAGGAGTTATTATGAAAACTTGGGAAATGATTAAAGAATTAACGGAAAATCCTGAGAAGGTATTTGAAAACACAAAGCAAAAATCATTTGGATATGCCCTACATTGTGTGACTATGAACAGCGGGGGAGATATTAAATGGTGTAAAAGGGATGGGGAAATCATTGGACACACACAGCTTGTTTTAGGGGAACCGATACTCTCGGATGATTGGCACGAAGTAAAACCAAAAGTAGGTTGGGATAAAGCACTTAAACACATGAGAAAACACATAGACAATAAAGCAATTTTGTTTCACAGACAGTACAGAATTGGACATGGAAATAGTTATATAGAACAGTATAGTGTGCATGATGATTGGATAATTGCCGCTATAAGCGTTGAAATGCTTGATAGCAAAGAATGGGAGTTATTATGATTAAAGTAAAATGTACCCATTGTGGTAAAAAGAACTACATAAGAAGAAAACCAAAAGATGCAATAAGATTTTTAAAAGCGTGTAAGAAATGCGGTAAGCCTGTGAAGTTTGATTTGAGGTAGACATGAAAGCATATTGTAGCTTTTCGAGTGAGATACTTGATAACGCAACATACGACATTCAAGGTGATAATTTTAGTTTCACTAAAAAGGGAAGTTGCTGGTGCTGTGAAATGTCAGAAGTTGCAAAACTGATAAAATGGATAGACAAAGCTATCGGTCTGCCGATAGGTTATAACACACCACCAATAAAGGTTAAAGGGTACAAAAGAATTATAAGCATTACAAAAGATGAAAACCATATATGCCTTAGGCAAGACCTAATGGAAATGTTTTTGGAAGAACTAAAGAGTGTGTACGAAGTGTACGGATGAAAAAAAGGCTCCCAACTAAGGGAGCTTTTAATTTAATCTTCAAGTTTGCGCAGGTATCGTGAGTAATCGCTTAATGGTATATCTCGATAGGTCATGCTTGACTTTAACTGTGCGGAAGTTACGCCATCTTTTTTCATGTCCTTGAATATTGTGGCTGTAAGTTTTTTATTGTTTTTATCTAATGATTTTTCAAAACTGGTATACATATTAGTTCTTGTGGGTTTATCCCATATTTTTTTGTATTCATATAACAGGGTGGGATTTACAACTCCAAGTGTATCTTCA